>Ga0209061_1002521_pt1 | contig 22876 bp, 14 predicted proteins | sample Coa_R1_10_FD_187157 | JGI IMG/M metagenome (GOLD analysis project Ga0209061, IMG submission 187157) | Surface soil microbial communities from Centralia Pennsylvania, which are recovering from an underground coalmine fire - Coalmine... | ecosystem: Environmental > Terrestrial > Soil >...
GCAACGTCGCGACGAACGCGGGTGGGCCACACTGCCTGGCGTTGGGTGTGACCTCGAACCATGTGCTTGCCGTGCAGGTGGCGCTGGCCAGCGGCGAACTGGTCTGGCTGGGGGGCGGTGAAGAAGGCATCCTCGATGCGCCGGGGTATGACCTGTTGGGGACGCTAGTTGGCTCGGAGGGGACGCTGGCAATTGTGACGCGCATCGTCGTCCGGCTGATGCGCCTGCCCGAGGCGACACGCACCCTGCTGGCGGTCTATCCTGATGTGGCGACCGGCTCGGCCTCGGTCTCGGCCATCATTGGCGCGGGCATCGTACCGAGCGCGCTTGAGATGATGGATCAGACGATCTGCCAGGCGGTGGAGCGTCACTACCACGCGGGCTATCCCGAAGACGCGGGAAGCGTGCTACTGATCGAGGTGGACGGCGCACGCGAGGCTGTAGAGGCGCAGAGTGAGCGCATCGCGGCGATCTGCCGGGCGCAGGGCGCGCGCGAGGTACGGCTGGCGCAGTCGGCGGCTGAACGCGCGGCGCTGTGGGCGGGACGTAAGGGCGCGGCGGGCGCGATTGGCCAACTTGCGCCAAGCTACTATCTGCAAGACGCGGTTGTGCCGCGTTCGCGGCTGCCGCAGATCATGGCGCGTATCGGTGAGATCGGACAGGAGTATGGCCTGACCATCCCCAATGTCTTCCACGCAGGTGACGGCAACCTGCATCCGGCGATGCTGTTTGATAGACGGCGCAACGGCGACATCGAGCGGGTGATTGCGGCGGGTAATGATCTGCTACGGGCCTGCGTTGACCTCGGTGGCACGGTCTCTGGTGAGCATGGCATCGGCCTGGAAAAACGCGACGCGCTCACCTATGTCTTCACGCCGCGCGATCTGGCGGCGATGGCCCGGTTGCGCAGTTGCTTCGATCCGCGCGAACTCTTCAACCCCGACAAACTCTTCCCCCCAGGCGTATCCTGCCTCGAGGCGCGCCCACCCCTTGAAGCATTGCCCGCAGGCGCGGAAAACGCCTGGTTCTGCTAGGAGAATTTTGTGATTGTAGCGCCTACAAGTGAGTTGACCACCTTTGAGCGCGCATGCCGACGCCAGCCAACCGAACACACGCCCATCTGGCTGATGCGCCAGGCGGGCCGCGCGTTGCCGGAGTTTCGCGAGGTACGCAAACATCATTCGCTGCTGGAGATCATCGCGCAGCCAGAACTCTGCGCCGAGGTGACGTTACAGCCGGTGCGCCGCCTGGGGGTAGACGCCGCCATCATCGTCTCGGACATCATCGCGCCGCTGGTCAACATCGGGATGGAGATTGACCTCAAGGAGGGCGTCGGGCCGGTCGTCGCCCATCCCCTCCGCACGCACGATGACCTGAAGGCGCTGCGCCCGTTGGAGCCGGAGACGGACATGCGCGCCATGCAGGAGACATTGCGCATGGTGCGGCGCGAACTGGCAGGCAAGGATGTCGCGCTGATCGGCTTCGTGGGCGCGCCCTTCACGCTGGCGGGCTATCTGGTGGAGGGTAGGCCCTCGCGCGACTTCATCACGACGAAACGGATGATGCTGGAAACGCCCGACTTGTGGGATGCGCTGATGGCGCGGCTGACCGAGATCGCGCTGACCTATGCGCAGGGACAGATCGCGGCTGGCGCACAGGCAATCCAGGTCTTTGATAGCTGGGTGGGCGCGCTCAGTCCGCGCGATTACGCCCGCCATGTGCAGCCGCATATGGGCCGTCTGTTCGACGGTCTGAGTGCGCCTGACGGCAAACCACAGACGCCACGCATCCATTTTGGCGTGGGAACGGCGACGCTGCTTGAACTGATGGCGGAGGCGGGTGGCGATGCGATCGGGCTGGACTGGCGTGTCCCGCTGGATGAGGGCTGGGCGCGGCTGGGCGGATCGGAGCGCGTGGCCATCCAGGGCAACCTCGATCCCGTCGCGCTGACAGCGAATTGGGAGGCGCTACGCGAGGAAGCCGACGATGTGCTGCGTCGCGCGGCCAGTCGCCCCGGCCACATCTTCAACCTGGGCCATGGCGTGCTGCCGACCACGCCGGTAGAGAACCTGGAACGGCTGGTGGCCTATGTGCATGAGGCGACGCCCACCCCTGCTCCTCCCCCATTGGGAGAGGGATTGTAGGGCGCGGGGGCGGGCGGTTAAAACCGTGCCGAAGGGCTAGCGCCACAAAGTCCGCCCGCGCGGACTCAAGTAGGGAAAGCGGGATCGCGGCGGGCGAGCGACGCAGCGTTGGGCGCAAGCTCCCGTACCGCCTGCCACACTCGCTGCCAGAGACGGCGGCGGGACGGGAGAGGTTTCTTCCTATGGCGCGCGCTGCACCAGCGAGGCATCTATGCTAGCCAGTGTTGGCCGACCGGCGAGCGTCATCGCCAGCTCAAGCTCGGCGCGCAAAATCTCCAGCACATGCGCCACGCCCTCCTCGCCGCGCGCCGCCAGCCCCCAGAGGATCGGCCTGCCCACCTGCACGGCCCGCGCGCCAAGCGCCAGCGCCTTCAATACGTCCGTGCCACGCCGTATGCCGCCGTCCAGGATCACCTCGACACGCCCGTTGACTGCCGCCACCACCTCAGGCAGCGCCTCCAGCGTCGCCAGCGAGCCATCGAGCTGACGCCCGCCGTGGTTCGAGACAATCACCCCCTTGACGCCATGCTCCACCGCCAGCGCAGCGTCTTCGCCCGTCAAAATACCCTTCACCAGGATGGGCAGATTGGTGATCGAGCGCAGCCAGTCTACCGCCTCCCAGGTAAGTGAGGCGTCGAACATGGTGGCAGCCTGGCGCGCCAAACCGGAGGTGCCCACGACGCTCTTGCGTGTTTCGATGTCGGTCTGGTTGGGATCATCGGAGGAGAAGTGGGCCATGCGCAGATGCGGAGGGAGCGCGAAGCCGTTGCGGCGGTCACGGTCGCGGTTGCCCAGGCGCGGCGTATCCACCGTGAGGACGAGCGCACGGTAGCCCTTCTTCTCGACACGCCGTATGAGCATCTCAGAGACCGCGCGGTCTTTGTAGACATAGAGTTGGAACCAGAGGAGGCCGGTCGCCGCGTCGGCCACGTCTTCGATATTGCGCGTGGCAAGCGTGCTGAGTGTCATGATCGTTGCGGCGCGTCCTGCCGCGCGGGCGGTGGCGCACTCGCCCTCCTCATGCGCCAGGCAATGGTAGGCGGTCGGCGCGACAAGGATGGGCATGCTCACCGGTGTTCCCAGCACGGTCGTTGTCGTGTCAATCTTGCTGACATCCACCAGCACACGCGGACGGAACCGCCAGCGTTCGAAGGCGGCGCGGTTGGCGCGCAATGTTACCTCGTCATCCGCTCCGCTGCGATAGTAGTCCCACGCGGTGCGCTCCACGCGCTGGGCGGCCAGCGCCTCGTAATCGCTGACGATGATTGGCTCACCCGATGGCCCGCCGGTCTCGACGACGGTCGTCTGGGTCGTCACGGCGGTCGCCTGTGGATTCGCGTTCGCATCTGCCGTATCCATCGAAACTTGCCTCCTCACGCGCTTGTATGGCTGGCTATGTCGGCGCCGCGCGCTCGTCTGGCGCGCAACCTCTTGCCAGGAACATGCCACACATTGGCAGAGATGTCAATGCGTCATTGCGAAGACGATGTGAAGATGACTAACTCCTGCGCATAGCGAGCTTGCGGCGCAGGCGGTGGTAGAGGCTGAGGTTCTTTGTATCGTACTTCACGCGTAGCGTGGCCGTGCGCCCACGTTCGGCGGAGTTGGAAAGCGTGATGGCGGCGCGTTCGGTGGCGTCGGCCAGTTCATATTCGCCTGCAGAACGGAGCCTGAGCGCCGAGGTGTTGAGGTGCGTGATGGCCTCAGCGTTGTTGCCGGTGGCCGCCTGTTGGTCGGCGAAGGTTTGCAGACGAAACGCGGTGATCAGTTCCAGCGCCAGCCGCACATCCGATGTGATCTCGCTATGCTGGCCTGTCGTGTTCACCGGCAGAGAGACCTCACGCTCCACCCGCTCACGCCGCCCGCCCGCATTGCGCGGGGCCCAATAGGTGGAGGAGAACTGCCCCAGCGTGTAGGCGCCACGCGATGGCGTAAAGACCTCTGGGTCGAACAACACTTCCCACAGCACCACCGCGCTCTCGACATCTGGTCGCCCTACGAGCGAACCCAGATCAACGGTGATCGGCTCGTTTGTGGCGTCAATCATATCGCGCCCGGCGGTGGGCATGCTGAACGCCTCGGCGATCTCCGGCGCGACGCGTGTCGCCCGCACGATACCCACTCCTTGCGCTGGCGTGAAGGTCAGGCGCATATCTGCGGCAAGGGTCGCCCGCAGCCGTGAGACCACCGCCTCGAAAATCGCACGGGTGGCGCGGGGCTGTTCGATGAAGTTGCTGCTGCCGCCACTGATTGCGGCGAGCCTGTCGAGCAGTTCGCGGTTCCAGTCCGAGCCAAGGCCCAGCGCGGTGATCGAGATACCACGCTGGCGGGCCTCCATCGCGTAGTGCAGGCACGATTTTTCATCGCCGAAGGTCTGGCCGTCGGTCAACAGGATCAGGCTGGGAATACGCACGCTCTGCGGCTGGCGTTTGCCAAGCAGGTTCAGCGCCGTTTCAAGGCCATTCGCCAGTTGGGTGCTGCCGCGTGTGAAGATGCGTTCGAGCGCCATCTCCACGCTTGCCCGATCCGCACGTGTGATCCCGTCGGCGATGGTCTCGATGTGATCGTCGAAAAAGATCACCGTCAGCAGATCATCGGGGCGCAGATGGCGCAGCATGTTGCGCACGGCCTCTTTGGCCTCAAAGAGTTTCTCACCTTCCATCGAGTTTGAGCGATCAATCAAGATAACTAGATCGAGCGGCAGGGGATCGAGCACGGCCTGTTCACGCGCCGAGCCAAGCTCGCTGAGCAGGTAAAAGCGCGTCAGACCATGCGGCGCGACGATACTCGGTTCGCCCGGCGTCACACTGAGCGTCAGGGTGAGTCCCGGCTCCGCCATGTCGTCAGCGCCGATAAATGGGGGGGCGTTGTTCGGCTGGCCCTGCCGATTGGGATCGCTTGGCCGCGCTGCCTGAACGAGCGGATCGGTGGGTTGATCCGCCTGGGGGCGAAAGCGGAGTCCCCCCGACGAGACGCTAAAATCGTCCGGGCGCGACTGAAGCAACGCCAGCGCGCTATCATAGGCGCTGCGCAGTTGTGGCGAGCCTAGCACACGATAGGCCTCGTTGATCACCTTGAACTGTGCGGCGGCGGCAAGGTCGCCCGGATTGGCGTCGGGGTGCGACTCGCGTGCACGTATACGATATGCCTGGCGAATCTCCTCTGCGGATGCCGTTGGCGCGACGCCCAATACAGCATAAAAATCTCTCCGCATAACCACATCCTCTCTCGCCCGACGCCTTTACACGCGCTCTACAGTATAGTTATTCATTTCTAAGGTATGTTATTCATCGCTTGCGCTGGCGTAGACGTTCGCCAGATCGTCAGCCTCGTGTGAGCCGTTCGCGCCAGCGGTCTCCTGATCCTGCCCGCCTTGCGCCAGCGACTCACCCTGCGCAGGCTCCGCGCCAGCCACCTCGGCGAGATCGGGCGCAGCCTCGGTCGCGGCGTTCTCATCTGCCAGCTCAACCGGAACCGCAGCGGAGACAAAGACCACGACGGCTGTGCTGTTGTCGTGTCCACCGGCGGCATTGGCCAACGCGACCAGTCGCTCGGCGCAGACCTGCGGATCGGTCGCGGCGGCCACCTCCTGGCCGAGCGTCTGATCGCTCAGTTCATCCCACAACCCATCGCTACATAATAACAAACGATCTCCGGGGTTGAGTGTAAACTCCAGCATGTCGGGCGGCGCCTCGTCATCCTGGCCAATCGAGCGATAGAGCACGCTGCGAGGCATCAGGAAATTGGGATCGCTCAGCAGCGGATGATCCATCGCCTCCATACGGGCAAGCAGCGAGTGGTCTTCCGTCAGGCGGATGAACTGCATCTCGCGCAGGAGATACGCCCGGCTGTCGCCCAGGTGGGCCAGCGCCGCCCGCGCGCCTGAGGTGGCGATGGCCGTCAGGGTAGCGCCAGTCGCCGCGCCAAGCTGGCGGGCGAAGATGCGTGTCTGCCGGTTGGCCTCGGCCACGGCCAGCGCCAGCGCCTGCGCCAGATCGCCTATTTTTTCTTCGCCAGCGGTCTTGTTTTCTTCTTTCTGTTCCTGTTCGGCCTTTTCGCCGGTTGGCGCCTCGTCATCAGTCGGGCGTTCAGGCGATTTCTCTTCGCGTGGCGGCGTGGCGCTCTCCCCTGGTGAATCGGGCGAGATTGTCAGGATGGGCCAGAGCATCCTGGGGAGAGTAAAGTGGCGCGCCATCTCAACGGTCACTGCGCGCGCGGTGATGCGGCTGGCGATCTCGCCATGCGCCTCGCCGCCCATACCATCCGAAACGAGAAAGACGCCCATTGGCGCATCCAGGCCGCCTTTGGTCACGTCGTCTTGCAGATCAAAGAGGGTGGTCGCCAGGGCGTCCTGGTTTTCTGAGCGCACTCGCCCCACCGTCGTCGCGGAACCTGTCATGAACACCAGGCGGGTTGGCGGCGCGGCTGTTCCCAGGGAATCGAGCGCGTCAACGGCCACGCCAAGCGCACGCAGCGCATTTGCGCAGGCGAGACGCACCTCATCGGGCGTCTCAAACCCCTCCGTCTCGCCCTTGATGGCAATGGCGCGCACCTGGCGCTCGGCGGTCGCGTCGCTTGTGTCACTTGTGTCATTCGCCGCTTCGCTGGTCGCTTCGCCTGTTGGCGCTTCTTCACTGTTCAAGGAGGTAGTGAAGCCGCGCAGTGCGCCAAGCGTGCGCGCCAGAAAGTTCGCATCGCGCGCAAACAACTGTTGGGATTCCGCAGTGTCCCAATCCAGCAGGGTCGCCTCTTCGAGGCCCGTCAGGTAGGCGCGCCCCTGTTGCGTCAGCAGCGTCTCAGGGGAGACATGCAGATGCGCGACGCCATTACGATGCAGATAGCTCAGGGCGTCGGCTAGCCCAACGCCTGCGCGCAGCGTTTCGACAGCCCCCAGGCGCGCGCCCTGCCCAACCGACAACACGGGAGCGTCGGGGGTATCGTGGAGTGACTGCATCACCAGATAGAACCGACCGCCCTCGGTCACAATGGCCTCGGGCGCCATGAGGCGGGGATGCCGCAGGCCCAGGGTCACGAGATCGAACAGGCGGGCGGAGGGCGTTTCGGGTTGCTCAATGATGGTAAACCATGCCGGTTGTGGCTCTGCGGCGTCTGTAGCCTCTGTAGCCTCTGTGTCGTTGGCGCCATTAGTATCAGGGGTGGGCGCCACCTCTGGCTGCGAGGCTAGCGTAGCCAGATAGCGCGCGGAGCCTGGGGTTGCGCTCAGCGTCTGCACAATGCGATACTCGCCAAGCACGGCGCCCGCTCCTAACGGCGCTGTCGGCTGCTGCGGCGGCTCGAAACGCTGTTGGGTCGGAGCCTTGGCCTCATTGGGTTCATGTTGTCCGCCACCAGGGGATGTGACGCCAGCGCCAGTGGGCACAGCCTCACCGGTCACATGAGCCGCTTCAGCCGCTTCATGCGGCTGCTCACCCGGCGCGGTGTCTCCATGTGCGGTGGCTTCGGTTATCTTGGCTGAGGAGCCTGCTTTAGCTGCTTCGGTTGATTCGGTTGATTCGATTGAGGCAGGCTGCTCCGCAGGTTCCGCAGGTGAGGTCTCTGTGGTCTCTGTGGTCTCTGTGATCTCTGAGGCGTCGGTGGCCCTGCCGGAAGCCGCAAGGGGCGTTGTCTCTGCCTGGGCGGTCTCCTCGGTTGGCTCGCTGTGCTCCGCGTGCGTCGCTGACGCCTGCTCACGAGCGTCGAGTGTCTCTGCCATATCGGCGTAATCATTGTGTTGCACACAAGCCCCCTGCATCTCTCAACCACGTTCTCACATCACCGTTGGTTGGTTCTTTCGTATAGAGTCGCCTTTGTGGCGGCGCTTGCCTCACTTTTGTCCTGCTACGGAAGATTACCTCACGACTGTACAGACTCAGACGCCGATCTAGGAGCCGTAGGAGCCATACGCTTTGGCGGCTCGTAGCGCATACAGAGTCCAATCGAGATTCCCCACATATACCACACCATTGTACACGGTTGGCGAACTCATGATCTCGCGTCCCTCAAAAAACCAGATGCGCTTCCCGGCCTTCGCGTCAATCGCATAGAGTCGGTGATCGGCGCTCCCAACGTAGACGACGCCATCCGCGTAGGCGGGCGTGCTGGCGATCTGCCCTTGCGTGGTGTAGCGCCAGTACACGTTGCCAGTGCGCACATCCAGGCAATAGAGGTTCTTGTCGCCAGACCCGATATAGAGCCGATCATCAACGATCAACGGCGACGAGGCCACCAGGCGGTCGGTGGAACGTGTCCAGGCTGTCCAGCCGGAACGCGCCTCCAGGCAGTGAATCTGGTGGTCATTGGAGCCAAAGATGACATGGTTATCGGCGAAGGCGGGCGACGAGAAAATGCCTTGCTGCGAGGTAAACGTCCAGCGGAGGTCATGCGTCAGCGCATCAACGGCGTACAACTTCCCATTCGACGCGCCAAAGTACACCCAGCCATTGCCATACGTCGGGGTGGTCTGCACTTTCCCATAGGTCGGGTAGCGCCAGACCTCGCGCCTGGATTGCAGGTCAATCGCATACAGGTTGCCATCGCTCGAACCAACATAGAGCATGTCGTTCACAATGCGCGGCGAGGCCAGGATTGGCCCCTGGGTCTTGAAGCGCCAGATCAGTTCCCCTGTCTGCACATTCACTCCGTAGAGGAAATGATCCGCTGAGCCAAATAACGCCATATTCCGCCAGACGACCGCCTTGCCACAAATGATTCCGGTGGTGGAGAACTGCCAGCGTTGCGAGCGACGCCGCAGGTCAATTGCCCGCATATTGTTGTCGTTTGAACCAATCAGCAAAAACGCATCGCTTGGCGCATCCGCCTGGGCGGCGTTCGCCGACTTCATGACGACAATAGTTGGCGTGCTATAGATCTCGCCCTCGGTGCGGAACGACCAGAGCGACGTAGCCTCATCGCCCATGCGCGGCTGTGCGTCGGCGAAGAGCTGGCCGCTCATACCACCAGCCGCCATGCCAGGCTCGGCTGCGAAGGCGAGTGGGCGCACTGGCAGGCCTAGCGCCTGCTGCAGGGCCTCGGCGAACTCCTGCGCGGTCTGATAGCGCAACGCTGGATTTTTCTCACCGCAACGCAGAATGATCTCTTCCATTTCAGGTGAGATAGTTGGGTTGACCGCGCGTGGCTGTGCGCTCCGCAACAGGTTCGGCGGAAGCTCGCCGGTCAGCAGATTATACATGACAGCGCCCATCGCGTAAATATCGGAGCGCGGCTCAGCCTTGCCCTCACGCTGTTCCGGGGCAGCGAATCCCTCGGTGCCAACGGTGGTGTGCTTGTGTCCGGCCTCATAGGGTTTGGCGATGCCAAAGTCAATCAACACAATCTTATTGTTCTGCTTCAGCATAATGTTGGCGGGCTTCAGATCGCGGAAGATCACTGGTGGTTGTTGTGAATGCAGATAGGCGACGATGGCGGCCAGTTGGATCATCCACGCGCCAACCTGATCTTCCGGCAACCAGTTCCCTGCATCGCGTGTCTGGTAGAGGATGTTCTGTAAGGTATCGCCCTCGATGTAATCCATCACCAGATATGAACGTTGCGCATTGCTGAAGATGTCGTAGACTTTTGGGATGCCGGGATGATCCTGTCCCATGAGCATGCGCGCCTCACGACGGAAGTTGACCAGCCGCGCATTGGGGTCGCTCATGCGCATGTTCATCTCTTTCATCGCGCGCACAACGCGCAGGCGTTGATCAATCACGCGATAGACTTTTCCCATGCCACCTGATCCCAGCACGCCTTCCACAAGGTAGCGGCCATGATCGAGCTGGGTGCCTTGCATCAGCGGGGCAGCCTGCTGGTTGATCGCCTCCGTCGTGCCACCCGTCAAGCCGCCATGGCCATTATTCTGTCCCGGCTGGCCATCGTCTCCTCGGTCGCTTCCGTCGTAGCCGCGCGGCTCATAGACCTGATACACGTCATCCAGCGGGTAGTAGGTAGGCCCTTGTCTGTACTCCAACTCCACTCCCTGCTGCTCAGGTTGAGAAGCTTGTCCGGCCTGTCGCCTGGGATCAGGTTCCTGACGATCCGCAAAAGCCTCGAAGGGAAGATCGTCGTGCGGGAACGAGTGGTACTGTGCCATCACTGGCCTCCTTGGCGTTGTCGCCCACGCTCTCTATGTACGTTATGAATGTATGTACGTTCTCTATCTGTGGATGGACGTTCTCAACCAATGTATGGGCAGTGTACCATAGACTCACAAGAAGGAAAAGTGGGCGCCCAGAAGTTGAGACCAATGGGAGAGCATGACGCGATTTTCAACCTATTATCCCATTGGCGGGTCGTCAGGTGTGCGGGCGAAGATCAGCGTATCACGCAGGCCGTCGGGCGCGTGGGCGTTGTTGCGCAGGCGGCCCTCGCGCACGAAGCCAAGCCGCTCGGCCACGGCGGAGCTACGAGTGTTGCGCGCGTCGCAGCGAATCTCCACACGGTTGGCCCCCAGCGAGGTGAAGGCGTAGTCGGTGAGCAGGCGCACCGTCTCGGCCATATAGCCCTTGCCCTCGGCGTCGGCACGCAGCCAATAGCCAATCTCGAAGTAGCCGATGCGCCAGTCGCGTATCATCAAGCCGGAGCCGCCCAGGTAACGCCCACTGGCGGCCTCCCACACACCGGCAGGTAGCTCCTCGCGTAGCAGCCAGCGCGCCATCGCGTGCGCCAGCCAGTCGCGTAGCTCGTCGGCGGTTTCATCGGCGAAAGGCATCCACGGGCGCAGGTGATCGCGCGAGGCTTCAACGGCGGCGTACACGTCGTCGGCGTCGCTTGTGCGATAGGGTCGCACGAGCACACGCGGGCCGCGTAGCTCCTCGAAGACGGGGATGGCCGTCTGAAATGGTGGTATGTCCATCGGTTTCTCCGCTTCTCTTGTTGTGGCATGGCGGCCAGAATTGTGGTATCGTATGGGTAACGATACGCGGCTGCTACCACATGCTAATGGGTTCTATGGCGCTTCATTAGTGTCACACGCTCAGGCTGGCAGGCAAGCAGGCGCGCGTCGTCCAAATAAACACCACCCTACGGCGGCCGTCAACTCTTTAGCTGAATCTGGCGGCTGACCGCAGAAAAGGGAGCGTAGCATGGCGCAACGGTTCGATCCAATAAGTATTTCCGATCCAAATGCGCTACGATGGCAAGAGGGGCAGCATGGCCTCGTCACCCCCACGGATGTGCACATTCCGGGCGTGATCGAGAGCACCCCTCGCGGCATCGAGCGTTCAATGGATATTTATACCCGCCTCTTCCAGGAGCGGATAATTTTCATCGGCACACCGATTGATGACACGGTGGCCAACGCTGTCGTGGCGCAACTGCTCTTCTTGCAGAGCGTAGACGCCAACAAAGACATCAGCATGTATATCAACAGCCCCGGCGGCAGCATCTATGCCGGTCTGGCGATCTACGACACGATGCAGTTCATCAAGCCCGATGTAGCCACCTATTGCATGGGCATGTCCATGAGCATGGGGGCCGTCATTCTGGCGGCAGGCGCCAAGGGCAAGCGATATGCGCTTCCGCACTCGACGATCCTGATCCACCAGCCGCTCGGCGGCGCGGAGGGCCAGGCAGCCGACATCGAGATCACGGCGCGTGAGATCATCCGCCTACGCGATGCGCTGTATAACATCCTGTCGAAGCATACCGGCCAGTCGCTTGACCGCATCAAAGCCGACTCCGACCGTAACTACTACCTGAGCGCGGAATCCGCTGTACAGTATGGCCTCATTGACGAGGTACTTCTTCCTAGCGATTCTGAGGATGCGAGCAAGAGCTAGCGCATGTTGTCCCCACAACATGGGGAAGAACCGCTCTGGCGCAAGCATCCCTACATACATGGGGATGAGCCGTGTAGTAGCGAAGTAAGGTAGAGTGGCCCTGGGGCGTCATATGAACGTTCCCAGGGCTTTTCTTGTGTGCGCGACCCTGCGTACAGCCGCCGAATGGGACGGCGCGATGGATGGATACAGGAGACGAGACCAATGGAGACATCAAGGCATAACTATAACGGTACTGGCGCGCGCGGAACAAGCAGCGCATCCCGCGCCTTTCGCTATCGCGCGCCTGACGAGCATCCACAAGAGCCTACACGCCCTGACGAAATCAGACGACCGGGAGACAATACACGCCAGCGCCAAAGTGAGCGGCAGCCACATAGCCACCCAAGCAATGGCCCAAACAATCGTGTAGATTGGCTGGCGACAACTCGTATGCGGGTGTTGCGCTTCCTCTTTGGGCTGCTCTATCGCAACCGTACCCTCTACTGGCTAGCCAGCACGATTCCCTTCGCGGGGCAGTGGCGTGTCTGGCAACGACTGGCTATCGCGCGGCTGGTTGGCTCCTATGTGCTGGAGATCGGCTGCGGCATCGGTACACTTCTGGCCGACATGGTAGAGGATGGGTATACCTGCGCAGCCGTGGATCGCTCACCTGCGATGGTAGAAGCAGCGCGCGCCGAACTACGTCGCCGGGGTCTCCCTCTTAGCGAGACTCCCGTTGTGCAGGCAGACGCGCAGGCGCTTCCCTTCGCCGACGCCTCGTTTGACTCGGTAGTGAGCACATTCCCGACGGAGTATATCTACGATCCCAATACCCTGAGCGAGATACACCGCGTGCTAAGGCCACACGGGCGTTTGATCATCGTGATGGGCGCGCAACTGCTACCAACGCGGCTGGCGCTGGCTCCACTGGCGATCTTCCAATCGCTGGTATACGGCAGCCGCGCGACGCAGGCCACACGCGCGCGCTGGCAAAACAACGCACGCAATCCGCTGGCGGAGGCATTGGCCCACGCCGGACTGACGCCGCAGGTGGAGGCTGTGCGGGCCGCCTTCTGGGAAGCATATATCCTCATGGGAGAAAAAGAGTAACTTCACCTTCCTCTCTAGGAGAGATAAAGAAATAGAGATGCACACGAAAAGTTTGGGTACGCTCGAGTACCCCAAGATTATCTCGCGGCTGGCTGACGAAGCAGCCTTCTCCGCGAGCAAGGCGCTGGCCCTTGCGCTGGAGCCGACCGGCGACCCTGATGAGGCGCGCCGCCGACAGGCGTATACCGCCGAAGCGCGCAAACTGCTCGACCTGCGCCCGGACGCTGGTGTGCGCGGCGCGCGTGACATTCGCCAGCAGGTGAAAGCTGCAGAGCGCGGCGCCATCCTCAGCCCGGCTGACCTGCTCGACGTGTTGGCCACCACACGCTCCTCGGCGTATGTTTCGCGGCTGATAGGCCGCCAGGAGACCGATTTACCGCTGTTGAAGGCGCTGGCTGTAGACCTGCCGATACGCCCTCAACTTGAGGGGCGCATCGCCGAAAGCATCGGCGAAGAGGGCGATGTGTTGGATAGCGCCTCGCCAGAGTTGCGGCGACTGCGGCTGGAGATACGTGGCGCGCAGCAACGCCTACAAGAGCGGCTGAATACGCTCGTCAACGACTTTCGTAGCGCGCTGCAAGAGCCAATTGTGACCATGCGCAACGACCGCTACGTGATCCCAGTGCGGGCCGAGGCGCGCAGCCAGGTAAAAGGCATCGTACACGATCAATCCGGCAGCGGGGCCACAATCTTCGTCGAGCCGCTGGTAGTCGTGGAAATGAACAACAGGCTGCGTCAGTTGCAACTTGCCGAACGCGAGGAGATTGACCGCATCCTGGCCGAACTCTCCGATCTGGTGGCGCGCGAGGGGCCATATCTCACGCTGGCGGTAGACTTGCTGGCGGAGATCGATCTCTGCTTCGCCAAGGCACGCTACGCCAGCCTGACCCGCGCCAGCGCCCCACATCTGAACACCGAGGGACGGCTGCATCTGCGCCAGGCCCGGCATCCGCTGCTGACAGGCAAAGTGGTTCCGATTGACTTCTGGCTGGGCGATCCCACGCAGGACAAGACGGGTAAGATGACCCCTGACGATGTGCCGCGCATGGTGGTGATCACTGGCCCTAACACGGGCGGCAAAACCGTCGCCCTGAAAACGGTGGGGCTGCTCTCGCTGATGGCGCTGGCGGGGCTACACATCCCGGCGGAGGATGGCTCCGACGTGCCAGTGTACGCGAACGTCTTCGCCGATATTGGCGATGAGCAGAGCATTGAGCAGAGCCTCAGCACATTCTCCTCGCATCTCAGCCGCATCGTCGAGATTCTACGTGAGGTGACGCCGGATGCGCTCGTCCTGCTGGATGAGCTTGGCGCAGGCACCGACCCCAGCGAAGGTTCGGCGCTGGCAAGGGCGATCCTCACCACGCTGCTTGAGCGCCATGTTTCAACGGTTGCCACCACGCACTACTCTGAACTCAAAGCCTTCGCGCACGAGCAGCCCGGCGTGATGAACGCCTCGGTCGAGTTCGACGTGGAGACGCTTTCGCCAACCTATAAGCTGAGCATCGGCGTTCCTGGGCGCAGCAACGCGCTGGCCATCGCCACGCGGCTGGGCCTGCCGGAAGAGATCATCACGCGCGCGCGTGAGTTTCTGGGGACAGCAGGCGTGGAGATGGAGAGCCTGCTTACCGAGCTTGCGGAGGATCGGCGGGTGGCCGCCGACGAACGCTATCGCCTGAGCATGGAGCGCGCCGAGGCCGAATACCAGCGGAGCGAGCTTGAGCGATTGCGCCGCGAGACGGAGGAAGAGCGTGTACGCATCCTCAACGAGGCGCGCGCCCAGGCCCGGCGCGAGGCGGAACAGGCGCAGGCCGAGCTGGCGCGCATTCGTACACAGATGCGTGCGCGGCTCACCGAGGAACGTCTGGAGCAGTTGCGCGCCCGCGCCCAAAAGGTGGAACAACGCGCCGCGCCGGTTCCCCTGCGCACGCGCGAGCTGCGGACCGGTCAGGTAAGCCAGGAAAGCGCCGAGAGCGAGACGGTGGAGGATGGCCCACTGGCGGTTGGCGATACCGTGCGCATCCGCTCGATGAACCAGCGCGCCGAGGTGCTCTCGCTGCCCAACGCGCAGGGCGATGTGGAGGTGCAGATGGGCGCGCTCAAGCTGCGAGTGGGCGTCGCCAATCTGGAACGCCTCAGCCGTCGGCAGGCGCGCGCCGAAGAGCAGGCCGAGGGGGGACGCGGCAAGCGTAGCGCCTATGCGGATGCGCCTGTGCTGGTGACGCTACCGCCACGCGACGACACACCACCGCCAGAGTTGCAGCTTGATCTGCGCGGCTGGCGCGTGGAGGACGCACTGAGCGAGGTGGATACCTACATCAACGACGCCTATCTGGCAAGCCTGCCCTATGTGCGCATTTTGCACGGCAAGGGAACGGGCGCGCTGCGTCAGGCGATTCGCGAGCAGTTACGGAGCAATCCAATGGTGAAGTCAATGGCGTCGGCCCCCCCAAAAGAAGGCGGCGACGGCATCACCGTGGTGACGCTGAATCAGTAGCAACCTATAACGCGACTGGCGCCACGCCTAACAGCAGTCGCGTGGCGCCAGTCGCGCCAGAAAATATCACTTGCTGTTTTCTTCACGTGTTGCCATCATACCTTCTCAAGGAAGGCTGCGATTCTACGTATCAAGCACCAGCCGGAAGCCGCTATCAGCAAGAAAGAACGACTCCCACAGCGGCTGACGATAGGTGGCACGGGCAAGATGCGCCGGATAGTACCAAGAGCCGCCGCGCAGCACGCGATAGACAAGGCCAGTGCTTTCGCTCGCTTCCGAGGCAGCGGGTTGTGAGGGATCAGCGGTATAGATACTGCTCGTCCATTCCCACACATTCCCGGCCATATCGTAGACACCTGTGGGGCTGGCTCCCTCTGGATAGTGCCCCACTGATGTTGGCCTCTGCCGCCCACCTTCGCGCGTATTACAGAAGGCAGGGTTAAAGTCATCCCCCCAGGGATAGATATGGTGGATAGCATTGGGGTTAGTGTCTACTCTGGCGGCTTTCTCCCATTCATCTTCTGTGGGCAATCGCCAGGATAAGCCGGAGACGCGGGACAGCCATTTCGCGTATTTCACCGCATCGTTCCAGGAGATGCCGACGACGGGGCGATTTTGATAGAGATGTTGTTCAGCCCAGTCTTCGCCCACCTGCGCAGTCCCAGCAATGGGACTCCTCATTTTTCTTGCAGGTGTTTCCGTTTGTGTTGCTGCCAGGGCATACGCATATTCAGCGACGGTCACGGGATGTTGGGCAATAGAAAAAGTGGCTACATGGCGAGTTCTCGGCGTTTCATCTGGCTCCGCTCCCTGCGGCTCATTGCTCCCCAACGTAAAATCACTCTGTCGAATAGGATCAGTTACTGGCGGCAGAATAAACTTCACATTCCCAGTCTCCCATTCTTGAAATCCTAATTCGCTAAGCCGTTGGGTGATGGAAGGTTCTGACGCAGGATGGGAATCCTGATGTCTCGCACGAGGTAAGTTTGAATGAACGCGCAAAATGTGTGAGTGTCTTACACCCTCTCTAGTAGCTGACGCTTGCATATCAGCAGATACTTCGTCAGCGGCCTCGCTTGCCGATAACGGTTTGCCATTGTCTGAGGCAATGATCTTATAGTTGCGTAACGCTTGCGGGATCGTGCAAGGCTGAGCGATAACAGGATGAAGTGTGAGCAATTTATCATCTCGCTCCAACGCAGCGGCAAGATCGATCTCTCGTCTGACCCAGGGTGATGCAACAGCCGCCGGGCTAAGAACAACGACAAAGTGCCGACGATTCTTGATCTCATTCAGCACATGATCCATCCAAAAATCGAGCTTCATCAAGTCGTGTCGCTCATCAAACCAGATCGAATCGTCATAGGGCGCTGTAGATCGGTTGCTACTGTGCGTCGAAACTCCTATGTCATGGCGTAGCTGTGAGGCAAACGCACGGCAAAACTCATTGTCGGAGCTGCTATGGCTAATAAAGACACGGATAAGATTGGAAACCGCAGAGGCCATGTGTCAGCGTCCTTTCAGTATGCGCATACGTATACACACAATGCAACGTTTTGGTGTATCTGCAAAGACCGAATTTTAAGAGAGTTTTCTCGCTATCAACCCAATGGGAAAGGCGGACTGTAGCCACTCCTTTTCCACCAGCACGGGAGTCTGCTCATCGAGCTCCTTGAGAAATCTAAACAGCCAGGCGTAAGTGTCGCCGATATCCTGTACGTTAGCAGGGTGGTGCGCTGCGTTAAAAGGGTGCGTGATTCCATCAGCCCTATTTTGCCACACCGGTCCTCCAATAGTGCCTTTCACCACCGCTTGTTTCGGTTGGATTGCGAGGATGTTTTCGGTCATCATGCGCGCATAAGCAAGTTTCCAAATTTCTTCTGCATCATCCTGGGATAAGGTGATGCCAAATATGCCCGCAAGCCTGATGAGCATAGCCACGTACACCGTCGCAAGATGCTGATTATTTGCGATAGTCGCGTTGGAAGGCAGAGCCGGAGCCTGGATAGCAGCTACAGTCTTGGCGATTTCAGCAGAAGCCTGTGCGGTCAGCTTGTTTCGCTCGTCTAACGGATCGGGATCGATCCCATCCTTGTGCGCCTGGGTGAGCATCTCCAAGGAATGCACATTGATAATATCAAGAGTCGCTACCCACAATCCGTCAGCTTCCACTTTGATGTTGCTGTCTGGTGGGGCTAACACTATCCGCTTGATTCTGGCCTTTGGATGCGCTGCCAGTTTGGCGCGCAATCCATCGAGGGCTGTTTGGCCACACTGACGAACGATCACCACCACTGGAAGCTCGACGAATGCCGTATCGAGCATAGCTATCACTTGCCCAGCAGACGTAGCGTCCGCAGTAACGATCCATATGCTATGAAACTCCTTTCCGGGAGTAGGCGGAGTCTGGCATGCTCGTAAGATGTGTCTGACCTCTTGCTCGATTGTTGCAGCGTTGGTCAGTTTCCACTCTGGAGTATCAACCAGCCGCACAAGTGGAAGCTCATCATGCGTCAGCAGAAAAAGTTTACTACTTGAAGCAAGTTCCTCCTTTATCGAGGTAGCTGCGTCAGACGCCTTCCCCTCTGGAGTTTTGAATATTTGGGTGAGTATGTTGCTCAATCCGAAGTCGTCACCAATAAGCCAGGATGCCGGTCTGCGATAGCTATTTGTCGCCATACATTCCCCTTGAACGCGCTCACAGATGGTTCACCGATTCATGTGCTACAATAGTATCCCTCTATCCAGAGCATGTCAAGCTAGAGCATGTCAAATCAGTAAAACGCAGGACGTTCGCCTACACAACTCTGTAAGCGGGCGTTTACCAAGGGAAACTTCATCCGGCAAAAACAGGCGCAGGCAGCGAGACAAGGCAAGCAATCATCGCTGGCGTCTGAAGCATGGAGAATGATATAATACTGGACTGACAGCGCCTCTATCCCTCTATCACCTCTACCGTTGTGAAAGGAACCGGCGCTTTCCCAGGCGATTCCTGCTTAACTCTACTCACGTACGTTCGCGCAGGCGTCCATCTGCGCCTTAGCCCCATATGATGACACTCTGGCCAACCTTTCTTCAGGATGATCCACACGCCGCAGACGAGGCGTTGCGCCGTATGCTTGGTCATGCCGTCACCTTGGCGGAGGCCAGCGCAGGGCTGCTTACCTTGCGCGACGACGACGAGACGCGCGCGCGCAAATCCGAGAAACCAGAGCGCGCAGAGAAGGGCACTGAGGAGGGGCCTGACGCGACGCTTATCGCCTGGGGGATCTCGCTGGCGGACGCGCGTCATCTCGCCGAAGCTCGCGCGCAAGACCCTACACCTGAGCCGGTGGATGGCCGTCCGCTGGTGAGCACAGAGTCGGAGCTCTGGGGGGGTGAGATCGCTACTCTCACCCTGCGCGACGCCCAGGGAGCCGTGGGCAGGGTACACTTCCTGGGCGCGCATGGCTTCGCGGCGCGTCGCCCGTTGGCCGACCCCACACGGCGCAGGGCGCTGGTAGCCACGTTGGTCACGGCGGCGCGCCTGCAACAGGAAGAGACGCGCCTCCGTCAGGAAAACCGCCAACTCAACTCGATCCTGCACTTCAGCGGAGATGGTATTGTCACGGTAGACGCGGGGTTGCGCATCACCAGCTTCAACCCGGCGATGGAGGCGATGACCGGCTGGCGCCAGCATGAGGCGGTGGGAAGGTTTTACTCGGATGTCTTGCGTCCGCAGTCGCCACAGGGTAAGCCACTGGGGGTGGATCCGCTGGCCCAGGCGGTGGCCAGCGGCAAGGCAGTGGTTGACCGTGAGATGATCCTCCTGACGCGCGACGGCGAACGGGTCTATGTCAGCGTGACGGCAGCCGCCGTACAGTCCACGCACGGCCAACCAATCAGCGGCGTCTTGAACGTGCGTGACATCACCAAGTCGCGTGAAGCCGATGAACTGCGCACGACATTTGTTTCTGTGGTCTCGCACGAACTTCAGACGCCAATCGCCATCATCAAAGGCTATGCCGAAACACTGGCCCGCGCCGATGCCCATTGGGACGCCGCCACCCTGCGTGAGCGGCTCGTCGCCATTCAGGAAGAAGCCGACCGGCTCAATCATCTGGTGGGCAACATCCTCTATGCCTCGCGCATCCAGGTAGGCGGCCTCAACATGGAACGCGCCGAACTCGATGTGGCCGAGGTCGCGCGTTCAGTGGTGCGGCGGATGCTGGCGCGTAGTCCTGATCTGACCATACAGACACACCTGCCACGCCATCTGCCGCTTGTGCTGGCGGATCGCGAGCGCATCGAAGAGGTGTTGATGAACCTGCTGGATAATGCGATAAAATACTCGTCGAAGGGAACGCGCATCGTCGTCCAGGGCAAAGCCAATGGCGATGAAGTGATCATCAGTGTCGCCGATAGAGGCAAAGGGATACCCCTGCGCGAGCGCGAGCGCATCTTTGAGCGTTTCCAACGGGTGGAGAGCGCCTCGACCCGTCGTACCCAGGGAGCAGGTTTGGGCCTCTATATTTGCCGGGCGATTGTCGAGGCGCACGGTGGACGAATCTGGGTGGAGAGTGAGCTTGGGCAGGGTTCCACCTTTTCATTCAGCCTGCCGCGAGAAGAACATAGTCCGCTGCCAGGGGTGATCTTTGGCGCGCCTGCGGATGACGCAGAGGATGATCTAGCTGTTCACGAGAATTAAGAATCAGCGCGCATATCGATCACGAAACGAAGAAGCGGCTATCCCTACCTGAAGGCGCCGAGCATGCTAACAAGCGAGCGTAACGCAATGGAGAGACGACAACAACAGCACATTGACCCGCGCAACATCACCGTGTTGGTGGTGGATGATGAGCCGCGCTTGCTTGACGTGATGCGGATGAATCTTGAGGTTGAGGGTTATCGCGTGGTCACAGCGTCGAACGGCTACGAGGCGCTCGACCGGCTGAAAGAAGACCTGCCCGATCTGGTGGCGCTCGATGTGATGATGCCTGATATGGATGGCTTCACCACGCTCGAACGGATTCGCGAAGTCTCCAACGTGCCAGTGATTATGCTGACCGTGCGCCAGGAGGAAAGCGACCGTATCCGGGGATTGGAGATCGGCGCCGATGACTACCTGACGAAGCCCTATAGCCCACGCGAACTGCAATCACGCATCAAGGCGCTGCTGCGCCGTTCGTTTACGCCTGCCCCAGCCCGTAAAACTCGCATCGTCGTAGACGACGACCTGACGATTGATTTTGGCAAGCACGAGGTGTGGGTGCGCGGGCAGAAGGTGACGCTTCGCCCGACGGAGTATCGCCTGCTCTACCATCTGGTGAACAACGCCGGGCGGCTGATGACCCATGATGCGTTGCTCTCGAAGGTGTGGGGGCCGGAGTACCGCGATGAGTCGCATTATCTGCGGCTGTATATCAACTACCTGCGCCAAAAGCTGGAACGCGACCCCGCCCACCCCAAATATATTCTGACGGAGCGCGGCGTTGGCTATCGTTTCCGCGAGCTCGACAGCCCGGAAGCGCAGAGCTAACAAAGCTAACAGAGCTAACAGAGCGAGCAGAGCCAGCAAAGAAAACGGCAAACACGAGAAGGGAAGACCAGAGGCATGAATGAGCCCTTATCCACTGTGTCTTTCTCAGTGTCTTTCTGAAAGGCAAGCAAAATCAGCTTATGAGTAACGAAACAATCAATCCGTTTGCGCCACTGGCGGGTGAACAATTTCTTGTGTTGACCACCTACCGGCAGTCGGGCGAAGGTGTGCCCACAACAGTCTGGTTTGCTGAAAAGGACGGCAAGCTATATATCACAACACACCAATCAACCGGCAAAGCCAAGCGTATTCGCAACAATCCAAATGTGACGCTAACAGCCAGCGATGCGCGCGGCGCCACCCACGGGCCAACCATTCACGCCCAGGCGCGCATGCTCTCCACCGAAGAATACCCACTTGCCGAGGGCGCGTTGCAAGGGAAGTACGGCGAGCGATTCGAGCAGATTCTGGCTCGACAGGGCAGCGAGGCTGAGATTGGCCGCACCTATATTGAGGTGTCGCCGGAGCAGTAGAATGATAGAACCCCCTCTCTATCGAATGGAGAGGGGGTATTGAGACAGTGGGTGAGGTCGCTTACTCGCGCGTCATATGCTCCAACGCCTGCTGGATGTTCTCCGCTGTGGGATAGAACGCGACTTCCTCCGGGCCGTCGTAGGGCGCGGCGGGCGCAGCGACGGCGGAGATCAGCACGGGAGCATTATCCAGCGACCAGAAGAAGTTTTCGCTGATCCACGAGTGGATGTGTCGCCCGAAGCTGGTGAGATCCGGCTCTTCCGTGACGACGATAGCTCGGTTCGTCTCGCGCACGGAATTGGCGATGGTCTCCGTATCGAACGGCGCAAGTGTGCGCAGATCGATCACATCCACCGCGCCACCAGTCGCCTCCACGAAGCGCGCCGCCGCGATGGCCGACTCCAGCAGCATCGTCCCCCAGCTGACCACCGTCGCGAAAGCGGCGCCATTCTGCTGGCCGATGCGCAGTCGCCGCGCTTTGCCGATTGGCTCCGTGTAATAGCCTTCCGGCACATTCCAATACTGCGCCAGCGCCTCGATGGGCGCGCCGCCTTTGTGCGCTGCGGGTGCGTCGGCGCGGTAGAGGCGCCCACGCTCCAGGAAGACAACCGGCGATTGCGACTGCGATGCCTGAATCAGCAGCCCTTTGGCGTCGTAGGGCGTCGCCGGGCAGATGGTGATCAGCCCTGGCACATTGGTGAACCACTGCTCACCGGCATTCGAGTGACCAAACGCGCCGCCACCCGAACCGCTATCCGAGATAGGGCCGCCGCCGCCTGAGCCTGACTTCATACGCATAATGACTGGACAGTTCCAGTCGCCGAACGACTGATAGTAGATGCGCGCCGCCAGCCGGATGGTCTGTGTCGCCGACTGATGGTAGTCTACGAACTGCACCTCGCCACAGCGGGCGCGGTTGTCGGCCATGCCACAGCCAGCCGCTACGCCCGTGATCAGTTGCTCATTGAGCGCGCTGCTGATCGCCGAGCCGGGATACTCCTTGACGAGCCGCTGCGTCACGTTGAAGACGCCGCCAGTCGCGCTACCGACATCCTGCCCGAAGACGAAGAAGCCGGGATCGCGCTTGACGATCTCCACCAGACCGTCGTTGAGCGCCTCGATCATCAGCATGGGCTTCGTCTGGCCAGGGGTCGGCTGCGGCTGATAGGGGGGAATTGCGATGACGCGCTCGGTGACACGCGACGCCGGAACCTCCGGCTCGGCCAGCACCTCATCTTCTGCCTGGGAGATCTGCTCCTTGGCCTCATCGCGGATGCGTTCGACATCGGCCTCCGTCAGCATGCCCTGAGCG
>Ga0209061_1002523_pt1 | contig 22869 bp, 21 predicted proteins | sample Coa_R1_10_FD_187157 | JGI IMG/M metagenome (GOLD analysis project Ga0209061, IMG submission 187157) | Surface soil microbial communities from Centralia Pennsylvania, which are recovering from an underground coalmine fire - Coalmine... | ecosystem: Environmental > Terrestrial > Soil >...
GGCTGGACCGCTGGTGCGCCAGTTGGCCTGCCTGGGCCACAGCTGGGTAGCTACGTCCAGAACGGAGAAGCGCTGAAAGCATCTAAGCGCGAAGCCGCTCCCAAGATGGCTCTTCCCATCTCTCTGCATGAGAGATCAAGATCCCAGGAAGACGACCTGGTGGATAGACCGCGCGTGTGAGCCGGGTAACCGGCGCAGCGAAGCGGCCCTAATGATCGTACGGCTTGTCTCTCAATAGGCCACGTTGAACCATCCTACATCTTCACCATGATCATGTCACTAAAGTAAGATTCGTACACATCGTGCGTCTTCAGTTTTCCAGTGGTATGTCGCATATACTTCAAGACCATTCGTGAGTCTCTGCTCGTCTCTTGCCTGGTCTCGGCAAAATTGAGGTAATTGTAGACAGTCTGCAAGCAGTTGAAATTAAGAAACGAAAAAGAGAATCAGCTTCTACTGGCTGATTCTCTTTTTATTCCGCGACAGCTTTTGAAACCATCCATAAGCAAGATGCTTCGCCTGAACGCGGAGTGGCTCACGGTACTTTTTAGACTTTGATATGACGATTCTTTCCCTGTCTTAGTCTCGCTTGCGCCGCCTTACTAGCAAGAAGCTGATTGCCAGTACAAAGCTAATGGCCACAACGCGCTTGCGTCGTCTTATTTTCTCTGCTGTAACATCATTCCTGGGTACAGTATAGAGCCCACCAGCCAGATATGCCTCATCCAGCAACTGAATCGGATGAACAACGTCAAGTTGTATTTCGCGTTGGCGCGCGCCCAGCGCAATTTGCATCATACAACCTGGATTGGCGGTAGCGATGACGTTTGCCCCGGTGGCTAGAATATTGTTCATCTTGCGCTCTAAAAGTTGCGAGGCCATTTCCTGGTTAGTGATATTGTAGATGCCGGCGCTGCCGCAGCACCAGTCGGCTTCCTTTAAGTCGACCATCTTCAATCCTGGAATGGTCTTCAGCAGTTGCACCGGCTGCTGTTTGATCTTCTGGCCGTGATACAGGTGGCAGGCGTGGTGGTAGGTAATGGTGCGGCATACTTCTCCCATTTCGCGATTCAGCTCGATGCTTGTCAGGAATTCGCTTATGTCTTTTACCTTCGTACTGAACGCTTCAGCGCGTGTGGCATATACCGGATCATCGCGCAGCAGGTGGCCGTATTCCTTCAGGTTGGAGCCACAACCGGCTGAATTAATAATGATAGCATCGCAGTGATATGGCTCAAATACATCGATATTGTGGCGGGCAAGTTGCCTGCCACGTTCTGCCTCACCTGCATGTACGTGTAATGCTCCGCAGCATTGTTGCTCAGGTGGGGTAATCACTTCGCAGCCATTAGCCGTCAGAACGCGAATAGTCGCCTCGTTGATGTTACGATAGACCTGGTCCATGATGCAGCCGCTGATGAATCCGACGCGATAGCGTTTTCTGCCTAAAGCGGGTATGATTTCCGGCAGAGGGGCCGGTATCAGGGCGCCACTTGCGCCGGGCATTAATTCCTCAGGCGTTTTTAACTTGCCCTGGAATGGCGTAGGTAAGGCGTTCACAGCGTCAAGCAGTCCAATACGACGCGCCAGGGTTTGCAGACCGCTTCTCTGGTATATTTTCAGGCCTGCAAATACTAGCGAGGTAACAAGGCGTGATGGGAGCATCAGATCAAAAAAGAAACGGCGCAGAAAACGTTCTGTGAGATTTTCGAGCTGCGGGCTTTTGTTTTCGCGCGCATGTAACGGAAATCTAGGAGTTTCTTGAGGTGCAGGAAGCTCATCTTGTGCCTTCCAGTGGCCATTCGTGAGATGGCCGTGTGCCACCTCGAGCTGGATTTGCTCGCGGGCGGCCTCGATCAACTTGCCGAATTGCACGCCCGAGGGGCAGGCCGTCTCGCAGGCACGACAGCCCAGGCAGCAGTACATGTGATCGACAAACTCTGGCGAAATCTCCCTGCGTCCCTCGGCCACAGCCTGCATCTGATAAATGCGCCCACGTGGCGAGTCCATTTCTACGCCTAGCACGGCATACGTAGGGCAGGTAGGCAGGCAGAAACCACAGTGAATGCACTGGCGCATCAAATCATAGGTATGTGTATGACGACGCAATGGCCCCTGGACGGGCGCCGTTTGCTGTATAGACGAAGCGGGTGAATTTGTTGATTCCGCTGGCATTTCTACCTCCTCGTATGAACCAGAATACACGCTTGTGAAATCTCAAGAGTTAAGTTATGATCTTGTTACGAGTGGCTGCGCTGTCACAACCGTCACTTCCTGACGATTGTGGAAGAGCTGGTGAGCCTGCACGATGTTAAAGCGCCTGCTCAAGAGATGTAAAGCCTCCCTCAGGTTCTTCAACGGGTCAATACTGGCCGTTGCGTGTGGCAACTTGAGTGTACTGATGATGAAACCATCGTGTCGCAAACATTTGCCCGCCTGCACCAGCAAGCGCGAGGCTTCGCGAGCATCCATACGCATATCATTGGCGATTACATCGAACTGACGGTGCTTTTTCACGGCATCTTCGAGATACACTTCGGCGTAACCGCGAAAATGCTCCAGGCGTTGCGCATGAGGTGAACGCAGCAGGCGTGAGTCGAGCTGAGCAGGATCAACCGCTACGACGTTTAATCCGATCTCCAGCAACAAGCGCGTCCAGCCGCCGGGAGCCGCGCCCAGGTCGAGAGCGCGCCCATGCGCTGGCAGCGAAAGTCCGAAGACTTCCAGGGCCTCCAGCAGTTTGAATTCGGCGCGACTGATCTGTTCGTCTGTCTGCGCGAAATGGCGCATGCCGCCCGGCCACGGACTCAAATTATCACCGGCGAGTGAGATGCCGATGTACGCTTTGTCTAAAGCGCAGAGCAATGACACGATAATCTGTGGCTTTTTAATGGACTCTAACGCACCGGTTTCTTCGGCGATAGCCTCAGCAAGCAACTGGTTCAAGCACCCACTGCTATATGGCCGGTCGATGGTTGCCCTGTTCTGTATTTCGCTTTGCACAAAACGGGTCTGCACCGCGAAACGCTGTCCCTGTTCGAGCATGGAAAAGGTAGGCAGCTCGGCGATGGCTAAAGCCAGTTCGCCTATATCCTTTTCCGTACTGGATAGGGTGAGGATTGCCTGCACAGGAGCGAGATGGCGCACGAAGATGGGCCGCTGTTCAGCAACATGACGCATGAATGCTGGGGTGTTGAGAACGTTGCAAAGAGCAACACCGGGGGCCAGCACTTCACGCAGCATGAGACGCCTATTTATGTGCTTCAGTTCGTCCAGCGCGGTATCCAGAAATTCGGGCTGCGTGGTGAAGATCAGCGTAGGAACTGAAGGATCTTCTGGTTCTCTAGTATTGGCATCCGGCCATGTTTGCTGGTTCACAGGCCCCCCACAAAACGACCGCGTACGAATGTGCCCTTGGGATCAAATTGCAATTTGAGGCGCTGCATCAGGTAGAAATCGGCGCCAGGTTCGCCCCACACGCTGATGAGCCGCTTGAGATCGACAGGGCAGCGTTCTACAACCAGGCTGCCGTGAGCGGCCCTGGCTCGCAGGCGCAGCTCAGCGATTGCATCAACCAGGCGCGAAGTTGCGTCGACTGGTCGCAATTCGATATACAGGATGCCATTACCTGCGTGTGCAACAACTGCTGATTCAAGCTCGTGATGTCGGCAGATCGCATCTAGCTCCTGAAGGTAAGTGGCGACCTGCGAGACCAGAATGGCAGCTTTGCAGGTGACCGACCCACGTGTATGTTCGCGTATGACCTGCCAGAATTGCTGCTGGTCCTGACCTGTCAGGTCATCACTGAGTAAAGCGCCGTATTTGCGTGCCAGCAGGCGAGTCTCATCTATCTGACGATCAATGTTTGCCAGCGAACCCTCGAAATCGATAGCCAGTGTATAGCCATCGGTCGGGAGGCGCAGGCCGAAGAAATCGCTCATATCGCTGGCTGCGCCGGCATCTATCAGCTCAATAGCGGATGGCGTGAGCAGGGAACCAAGGATAGCTGTCACCGTGTGCATGGCCTCCGTGGCATTGGAATAGGTGAGTAACAGGGTGCGCTCTTTAGGGGGAAGCGGCTGCAGCTTGAAATTCGCGTCGATGATGATACCAAGCGTTCCCAAGGAGCCGATATAGAGCTTGTTGAGATCGTATCCGGCCACATTTTTAACGACTTTGCCGCCGCTACGCCCAATTTCGCCGTCGGCCTGCACGACATGCAGGCCGATTACCATATCACGGGCGGTACCGTAACGCAGGCGTTTGGGGCCATTGGCGTTGGTGGCTAAAATGCCACCAATGGTTGCCTGTTCGGCATCCGGCGGATCAAGCGCTAGCCATTGTCCTTTTTTCGCCAGTTGAGCCTGGAGCGCGGCTAAAGAAAGTCCTGCTTCAACATGGCAGGTAAGATCGGGCGCTTCATGTTCAAGCAGATGCGTCAATTGTATTGTTTCGATCATCATATCTATGCGTTCAGGGATATCGCCCAGCTCGATATGCGAACCACCCCCGCGAGCAAGGACGGTCAGGTCTTGCTGGTTCGCAAGCGCTGTAACGAGCGCGACCTGTTTGGCATTGGCCGGTGTGGCGACCATGCGAGCCAGTATACCGTCGATGCTATAATTGCGTAGCTCATCGGGATCGATGGTTACTTTGATACCCGGAATGGATTGCTGAAGCGTCATTGCAAACGTTTCGATCTCAACCATCAGTCATTTCCTTACAATTGATTTACATTACAATTGTTTTACATCAGCACAGCGTCCTGGCAGCGGGAAGAGCTTTCCTGGATTGAACAACTGGCGCGGATTCCATGCCTCGCGCACCTGCTGCATGATACGCAAATCGACGGGGTTGAAGATCAGGGCCATCTCTTCCTGTTTCTCAATGCCGACTCCATGCTCTCCGGTGATCGTCCCTCCTACCTCAGCGCATACGGCCAGTATCTCGTGTCCCGCCTTGCGCACGCGCTCGACCTCGCCGGGTATTTGCGAATCGAAGAGGATGAGCGGGTGAAGATTGCCATCGCCAGCATGAAACACATTGCCGACTCGCAAACCATAGCCGGCGCAGATCTCCTCAACGCGCCGCAAGACATAAGGCAAACGAGTACGAGGCACGACACCATCCTGGACATAAAACTCCGGGCTGATGCGCCCAACGGCCCCAAATGCATTCTTGCGCCCTGCCCAGAATAACTGGCGCTCTGTTTCATTAGCAGCGATACGAACAGTGCGCGCATGATGCTTATTGCATATGTTGACAATCTGCTCGACCTGTTCGGCGACGCTTTCGCGGATACCCTCGGCCTCCATGAGCAGAACGGCAGCGGCATCCATAGGATAGCCTGCATGCGTGTCCGCCTCCACTGCCTGCAAGATCATCTGATCCATCATTTCGATGGCGGCGGGTATGACACCGGAGGCGATAATCTCAGAAACGGTATTGGAGGCATCATCCATGGTATCGAAGACCGCCACCATGGTCTTGACGGCTTCCGGCAAATGTACCATACGCACAATGATTTTGGTAACAATACACAGCGTTCCCTCAGACCCGATGATCAGGCCGGTAAGGTCATAGCCTGGCGTATCATATGTCCAGCCGCCCACCTGCACGATATCGCCCTCCGGGGTAACAATTTCCAATCCCAGTACATGATTGGTCGTAACGCCATAGATGAGTGTATGCGGGCCGCCTGCGTTTTCGCCGACATTGCCGCCAATGGTGCAAGAGCGCTGGCTGCTCGGGTCGGGTACGTAATAGAATCCCTGCGGATTCAGCGCATTACTCAAATGAAGATTGACCAGGCCGGGTTGAACAACTGCTCGCAGATTATCGTAATCGATCTCGAGGATACGGTTCATGCGGGCGAATGCAATAACGATCCCACCATAAATAGGGATGGCTCCTCCACTCAGGCCCGTGCCCGCGCCTCTTGGTACAACCGGCACGTTGTGATGGGAGGCAATTTTGACAATAGCCGCTACATCTTCTGTGGTTGCTGGTAGCACAACGATATCAGGAGTGCTACGATCAATTGAGGCATCGTACTCGTAGAGCATCAGGTCATAAGGTGTATGCAAGACATACCGGGCTCCAAGCAAATCGCTCAATTCATGCACAACAAGGGCTTTTTTCGAGGCGGACATACGCTCGAATATGGGAGTGGTAGCTGGTGATGATGGAATTTCTGCGATGCTCATAGTGATGTTTTCCTCACTCGCTGCCGGATACGATGGGCAAGCGATAGACATCTGGTCAACGGCTGTTCTAAAGTGATGATACCATGCAAATTGAGCGATGGGAAGATGGAAATATATCAGATTCTTGGGTGAGGTGTAGTGGCCAGGTTGATCGCGCCCGGGGTGGGGCCATCCACCAATCATCCTGATTATCCAGAATAAGGCAGACCGATATATCAAGAGGGTCGGAAGAGCCGCCAGCACCAGAAGAGCATCACGGCAAGAGCGATTACCAGTATGGTTACTAGAATACGACGAACGGTGTCTGAAACATTGTTTGTGGCAGGGGACGGCGATGAAACAGCGAGAGAGGCGCTCGTTATCGCTGTTGAGCTAGCTACAGCAGTTGGAAGCTGTAACCTGTTCCACGCTATCTGCGTTCCATCCACTATTGTTGGTGTATAGCCTGGATATCCTGCTCCACCGCCAGAACCGCCAGAGCCACCGGGGCCTCCAGGACTCGATTTAGTGGGAGTCGGTGTCTTTTTAGGCGTTACGTTACTGGCAGCAATGGTTGGGGAAAGCGCGACTTGTAAGGTGCTGGCGCCATCAGGTACGCGAGCATAGGATTGATCGGGGCCAAGCGCGGGAATAGTCAATTGGTCAATGGTTACACCGCTGATATTGAAGCTCAAAGTGATGCCAGAACCAAGATAGGATGAGCCTTCATCCGGGAAAATGACAAGATAGCTGTGTGGGGCAATGGCGCTATTGAGAGGAAAGTAATATGGATATGGGTTGCTATTGCTGGTAAAACTGGCATGTGAAGCGTATAGGTCAAGCGCCTGGTTGGTTGTATTATAGAGTTCAACCCAGGAATCGGTGTTGTAGGACGGCTTGCCTTGATCTAAGCAGTTCCATACTGTAGTGGGCGCGTAAAGTACTTCGTTGATTAGCACGATACTCTGGTACGCGGGAGCGGGGACAAGTGGGCCGGGCACAGGTGGAGGGATGGATGGCGCGCAACCGTGAGAACTGGCGGCATGAAGAGGCAAGGCGGACAGGCAGGAGAGCAGGGTCAAGACCAGTAGGGCAACTACAAACGATACCCGCAGCCGCACCACAAGGCCCTCCTTACAGCATCAGTTTTCTTTGGTGTTATTGATAGAGGCTTTCGTAAAGCACTTTCCGCCGGCGTGGAAGCCGGTCGTTGATGGCGTGGCGCAAGGCCCCGACGCTACTTTCGCCAAGGGTAAAAGCAACGATTGAACCAATAATAATCCCGCAGACTCCACCTAGCGCAATGCCCTCAAGAAACATGCGATTTCGAAAAAATGTCAACATTGATCACCTTTTCTGATTGGTTTATTGCAGGTACACTACAGTTTTTGCGTCATTCCAGAGGCGCTCCAGGCGGTAATAGTCCCGTTCCTGTTTCCCGAAGATGTGTACGATAATATCACCGAAATCCAGCAAGAGCCAGCCAGTCTCGGCAACGCCCTCTCGATGAAGCAGTTTAGCTCCCTGTTTGTCTAATTGCTCTTCAACGGCGTCAGCAATTGCTTGAATCTGGCGCGTATTATTGCCACTACAAATGACAAAGTAGTCTGCAATGGTACTTATGTCTCGAATGTCCAACAGTATCACATCCGAAGCTTTCTTATCGGATGCGGCGTCGATCGCTGTTCTTGCCAATTGTCCTGGGTCTAAAAGGACTCCTTCCACATTCACTCCTTTTCAATCCCGTTTTCAATATATTCGTTGTACCCGCATTATAGCACGGATATGCAACTGTAGTTAATAGTACGCAGGCATGGGCGGAAAGCTCACCAATACAGGCAGAGTAGTGATTATCGAGTCGATCCTACAATGCCCAGCCACTCTTCTTTGGTCGTATGGCGTTCGAGCCTGACATTGCGCAAAATCTCGGCCCGTAATTCGCCGAGTGTACCCCAGCCTTCGGCTTCGACATCATATTTATGAATAGTTTCCTGGTTGCGCTGGCGTACCCAGATAAAGGTCTCATCGGGCATATTGGTATATTTTTCTACCACGGCGCGCAAGATCTCGCGTGCCACATCTTCAACGAAGCGAGGATTGGCATGCGCTTTGTTCACGATATAGAGTTCATCGGGCCGTTTGAGCAACCCGTAGTTTTCTGAGCTCATCGCGCTTTCAGCGATGCCGATAAGGTCTGCGGCGTCCAGATTCTCGTCAGTGCCAATCATCAGGGTAGCTCGCCCGCGCTGGTTATGAGTGGCAAGCGGTGTGAGAGTGAGCATCTTGTCGATCACATCCTCGGCAAAGCCCTCTTCCTGCAAGCGTACGCGCGCGAAGGAATGAACCATATCCTGCGCGCATGGGCAGGCGACCATGCCCTCGACTTCGACGCCAATCATGCGCCTCGAAGAATCTTGCGTGGCGACTGCCTGCGCCATCAGACCATACACTTCCTGGGTGGGGCGACCGGAAACCGGTGTCCACCGTTGTAGCGGGTAGGCTGTGCGAATATGCACCTCGGTGCGAAAGGCCTTTTGCTTCTCCACGATGGTTTTAGCGATATGTTCGGCGAGGATCTCAATTTTGGGCCACGCAGTGGTATCGATGCCCTCCATGACTTCATCGAGCGCGTCACTGAAACGCGACATGTGAACGCCTGCCTGCCTCGAATCGAGGTCGGCATAGAGATCGAATGTGGCATTGAACCACTGCTGGTTTCCCTCGCTACCGATCAGGATGGCCTTGGTCACGCCGACCACGCCCGCGCGTCCCAGCCGCACGTGTACCGTTGGCTGGCTGTTTTGAATATCATGTTCAAGTGAGATGCGCAGGTCGGGTGCTAATTTTTTCACCCCTTCCTGGGAGACGGCATCCAGGAGTTCCTGAGCGGTATGCCCGGTTGCAGCATCAACGACACCGGGGGCAATTTCTGCCAGGGGAACAAGTACAAATGCGCGCTCCGCCATACGCGGATGCGGAATAGTCAGATTACCTTCCGTAATATGTAGGTCATCGTAGAAGATAATATCGATATCAATCGGTCGCGGCCCGTTGCGAAATGATGGCTGCCTGCCTATTGCCACTTCGATATCTTTCGCATATTTCAGTAGTTCCGGCGCTGAAAGCGATGTCTTGCCCGCAATGACGATGTTGAAAAACCGGGGCTGGTCAAGGTAGCCTACCGGCTCTGTTTCATAAATTGATGAAATTGCCGTGATTTCGACGACTTCCCGCAGGCGCTGTAATGCTGCTGCCAGGTTCCCTCGACGATCTCCGATATTCGATCCTAACGCCAGGTAAACAGTGTGTGTCGCGGCCGGCTTGTGCCCATTCTGGGAAAACGGTGGTGAAACCGTGGTATCTATGCTCATGTATAATTCAACCTCTCAAAACTTTTTCCATACCCATGTAACTAAAACATGGAGCCTGATGTCTTTCATTCCCTTATATGTAAGATGACTTTCGCGAGGGAAAGGGATACAACTAGAGGTTTGGGGGGCAGGCTGGTTGACTTGCGAAAATATATGTGCTATCCATCAAAGATAATTGAGATCGGAAAAGTACCATGTTGATTTGCGATGCCGGGCAAATGTTTATCACTTTCACCATTCCCCTGGCCGTCTGGTTGCATGTACTGACCATGCTACAGATCTATATTGTTGTAACAATTGCGGGCATTTTCGGAACGGTTTTTAGCGTTGCCAATACTGCTGCATTGCCTAATGTGGTAGAGCGCGACCAATTGCCCACCGCTCTTTCACAATCGCAGGCTGCGTATTCTTGTGTTCGTACCTTTGGCTCATTACTCGGCGGTACGCTTTATAGTATAGGAGCTATCTTCCCGTTTCTTGCGAACGCCATCTCCTTCGAGGCGTCGGTATTTTCGCTGGGCCTCATTCGTGGCAATTTCCAGGGCGAAAGGGCGGGTTCGAGTCTTCCAAAGAAAAGCTAGCCTCATCCATCATTTTTGAAACACCCATACATTGCTGAACACAGCCTCAGTTCCGCCGGCGCTATCTCCCGACACCAGGAAGCCGATCAGACCCGACGGGTAAGCGGAACCGGATGCATCTACATAGCTGAACACGATCAGTTGCTTGTTAATGTAAAAGCTGAATTGCGAGCCGACAGCTACAACTAAGAATGTGTTGACCTGGTCGTAACCCTTGAGGATGGTGTTGGATGCCGTCCAGTCGATGAGCGTCAGCCAGTTTAAAGGGTTGTTGCCGGAGGCGCGTACAAAGCGGTATTCGCCCAGGCTATTAAGTTCCAGGACGTAAAACTGGCGGGCATGGGGACTGAGACGGAAAATCAGGCCATATGTGTCGCCGCGCAGCAACTGCGCCTGGGCCGTGATCACGACATTAGAGAACGACTGGACGCTGGAGTAGCACCAGGCGGCTTCATGTGCAGCATGCGTCTGCACATGATAACCTGGTGGTGAGAAAAAGCATTGACTGCCGTCATCAACCCAGCCGTTTCCCGGCGCTGCCATGCTATCCGCATAGAGTACATTTCCGGCGCCAATAGCTGATGTAATGCCTGCCGTTGCCTGCGCGCGAGCCTGGGTTGCCAGGGTCGCCTGGATCTGCGCCTGTGCTATTGCGGTAGCGGTCATATCTGCGTTGATGAGTTGCTGAGCGCCTAAAGATTGCGAGCCTGTATTTCCGCCATGGTGCGATTGACGGGCATACCATGTCATAAAACCTAAGGGTAATGCTATGACGAGAGATGCCAGGCATGCCAGGACAAGCAGTGTGGACCGGGGGCGAGTTCTACGACGTATGTTATGCCTTGCGGTTGCTGAGGATACCTCGATTAGTGGCTCTTTCAAGGGGATGAGCAGAGGAGTAATGAGTGGGTGCGATGATGCGTGGCCGGTCTCTGGTAGAACCTGAGTCGCGATGGATGGGGCAATTACTGCTTTCTGCACAGTTTCTGCCGCTTCAGCAGAAACTTCTGAACTCGGTGAAGTCGGCTCGGTGCTTGTTTGCGTATGCGCCTGTTCCTGTTGTAGAGCCTGCCACAAGGCATCCGCGAAAGCCTGCGCCTGTTGGAAGCGTTCATCCGGGTCTTTGGCCAGCGCTTTGAGAATGATCTCTTCGATAGAGGGCGGAATCTCGCTATTGAGTTCGCGTGGGGGCACAGGTTTTGATTGAATGTGTTTCAAGGAAATTGCTACAGGTGATTCGGCGGTAAATGGCACGCGGCCCGCCAGCATCTGGTAAAGGATGATGCCGAGCGAATAAATATCGCTTCGATAATCGCTCTGCCCATTGGATTGTTCTGGGGCCATGTATTCCGGAGTTCCGATCATTGCCCCCGCGGTTGTGAGCGATTCGCCGCCTGTAATTGCCTTGGCCAATCCGAAATCGACGAGGTAGGCGTAACCATCCTGGCGCAGCAGAATATTGGAGGGCTTTACATCGCGATGCACTACGCCGTGGTCATGGGCATATTGTAAAGCTGAAGCAATCTGACTTATGATACTAATGGCTTCCTCAAGCGTGAGCAGTTTGCGCTTGAACAGGTAGTCGCGCAGCGTACTGCCCTCGACATAGGGCATTACCAGGTAGTACCAGGGACTCTGTTCGCCGAAGTCGTAGAGGGGCAGGATGTGATTGTGAGAGAGCGCCCCAACAGATAGTGCCTCGCGCTCAAATCGACGCACGAATGATTCATCTCGTGCATAGAGCACTTTAATGGCTACCTGGCGCCGTAGCCGCCGGTCATAGGCGAGGTATACTTCTGCCATACCGCCCTGACCTAGCCGCCTGCGCAGCTCGTATCGTCCTAATGTCAGACCTTCTATCCCCTTCATCTACCCACCCTCATCTGCACCGGTAGATGGTTTGAAATCAGTCGCAACCATACTGTCCTCTTACTCCTCTTGCGCCTTTTGAGTGCAAACGTCTTATATACTCAGCATACCATGAGAGAAAACAGATGTGGTCGGAGTGTTTCGTTGCCTGGTAGAAATTTACTAGTTACGAGCATGCGAAAAGTACCAGGCAACCATTATTTCAAATACCGGACGGCAGTGATCTAACGTGCTGTCCAGTAGCGTTCGAGGTGAACTGTCTCTACCGGACGAATGCTATGCGTGTAGTTTTCCATCGCCTCAAACATAGACGTTTTATCCCCGAAATTCGAAGCGATTTGGGACGCATACATTTCCGCCGCTTCCAGGCGCACGGGCAGCATTTCCGACATCTCGACCAGCGCAGGCTCCAGGGTATTGCCGAATTCCTTCAGACGCGCTTCCAAAGCCCCTTTTTGTAACACATACGGAAAATCCTCATAGAGTTTGACGTTTGCTCCAAGCTGAATGAGGCGATCGACCGCAGAAGCGACGATCTGGTGATCCACGTGCCGGCCCACGCCGAGAGGCGCGTACCAGACAGCGTCGGGCAGGCGATCATAGAGAGCGACCAGGTGTTCGGCCAGTTGCCGATCGATGTAGAAATCGGATGGGTGAACTTCGCCACCGATCAACTGGCTTTCCTGAGTATAGAACGACGGACTGCCGCGAAAAATCGCGTCGGGATAATCCAGCCAGAGATAATCGCTATGCAGGTAGTCAAGCGCCCTGGCATCTTCTTGTCGCCGGGCAAGCACGGCGTTTTGTACATCCTGAGGGCGGAATCCCATTCCTCTTAAGACCTGCTCGGCCAGAGGGCTTAGCGTGATTGAATTATCGGGGATACCGGCAAACACAGTAATGACCAGTGGGCGGAGTCCTACACTGACCTGCACTCCCAACGTGCCACCGCAGGAAAAAACAACGTCGTCGAAGTGCGGCGAGAGGAAAATATGGCGATAGGTTCTGGTGATGTCATCAAGGCTTTTGAGTTGCAACTGAATGTTCCTCCATGAAATAGATGAAATAAGCTCGTTGTTATTGCGCTACGGATAACAGCCTCAGTATACATAATATGGCTGAGAGTACCAAATGAGACCGTTTCAAAGTCCAAAAGTCCCTGTTAATACTGTAGCACGAAGCAAAAGGGTTATCCAGCGGGTAGCCTGACGCCCTCGTTCGTGCAATCGACCAATCCATCTTTTACCAGTCCATCGATCAATTTTTGCAGCCAGGGAAGGTCTTCAGGGCAGAATTCGGGTTTGATTTGCGGGCCGAGCGCGGTCAAGGAAATGCGGTCGTTGGTCGGTAGGGACCGCAGTTGATCGACGATGCGCCCGCGAAAATAACGGTTCGTGCTGGTAAATGGCTGCGTTTGATAGCTTGCTTTCTTCTCTGCAACCTTACGCATCTGACGGAGTACGGCGCCAGATGGGAAAAGGCTCTGTTGGCCCATTTCAGCATAGGCACGGCAGTTTTCCTGGACAGGGCAGCGCGCGCATTGCGGGTTAGTGCTGGTGCAGGTGGTTGCGCCCAGGTCCATCAGCGCCTGGTTCCAGTCATAGGCTTCGCCATCCGGTAAGACCTGCTCTGCCAGCGCCAGCACCTGATCGTTATTGAGTTTTGCTTCTGGATATTCCAAGCCTAAAAAGATGCGATGCAGCACGCGGTAGATGTTCGTATCCACAGTGGCCACCTGTTTGTGATAGGCAAAACAGGCTATTGCCCCGGCGGTATAGCGGCCAATGCCTTTCAGTTTCAGGAGATCATCGATGGTATCGGGAATGCGTCCGCCGTATTCGGCAATGACCTGGCGGGCAATGGATTGCAGGCGTACTGCTCGCATGTTGTAACCTAGCGGCGCCCAGGCTGAAATGACAGCTGCGCTGGGAGCTGCGGCAAGGTCAGCAAGAGTCGGGAAGGCGGCCAGGAACTGGTGATATTTGGGCAGAACGCGATCGACCTGTGTCTGCTGGAGCATGATTTCGGACACCAGAATGGCATAAGGATCATCGGTTGAACGCCAGGGTAAATTCCTGCTTTCCATCCTGTACCATGTCAAAAGAGAGAGATGAACCCGCGCCAGAAGATCGGACGCGGGCCGCGAAAGGAAATAAGATGATGAAGACCGCTTACCCATGAATAATTAAGATGTAGTACGCTGAGGCGTTGCGCCCTCCGGCTCGGCCAGAGTATCTTCGGCAACAGCCTTTGCGGGCCCACGCTTGCGAGCCATTAAAGAAAACAGGGTATCGCCGCCTTCTTGCCAGCATCTGGAATCAGGGGCCGGTAGGTTTTCGCAGAGGATCCAATCATCTGCATCCCGCAGCACGTGTCCCTTGATGCATTTAGCATACATCACGTGTTCATTCAATTCAGGATCATCCGGCTTGATGTTAGGCGAGGCAATCTTTGGTATAAAAAACTTGCACCACGGCACGTTTAGGCACCTTCCTTACATTCGTTTTTCTGCTCTTGAGCGAGCACTTTTATAATTCCCTCAATAAAATAGAGCTTGCGATTTATTATAGCGCATTACGATGGTTTTAACCAGTGCAAGAATAAAAAGGCTTATTTAGGAGCTAGATTTTCTGCAACACCTTGCCGCGCAGCCCCTTGGGAGCCACAATACCGTAGCGGCTCAAGAGAGTCGGCAAGATGTCATATATCTGGGAGTTCTCAATATGCTGACCATTGCCGGGGCGCTGCGGGTCGTAGTAGATCATGAGGCCGTATTGGGCGTGGTTTGCATCATCGGGTCCCGTGTCATTTTCCATCGTGTACAGTTCGCTGCCGCCCACCGTTCCTACCGAGCGCCATGCCAGGTCGTCAAAATAGACGATCAGGTCAGGTGCGACTCCACGTACGTTTTGATAGATTTGCTGTGGAATAAAGACGCGGTTGCCTAATGGCCGGCCATCGGGACCGGGTATGGCGCGGAGCTGCTCGGCCAGGACTGCTCGCTCGCGTTCATAAGCGGGCAAGGGGATGATGCCCTCGGGTTCGCGGCCTCGCACATTCATGAAGACACGAGCGTAGTAGCCTCCCGCGCCCCAAGCCTTCGTGCGCTTCCAATCTATGGCTGCCTCTTCCAGGGAAACGAGGCCAGATGGCTGCTCGCGCAAAGTGAGATAGCCGGCCATCTGGAGCCACTCGTTAATGCAAATGCCACCCATTAGTGGGCGTGCACCATGATCTGAAACGACCAGCACCGTGGTCTCTTCTCCGCAGTAGCTGAGTAATTCGCCAATGCGTTTATCCACGTGGCGGTAGTATTCGTGGATGGCCTCGCTGAAAGGAGAATTGGAGATGTATCCTGGATGGCGCGGGTCCATATGCTTCCAGAATGCATGATGAATGCGATCGACTCCCATCTCTACCATCATGAACAAATCTGGCTCGTACTCAGTGAGCAGGCGCGACGCTACCGTGAAGCGTTGATCGCAGAGGGTGTAGATGTCTTTGAGGATGCGGGCTTTGTCTTCCGAACGAAAATTGGGCACATCGAGCAGGTAGTCATCGACCCACATGGCGATCTGGTCTGCCAGGTGCGGTGGCCAGGTGTAGGCGACACGAGTCGAGGGGGTGAGAAAGCAGGAGACAAGCGCCCCATTGACCGGACGTGGGGGGTAGGTACCCGGTACGCTGAGAACGGCGACTTTCCAACCTGCTTCGCTCACGATGTCCCAGAGCCGCTGTACGCGCACGGCCCTCCCGTCGGAGATAGTCATGTGCTGGTAGGAGCGGTCGGCACGGTTGCGAAAGCCATAAATGCCGAGCTCTCCCGGGTCGCGCCCGCTCATCATGCAGCTCCAGGCAGGCACAGTAATCGCGGGTATGCTGCTTTCTAGCAGGCCATAGCTGCCCTTTTGCATCAACCTGGCAAGATTTGGTAAATCGTTACGCCATTGCTCGAAGAGCAGCGATGGCTCCGCGCAGTCGAGACCAATGATGATGAGTCGAGGGGACTTTGGCATCGAACATGCTATCCTTTTTCAATGCCAAGAGTATTTGCCCCTGTACTATCGACCCCGATTTCACTATTTGTAGTACGCTGATCTTCGGCCTGCGAACTGTTAACCGCTATCCCGTTGCTAGTGGCGCCGGCCTCCCCGGTTGTTCCTGCCTCTGAATCTTCTGTTTCCTTAGCGACTTCGAGTTGCCCGGCCTCGCCAGCAGGCTGGCGGCGATGGCGCAGGATCAGGATGGAGGCGCTAGTGATGACGGTAAGGGCGGACAGGATATGTACGAGATCGATATGCGTGCCGGGGAAAAACCATGAATCCGAACGCATGAATTCGATAAAGAAACGCCCGGTTGGGAACCAGATCAGGTACATCAAGAAAAGGTCGCCATTGCGCAGGCGCGTCTTGAAGCGGCGCGAGATGAAGTATAGGACGGCGAAACCGAGTGCGTCCCAGATGAGCTCATAGAGAAAGAGTGGTTGGAAGCGCACGCTCTCCGGATACAGTGTCAGGTTATTGTAGGGCGGAACACGGTGGGCGGGATCGATGCGCAAGCCCCAGGGGAGCGTGGTAGGCGGGCCGTACAGTTCCTGGTTGATGAAGTTTCCAATGCGGCCAATCGCCTGTCCAATCAATAAGCCCAGACCAATACCATCCAGGTAGATGAGGACCGGCAATTTACGTATGCGCAGGAACAAAAGTCCGGCGATACCGCCCAGGACAATAGCTCCGTAGATATGAATGCCACCATCCCATATCTCAATGATTTTGATAGGGTTGGCCAGATACTGGCCCACACCATCAGGTCCCGGTGGGGTCTGAATGAAGACGAAATAGAGGCGGGCGCCGACAAGCGCGGGAATAAGTACCCAGAGCAGCATTTCCCAGATGTTATTCGGGTCCTGCCCCTTGCGTCCTACGTAGCTACTGGCGACCATGGTGCCGGTAAAGATGGCGAGCGTCATTGTCAAACCGTACCAGTGTATCGCCAGCGGCCCCAATTGTATCAAAATTGGACTAACAGGTGGATACATAATGTGTTCATGCTCCTATTCAAGGTAACCCAGGTTACGCAAGCGATGATATACCTGTGGATCATTATAGGGATCAAGCCCGGTGTTGGAATTCCCAACACCGGCATGCTGCATAAAGGCCTTTAACCGTTCTTGCATTGTTTCGACCTGTTCAGGAAGGATATCGCGCAAATTCAAGGTCTCGTTGGGATCGTCGAAGAAGTCGTAGAGTTCTACCTCGTCTTCCCCAGTCTGAATAAGCTTATAGCGTTCGCTCCACACAGTCCGGCGTGGATTGTTCAGATGGGCCTTGCGCACCAGGTCTGGCCGCCGCCGCTCCAGCAGGCTCAGCGCGTTCTGAGGCGTTACTCCCTCTGAATAAACGATGGTATCGATAAGATGGTTTTGTTCATTTTTTCGTGCCAGGGTCAATCTCTGCTCAGCTTCGGTTGCGATTCCTGCCATCGTAAGTATAGTATGAAAAATGCGCCTTGTCGAGGTAGTTTCTTCGACAGTGGTGCCGCGAGGAAAATCGCCATTCGGGTCGCGAATGAACAGGGGGACATGCACGAGTTCGTTGTAAAGCGAGATACTGTGGCCCATCAGTTCTTTCTCGCCAAGGTGCTCACCGTGATCCGCGCACACAACGAAAAATGTGCGGTCCAGCCTGCCGCTCGCCCGCAGTTTATCGAGGAATTCGCCCACTTGCTCATCCTGGTTAGCGACCTCCGCGTTGTACATGCCATCCAGCGTCGCCTTCTCTTTGGCATCCATCGCGCCCGCCAGCGGCGCCAGCCAGCCGAAGACATCGCTATTGAAGCGGCGCAAATAATGCTGCGCCGATGTATCCTCTAAGACATGGGGTGCGAAACGCGCGACGAAGCGACGGGGCGGATGGTAGGGCATATGCGTGCCCATCAGATTGATGAAGCTGAAGATCGGTTGGTCTTCTGGAATGCCCTCGCGCTTGATCAGCAATCGTGCGGCATCGTTAAGTGCCCTGGCGGTATTGCCCTTAAAACTGAGAGCGGTTTGCCAGAGCGGAACCATCAAAGGGGAGAACGAGAAATCCAGCAACGTATCTGAGCGCGCGAAGACATCCTGGATGCCGGTGATCGCGTTGGCCAGGAAACGCTTGAAATGTTTGCGATAGCGGTCAAACAGGTGTTGCTGCCCCCCGATCTGATTGGGGCGGGAAGTCATCCAGCCGGAATAATTCAAAAAGCTGTTGAACCCTCTGCGCAGGCCGTTATTAACGACACCAAGCAAAGGATTATTGCAATACGCGGCAGTGAAGTAGTGATTGTTGCTAAGCCGTTCTGCCAGCGTGGTCATTGACGCGGGCAGTACCGACGAGGCATGGAACATAGTGTGGCTGGAAGGATAAACGCCCGTGAACATCGAGGCGTGAGAGGGAACGGTCCACTGGGCAGTTGAGACGGCATGGTGAAACAGCGTAGAATCGGCAGCAAACTTGTCGATATGTGGCGAAGTTTCGAGCCGATTCCCGTAGCATGAAAGACGGTCGATACGCTGAGTGTCGAGTACGAGTAGCACAATATCCGGGCGTGCTCTCACTGTTAAGCTCCTTTTGATCGCGCCAGTACAGAAAACGCCGCTGTTTTTCAGCAGGCAGAGGGGTGACTGGCTGCCATTGTCACTGTACACACTATCATAAATGCCGGTCTTTGTCTATAAAATGAACATAGGCCTGCTCTGTTAAAAAAAGGTTAAGTCAATGCAAAGGAAGCGTAATGCTAATATCTTTACTGTTTAGCTCATTTTAATGCTTGCTTGCCTGGATGAGCCTCTGGATAAGTTTCTTTTTCGATCTAGAAGCTATGGAGGCAAAAAATCCTTAACCACTTCTCAACCTCATCATTATTGCATATGTATATCGATGAGTGCTATGTTGATAAATGGGAACCAGGCGTTTCCTCACGAATTATCGGAAAGAACAGTATTTGAAAAGGAAATCGCATGAAGCAGAAAATGAAGATTGCCGGCCTCTGCATGTTTCTGGTGCTATGTGGAGGTATTGTAGCGACTTTCGTCGTGGTGCAGCGAATGCCTGGCAAGGCACATGCATCGGGAGGCGGCCAGGTTATCTTTCAAGATAATTTTGACAGTTACCAGCCAGGCCCTTTACCAACGGGTCCAGGCGCAGACCAGTGGTCGAGTGTAGGCATAAAAGGCACCGGTTTCAACGTGGCTGTTTCTAATACCCAATTCGACAGCGCTCCAAATTCATTACAGATAACTTTGGGTAGTCAAAAGAACGGCTATGCATGGGCCGAGAAGGACTATACCGGTCCTGGCTATGTCCAACATACGGTAGACTTCAATCTTTATCTCGACCCAAGCCTTAGCCTTGGGAACCAGTCAATCGCTTTATTTACGGTAGAGAATGCCTCCCAGCCGCAGGATGGCTCTGCCGCTATATGGTTGACTTCGAATGGTCATCTTCAGGTCGTGCGTTATGATAGCCAGGGTATCAAGCATGCCACAGGGGCGAAAGCTGGTCTTTCCTTCGGTCAATGGCATGCCATCGAGCTAAATCAGATGAACGATCCGCAGAGCGGTTCTTACTCGCTTCTGGTTGATGGAACGCAGGTTCTGGGAGAAACAGGAATCGACACCGGAAATACATTATTGACGACTATTTTCGCCGGTGATAAACTCAGCTCTAATGCAAGCTTGAGTGGCCTGTATTATGAAGATGATGTCGTTACTTCGACCACGACCCCGCCACCGCCAACCGTTATCTTCCAGGACAACTTCGATAGCTATCCTCTAGGTCCCTTGCCAACCGGACCAGGAGCGAACCAATGGACGAAGGTCAGTATAAAAGGCGCTGGTTTTGGTGTAGCGGTTTCCAGCGCACAATCTCACAGCGCTCCCAATTCGCTGCAGATTACGCTTGGTAATGTGGCGCGCGGGCATGCCTGGGCGGAGAAGGATTATTCAGGAGCAGGGTACTTCACGCATGCGGCCCAGTTCTGGGTTTACCTTGATCCTAACCTGGTACAGGGTAAACAGGCTATCTCCTTATTCACTGTCAATAATAGTAGTCAGCCGCAGAATGGCTCGATCGAACTCTGGTTAACCCCAAAACAACACCTGCAAATCATTCGCTTCGACAGCCTTGGAAAGAAATATATTGTAGGGACAACAGGGATCCTGACTACTGGGACATGGAATAAGATTGAAATAGACCAGACGAACGATCCCGCTAATGGGTCATACGCGCTTTTCCTGAACAATACACAGGTCGCGGGACAGACTGGCATAGATACAGGCAATGTCCCGGTAACTTCAATAGTTGCGGGCGATAGACTCATTTCTCGCGCTGGACTATCTGGGTCGTATTATGAGGACGATGTGATAACAGCAACCGGTTATATTGGATAAGGCGAATCCTGATAGAAGCGTACTCTGCCAGCAATGCTTGCAAACATGAATGATGGAGCCGTGAGTGGCGCAATAGAAACCCCACCGGCCGGCATTTGCGCAAATGCCGGCCGGTGGGGTTTCTTAGATGGGAAAGAACGGTCAAACTGGCTATAGTCCTCGACTAACTACGATGCGCAGCCACCAGCTGCCTGTTTTAAAAGCTAAGATCAAGTAAAACCAGCCCCATGGTTCCTGAATAACCCAGTAGCTAGCCGCCATTGCCAGAAAGAAGAGGCAGGCAACCGCGGAGAGTTGCTTTAAACGCCAGCTGCGCAAGCGCCAGTTAAAACTTTGTATGTGGCTTCCGCGAAAATACCACAGAACCAGGCCGGTCGCTGCTAAAAGAGCCACAATGCCGGCGATGCCAAATCCGAAAAGATAGGGTGAGAATACGTCAGGATTGAAAGTGCCGGCATCCATGAGAAATGTCCTCAATTTGCGTTCATGAACCGTTGCTATGTTGGGCCTGGGTCATTCTATATGCAATTATAGCATGCAATGAGTGCCTGTAGTATACTGAGTGGAGATAACGTTCCCATCTTTTGAAAAGGGTGGGGTGTAGGGACCCGATTGCTCGCATCCGGGGTAGGTCTTCCGTGATTTTGTGGAGTAAATGTGTTAGCAAATGAATTAGTAGTGCTTGATGCCGATTCTTGTCTCTGGCAGGCGGCGCGTCCATTATTGAATGCCGCTTTACAGCTGGATCAGTCTGCTAGTGCGTACTCGTGGCATGGATGGGATAAGCTCCAGATAAACTCTTTCCTCAAAAATCTGCCATCGCCGTGTAGCCTGGTTGTGGGAGTATGGAAGACTGTACTCATGGAAGATGGAGGAGCAGAACACGAGGAGCTGGCATTAGGCATTGTATGTGAGGTGGTAGAGGGAGAGGTTCGCTCGATTTGCACCTTCGAAGCGCTGGCTTCCGCCGGACTCAAGCCTGTTAAGGAACTGGAGCCGGGGATTGATGATGCCGTGGAGATTATGCGCGCAGCGCGGAACCTGCTTTCCCCCGTAGCCTGGGCGCTTTTTATCGAGAAGTCGGCCTGGGATGAATGGCTTTTTGCCGGCGGAGAGGATGGCGCGGTTGCCAATAAAGGAAAACTGCTCGCCTCTTACGCGCGCCAGGGACGCTGTGTTTTGATGGGAAGTCAGGCCAGGCACCATCATCCGTAAAATGGGCATGAACTGTCATGAGGATAACATGGAATCGACGACAACGTTAGTCTGGAATCCTATTCTTCGTCAATATCTTGTCAATGCTCCGCATCGCATGAACAGGCGAGAAGGAACTGCTGCCTGCCCTTTCTGCGCGGATATCGTCAATGGCAAAGTAGGGCCGGAAACGCAGGTATGGCTGCATCCCAATGATTTCCCCCCATTGGTACCTCCAATTGGAGAAGCCTATGTCGTGATTTATAACCGGGATCATAACCGCACCTTTACCCAATTGACCGTAGATGAGGTATACGCCGTCACACTTTTGTGGCGTGACCTTTACCGCGACCTCGCCTCGCGCTATCTGAGCGTGATGATCTTCGAGAACAGTGGCGAAGCGATTGGGCAAACACAACACCATCCGCATGGCCAGGCATTCGGCGTCTCGGTGATCCCTCCGCTATTGGAACGAGAGTTAGAGACGGTTCTGAAAGATGATAGCGAAGGCAAGGGGTGCCGATTTTGCCGCGTGCGAGAGGAAATGACGAACAGCGATTATCAGGTAGCCGCTAACGCTACCTGGCAGGTTTTTTTACCACCCTACGTGCGATATCCATATGAGACGCATCTTTACCCGCGCCGTCACGTGCCGAATCTTTCACTAATGTCAGATAACGAACTGCACGACCTGGGAGCCATATTACTGACGGTTGTGCGCGGTTATAATGCATTGTGCGATGGTGCAATGGCTCCCATGCCCTATTTGCTGGGAATACATCAATTAGCTAATGAGCGCTTTCACTTGCATGTCGAAATCCTCGCTATCGGGCGCGCGCCCGGCAAATTGAAGTACGGGGCGTCGTCCGAGGCGATCTGGGGTCTGTGGACGAACGATTCCAATCCTGTGCAGAAAGCGCAGGAGTTGCGAAAGGCCATCGCGAACGTAGCAGTATAGAAGGAGCATAGCATCCATGAAATTATTCCTTTCCACTGACTTTGAAGGAACTAGCGGGATCGTCGCGTGGGAGCAGATCATCGAGGGCAATCCTGAATACGAGCAGGGCCGCCATTTGCTCACCAGCGAGGTCAATGCTGTCATCCAGGGAGCTTTAACGTTTGGTGTGAATTGAGATGACGACTTTACCAGTCGAGCAAATCGGCAAAGGCCAACGGATCGCGCCCAAGCCGCAGGTTGAGCCAGATACAAAAGTTATGCAAGGCCACTTTGGCTGCCAGAC
>Ga0209061_1002524_pt1 | contig 22865 bp, 10 predicted proteins | sample Coa_R1_10_FD_187157 | JGI IMG/M metagenome (GOLD analysis project Ga0209061, IMG submission 187157) | Surface soil microbial communities from Centralia Pennsylvania, which are recovering from an underground coalmine fire - Coalmine... | ecosystem: Environmental > Terrestrial > Soil >...
TTCTGAACATTTCCTCACGAGGAGCTAATGTTCAGCGTTCGCTCCCCCGTCCCACTTCTCACCAGCAATAAGGTGGAGCTAACAGATGATTTGGACCACTGGTGTGTTTTGGAAACAGGACATCAGGAGAGAAAGAGAGAGGTATGATGAACTCGGGTCAGTCAGGCCACAAAAAGCAGTGGGATTTCTCGACTCAGCAGGGGCGACTACAGCTCTATTATGAATGGGTTCGTGAGCGAATAGCGCAGGGTTATTTCTCGCTGGCCGAAGAGTATACGCGAGAGGAACGGTGTGTCTTTCTGGCACATTGGCTGCGCTGGCTCATTAGCCGGGGGAACCTCGATCCGCGCAAGCGCTTACCGCCTTACGAGAAGTTGGCGGCGGTACCACTGAACCTGGAAAAACAGGAGATCGCACAGGTCATTCGCCAACTGCGCGATGAGCAGCTTCTACCTCCGCGCAAAGTGCGCAAGGATAAGGGCCGGCCGCAGTGGACGGACCGTGATCGCTGGCTCTGGGCCTACATCGGGTATATGCGAGCCATGCGCTTCGACCAGATCCGGCGGCTGGCGGCGCGATACTCTCCCGAAGAGATCGAAGGTGGAATGCTCTCGATCTCGCGCACCTCGGAAATCATTGGGCGCTGGGTCGATGAGAAAATTGCCATCTTCCATCCAATCTTCCACACACAGCCTGGTTGGTGCTACCTGACGCGACACGGACTCAGAGAGATAGGGTTCACCTTCCGGGCGGAAGCGCCGTCGGTGCGCTCACTGGAGCATCTCTACTGGATTAACGAAGTGCGCATGCACCTGGAGGAAGAGTACCAGGGGATACGCTGGATCAGCGAGCGCACTATTCAGGCGCAGCAGGAGCTGCGACAAAAGGGCCGGAGGCTCAGGCACATCCAGGACGGCATCTTACTGCTGAAAAATGCCCATAACACCTGGGAGGAGATCGACATCGAAGTCCAGATTTCCAGGCCCTCTCTGCGCGAGGTCGAGGAGGTGATGAACGACCAGTTCTGGACGGGTAACCGAAACCGCCCATTACGGTACTACGTGAACCGGCTCTCGCGCGGCGCGGTCAGGTCCGTTTACCGAAAGATGATCAAGGAAAGAAAAGGCATGCGGCCGACGATCGAGATGATCGATCTGGAGAACTGGCAACCTCTCTCGCCCGAAGCAGAGGAATAACTGCTGCTTCCCTCAGATGCAGCGATCACGCCGTCCTTAAATAGCCACGCTTAAATCAGTTTTTGCTAATTTGAACTTCGTGCCTGCCACAAAAGCTTGACAAGTCATACACTGATGCGTATCATACTGGCATTATTTCTCGTAGAAGTGGCGGAACACTGTATGTTTGAAGTTGGGCAGCTGGTGCGCATCCGCGAGCAGACCTGGCAGGTACTGGAGGACCTCGCGGCTTACGCAGGCGGAGATCACGCGCTGCGCGTGCGTGGGATGGAGGGCCGGGCGCGTGGCCTGGAACGCCTTTTTATTTATCGTCCCGTCGGAGAAGGAAGCGATGCTGCGCCAGGTGACGATAGCGCGGTGGAACTCGTCGTGCCAGTGGCGACACCCGAGCTGTCCTGGCATCCTGGCACGCCCCCCAGCCAGTGGGAACGGCTGCACACTGCCTACCGGCTCTCTATCGCGCACAGCACGGGCTATTTGCTGGGTCTGGCGCGCACGCGGCTGGTGATCGAACCCTACCAGCTTGCGCCCGTCTTGCAGGTCATGTCCGCGCCGCGCCAGCGCTTCCTGCTGGCCGAAGATGTGGGCATGGGCAAAACCATCGAGGCGGGCCTCATCGCAAGCGAACTGATCGCGCGCGGTCGGGGCGACCGCATCCTGATCGTCGTTCCCGCTGCCTTACAGGATCAATGGGCCGATGAGATGCGCGACAAGTTCGGCCTGGACTTCGCCATCCTGGATAACGACTACCTGCTCAAAGACTTGTTGCCCGCCCTGCCGTCCGGCGCGAATCCCTGGCACTATGCCAACCGCGTCATCACCTCCATCGATTTCGCCAAGCAGGAGCGCATCTTACGCGCATTGAAGAAGACGCGCTGGGACATCATCATCATCGACGAGGCGCACTATCTCGCCGAGTCAGGCAGCCCGCTCCGCCCGCTGCGCACCGACCGCAGCCGCTTCGGCGAGGCGCTCGCTCCGCTCTGCGACAGCCTTCTGCTACTCACCGCCACGCCGCATGACGGCTATTCGCAGGGCTTCTATTCCCTGCTGCGCCTGCTCGATGACGCGCGTTTCGCCAGCGCCGAGGACTTGCGGCGCGAGGTGGTGGAACAGGTGGTGATCCGCCGTTCCAAGCAGCACATCTTCAACCCCGACGGCACGCCCAGGTTTCACGGTCGCCTCGTGCATCACCTGGAGCTCACGCTCTCCGATCCCGCAATGTCCGCCGAGCGCAGGCTCTACGAGGCGCTCACGAAGTACGTGGCGCGTCGTTGGAAGGCGCTGCGTCGAAATCCCGAACAGCGAGCAACGGTCGGCTTCGCCATGATGCTGCTCAAAAAGCGCCTGGTCAGCTCGCTGGGAGCCATTCGAGCCTCGCTGCGCACCCGTCTGGATGGGCTCACCGAGGAGGCCGTCGCGCCCGATGCCCGGCGCGGGCTGCTCGCCTCCTACCGGGCGGGTATCCCACTGACCGAGGCGCAGCGCGAACGTATCGAGCAGCAGCTTGTCGTGCTTGCGCCGGAGCGCGGTCAGGAGGCCATCGAGCGCGAGCGGCGCGAGGTGGAGCGATTGCTGCGCCTGGCCGAGGCCATCCCGCCGGAGCAGGATCACAAGGCCGCGCTCCTCAAACGCACCCTGGATCGCTTCTGTTTTGAGCAGGGGCGCAAGGTAATCGTCTTCACTGAGTACAAGGACACTCTCGACTACCTCCTGACCTATTTGGAGGAGCGTGGCTATGCCGGACGCATCGCCGTCCTGCACGGGCATCTGAACCGCCAGCAGCGCCTCGCCGCCGAGCGCCTCTTTCACCAGCCGGAGACAATGCTGCTACTGGCCACCGACGCCGCCAGCGAGGGCCTCAACTTCCAGCAAGGCTGCTGGACGGTCATCCACAACGAACTGCCCTGGAACCCGAACCGTCTGGAGCAGCGCAACGGGCGCGTCGATCGCTGGGGACAGGCGCACACCGTCGAAGTCTACAACATGCTGCTGCGCGATACCCTCGAAGGGCGCATCCTCACCCTGCTGGAAGAGAAATTGCAGCGCATCCGCAAAGAACTGGGCAACGTCTCCGATGTGCTGAGCGTGACCGGCCCGCTCGATCTCGACACGCTGCTGATGGACGGCATGGTCGAGACGGAAGAGCGTGCCGAAGAGAGCGTCGTCGTGGAACTCGACGAGAAGATCGAGCAGGCGCTCAAAGAGGGGCAGGAGGCGCTGGATGCCTGCCGCGCCCAGTTCCTCACCGTCCCCGGCGCGTTTGGCCCGGACGATTACCGGCGCGTCGAAGCTGCCGAACAAACAACCACGCACGCCATGCCTGATACCGAGCTGATCGAACAGTTCGCTACGTCTACACTCAGCTTGCTCGGCGGCAGCGCCGTAGCGGTCGCAGGGCCGGCGCACATCTGGACGCTCGATGTACCGCCAAGCTTGCGCCGCCAGGGGGTGCGCGAACACTACGAGCGTGCTACCTTCGCCCGTGAGATAGCAGTGAGCGATCGCGAACGCCCTCCGGCCATCGACTTCCTCGCACTCGGCCATCCTTTGCTTGACGCGCTCATCGCTGCCGTCAAGAGTGACGCACGCGACGGTGGGCAGCTTGCCGGGCGCATGACCGTGCGCGTGCTGGATGGGGTACCGCGTGGCTTCCTGCTCACCTACCTGGGACGCTGGCAGGACCGGCGCGGAGCGCTGGCAGCGGAAGAGATCGTGCCCATTTTCCTGCAACTCGACGGTTCACCTGGCTCGCATGACCAGGCCGCCGCGCTCCTGGCAAGACCCGGCCTGCGGCGCAACGCGCCCGCATCCCTGCTGGCTGACGTCTATGAGCCGCTCTGGGAAGCGCGTCGCGAGCAGGGATACACACTGGCGCAGCAGCGCTGCGCGGAGATGGCCGGGCGGGTGCGAGCCACGCGTGCGCCGCAATTAGAACTGCTGCGTCGTGACATCGAAACGTGGGCAGAGGCGCGCCTGCGCTGGGTTGAACGCCTGCTCACGGAGCGCGCCGGGCAGGAGGCCGCGCAGCTCTCACTCTTCGAGGGAGCGGAGCAGGCCCGCGCCCTGGCAGCAGCGGAGACGCGGCGCAGGAATGATCTCAGCCGCGAGCGCGAGGTGATCGCGAACCGGCGACAGCAGCGCGAGGCCGAGATCGCCGATATGGAACACATCAGCGCCGCCGCGCCTGAACTGATCGGCGCGCTGGTGATCGTCCCGGCGGAGGAGTGCTAGCATGATTGGGAATGTGAAGTCGCAGGAACATTTGGTGGGGCAACCGGTCAGCGCCGCAGAGACTGGGACGATCTTCGTTAACCGCAATCTCTTCAGCAGCTACTACCTGGGAACGCTGCTGGCACGCGAGGTACGCGGGCGATTGGGCGAGACGGGGATGCGCATGCCGGTCGCCACACGCCGCCGCCTGCACAGCCTGTATGAGCGTGTAGCTCCGACATTTGGCAACAGTACCTCCTATGCGCGCACGCGCCAAGCCTGGATCGATCCGCTCCTGCGCGCGCTCGGCTACGAGCCGCTTGAAGCAGCGCGCCCCTCTGATTTCGACGAAGACACGCTGCCCGACGGCTCCTACCTGTATCGTCCCATCGCTCAGGCTGATCCTGCTGCGTCGCCCCTTCTGCCCGGTCCTGTGACAGTGGCGGAAACGAACGATCATACCACTCATGATGACGACGAGCATCGCGCGCCAACTGCCGTCCTGCTCTTGCTCATGAGCTGGGGAGCGGATTTTGACCGGCCCTTTGCCTCACAGAGGCGGCGGGGCGACATGCCGCACAAACTCATGGAATGGTTGCTGGCGGCTGGACCGGCGCAGGGGGGGCTGCTCTGTAACGGGCGGCGCCTGCGCCTGCTCAGGCGCAACGTGGTGGCCGGGCGACAAGAATATTTTGAGGTTGACCTGGAAACGCTCTTCGAAAGCGGCAGCGACCGCGACTTCGATACCTTCTGGACGCTCTTCCGCGCCCAGGCCTTTCAACCCGGCGAAAAGGGACGCTGCCTGCTCGATATCGTAGACGAGGGCAGCCGCAAACATGCCGAGGGCGTCAGTTCAACCTTGAAGAGCAGCGTCTTCCGCGCGCTCGACATGCTGATGGGAACGCTGGTGAACCGCGCACACGAACTGGCGAGTACACCTGCCGATCCGGCGAGCGAGGCAGCGCGGCGCGTGCGCGAGCAGGCGGCTGCCGCGCTCGATAATCTCAACCTGCTCTACCAGCAGTCGCTGGTGCTGCTCTATCGCCTGCTGTTCGTCCTCTATGCCGAGAGCCGCGCCCTGCTGCCGACCGACAACGCCGTGTACCGCGACAGCTACAGCCTCGAACCCCTGCGCGACGAGATCATGGAGCCTGGCAGCGCGTACCTGCCCGGCGCATTTCGCCTGTGGGAGAGCATGCAGGCGCTCTTCCGCCTGATCCGCCTGGGCTGCACCACCTCGCACCTGGTGGTTCCGGCCTACAACGGCGACCTTTTCAGCCCGCAGCATACCGCCCTACTTGATGCCATTCGCGTGCCGGACAGCGCGCTCTGTGAGGTGCTGCGCGAGCTCTCGGTGACGCCGCCCACGCGCGAGCGAGGCCGCGAGCGCATCGATTATCAAGATCTCGGTGTCGAACAGCTCGGCGCGGTCTACGAGGGATTGCTGGAATACGAGCCGAAGATCGCGACGGAGCCGATGGTTGAGGTGCGTTACAAGGGTGATACCGCTATCATTCCCGCCCGCGAGCAGCGCGATTATACCGTTGTACGCCGCATCGAGACGGGACAGTTCTATCTCGGTCATGGCGCGGGGCGTAAGACGAGCGGCAGCTACTACACGCCACAGCCGCTGGTAGATTTCCTGGTGCGGCGCACGCTTGGCCCGCTCGTGCAGGGCAGGACGGCGACGCAGATTCTGGAACTCAAAGTGGTCGATCCGGCCATGGGCTCGGGCGCGTTCCTGGTGGGAGCCTGCCTCTTCCTGGCCGATGCCTACGCCCGCGCCCTGCGCAGAGAGCAAAGCCCCTTCGAGCAGAACGGCACAGAAATCGGCGAGATCGAAGAACTGGAGGGCGAGCAGTATGAACTCTCAGGCGAGGCCACGCGCCCCTATCGCCGCCTCGTCGCCGAACGCTGCCTCTACGGCGTCGATCTCAACCCGATGGCCGTCGAACTCGCCAAAGTTTCGCTCTGGCTCACCACGCTGGCAGGTGACAAACCGCTCACCTTCCTCGACGCCAACCTGCGCTGCGGCAACAGCCTGATCGGCGCGCCCCTGCGTCCCTATACGCTGGCCTCTGGCCGCGAGCAGAGCATTGACACCATGCATCCCGAAGCCAACAAGCGCCTGCTCAAGGCGCGCGGAGCGAAAACGCAGCGCAGGGGCAGAGGCGAAGATGATGCCTTGCAGCTCGCGCTCTTCGAGCAAACGGATATCCCGCGCGCGCTGGAACCGCTCGTTGGTCGCCGCCAGTGGATCGCCGAAACGCCCAGCGACAGCGTGGCGCGCGTCCACGAAAAGGCCGCGCTCTTCCGCCGCCAGGTCGAACAGGATGAGCAGCGCCGGATGCTCAAGGCCATCGCTGATCTGTGGGTCGCCTCGTGGTTCTGGCGGCAGCCGCCCGCAGGCACACCAGCAGACGATCCCCACTGGCCGCCCCCGCTCGACGGGCAGATCTACCGCGAGCTTGTGCAGCAACTGCGCGGCGAGGGCCGCCAGCTCACAAACCTCGATCACGCGCCCTACCTGCGCGAAGTCGAGCGCATCGTGGAGCAGGTCAGGCCGTTCCACTGGGAACTGGAATTCCCCGAACTCTACTTCATGCCCGACGGTCAGCCACGTCATGACGCCGGTTTTGATGCAGTAATCGCCAACCCGCCCTGGGATACGGTCAAGCCAAATTCGCGTGAGTTCTTCTCCGCTTACGATCCCGCCTTCCGTGAACTGGAGCGCGTGGCAGCGGAACAGCGCCAGCAAGAACTCTTACAGGATGCCGGGATTCGCTCCGACTGGGATGCTTATGTGAGCCTCATTGATAACCTGGTAGACTTCACGCGCCTGAGCGAGATTTATCCTTATCAAAGTGTGGAAGTCAACGGGTCGAAAACCGGCGGTGATGCTAACACCTATAAGTTGTTCCTTGAACGTGCTTATCAACTTCTCGCAAATCACGGCAAAGCCGGACAAATTGTGAAGGCAGGTATCTATAAAGATGAAGGGGCAACGGGGTTAAGACAGCTGCTGGTAGAACGGAATAGCTTTGACTTTCTGTATGCCTTATCAAATGAGAAAAGAGTATTTCCTTCGGTCCATCATGCTGAAAGATTCGCCCTTGTAGGGTTCACAAAGGCCGGAGCTAAAGCAGATATTCAAATTAGTTTTGCCATAACAACAAGAGAAGCTATTAAGCCTGAAGAGCTACCCGATTATTTAACTGAATCTGATCAAGTTATGCATGTTCCCCAGTTGCTTGTTGAACGTTTCTCGCCCGATACGCTCTCGATCATGGAGTTCCGGTCACAGCGTGATGCTGATATCGTAGAACATATCTATGGCGATTGGACTCTGCTGGGCGAGAAGATAGATGGCATGTGGTCTGTCGCTTTTGCGAGTGAATTTCACATGACGGGTGATCGTACTCTTTTCAATCAGGAAGGTGTTGGCTGGCCGCTCTACGAAGGCAAAATGATCCACCAGTACACGCATCGATTCGCAGAACCGCGCTATTGGATTGATTCGGCAAAGGGGCAGGAAGAACTGGCACGACGCGAAATCCAGCACGTCGAGGAGGCGCTGGACGCGCTGCTTCCCACACATCCTAAAGGATCGACACGCCAACAGCGCATTGCTGCCCTGCTAAAAGCGCACGGGCGCGGGCCGCTCACTGCGGACGATGTTCGCACGGATGCTGAAGCTCCACGATTAGTATTTCGCACAGTTGCTGCCAATACTAATGAGCGGACAATGATTGCCGCTATCCTACCGCAGCAGGTCTTTACGGGCAATTCTTTGAGCTATCTTATTCCCTGGCAATATGATGCTCAACAGGCACTCATTCAGCCAGACAACATAAAAGAAAGCTACAAATCATCTTTGCCAGCGCCTATCATGGCCTTTCTCTGCGGCGCTCTCAATTCTTTTGTTCTCGACTATGCGCTGCGCTTTAAGGTCAGTGCGAATGTCAATATGTTCTACGTTTACCAGCTTCCCGTTCCTCGTCTTACACCCGATGATCTATATTGCAGGACAATCGCGAGACACGTGGCGAGGCTGGTATGTGTTGGGCCGGAGTTCGATGAGCTGCGGCGGGAACTACTAGGGAATGTGGAGGCGCATGTTGCTACTAACCCCATCGAGCGGCAGCGCTTGCAGAATGAGATCGATGCGCTGGTGGCACACCTGTACGGGTTGAGCGAGGATGAGCTGCGACATATCCTCTATGCGCCGTACACCTTCCCGCTTGTCGGACGCGAGGTGAAGGATGGCGTGATGGCGGCGTTTGCGCGGGTGGGGGAGATGATTGGAGAAAGATGATTACAAAAGCTGGAGTAGAGGCATGAACCAGAAGACAAGGAAAACTGTAGTACAGCAGATTGTTCACATTGCATCTCGCGCCATAACCGATCAGGATCAGATTAACCAGATCATCAAATCATATGTCCTTACAGAAAGCACCTTTCGTCTTACAAGGCTGATAACCGCTGAAGGCATTTCTTTCATGCTTGTTGACGTTGCAGTTAGTGAATATGAGAAGCTTTTACAACAGTTATTGCAACAAGCAGGATGGGAAGAAAAGTTCTCGGCTGAGTATCTTGGCAAGGCGATACAACGAATAGTAGCTAATTTTATCAAGGAGGGTCAGACTGAGTCAGCAGGGAAGCTTTTTGACCAGCTTGTAGACGAATATGAGGCATTTTCCAGTGAGTCCATCGTTTATGTTCCCTTAGCCGGTATTAGCCTGCCCATGGATAGCTTCCCTATGGGGAACATCGTTTTTAGAAAAATGACGGAAGCCCATATTACCGGTCTACTCGACCAGATGAAATCTATTACACTCCTTACGCTCAGCGAACCAGAGGTCAAGGATGAGCATATTCTCTGGACAGGAAAACAGCTTGAAGTATTCAAAGGAGCAATTTGCGCGGAGTATCATGCCGTAGCGGAACCACAAAGAGCGAGAGAACGGGCAGAGGAAGAGGTACGGGCTGTTCTTGATCTTCTGAGATATAGTATTTCACTGCTGTATTTTCAGGAGCTGAATGTGGCAGTAGGCTTACAAGGCGAGGTGGTAAGTATCATACGCACAGAGCCTGTTCTTGCATTGGATGGGCAAAGTTTTGAGCTATACTCTAGCCGTAAAGGCCCTTTGTGTCCATTTGAGCTATCAACTAACAATATTCAAAAGATGGAACAGGTTGGAATTTTCAAGGTTGCCGAGGTACTGAAACATCCAGAGAAAGCGACTGATTTTGATAAAACTCTCCTGCGCGGCATTCATTGGTTTGCAACTTCACGAAGTCAGTTCGAGAGAGAAAACGAATTCTTGAATTTGATGACCTGCTTAGAGACGTTTCTTACCCGCTCAGGGCAAGCCTTTATCAGTCCTTCTCTTGCAGAGCAGGTGGCAGATGGCGTGGCACGCTTGCTCACAACAAGATTAGAGAATCGGAAGGCTTTAAAGCAAAGGGTAAAGGACTTATATGGAATGCGAAGTGGGGTCTCTCATGGAGGAGCAAAAATCATTCTCGAAACCAACCTTACCGACTTGAGAAACATTGCCAAAGAGTTGATCTTTCAGATGATTGAACAAAAAGATGAGTTTCAAACACATCAGAAATTTTTGAACTGGCTTGACGAGCGGAGTTTGGTAGGGTAATGCGATGCCAGGAACAATGCTTTCACTTGTCATAAGCCATATGGGTGAACTCGACTCCGTTGGCTCGACATTTTCTTGTTTTCAGGGTATACTATACTTTGGAATATTTGTTCTATTATCGGTACTCCTATCCTGAACAAAGCGCACGGAAAGAGGTACAGCATGGTCGTAGTTCACGATGTTTTCGCAACTCTTGCTGGTGAGGATGCGCCGGTCATGCTCACACGGCTGGAGCAGATCGATCTGATTGCCCTGGATGCAGCAGTGTCGGCAGATCTCATGGGCGGGCGGGCGCGGCGATTGCTGGCGAATCGGCGACATATGGCACCGGAGCGCCTGCCACGGCTGCTCATTACAGCACATAATGATGTAGAGCATCAATTAGCACGGCGAGCGGCAAACCACCTTCGCTCATATGTTGCGTCGGTTACTGTCCTTGATGAAAGCGGGCGCAATGAGACGGCAGCTAACGCGCTTGCCTTGCACAGGCAATACTGGCCCGATATCTCTGAGCAAGAACGCAAAACGCGCATTTTGCTGCTTGGCAGGCGTGGAGGCGGCGGCAAGCCCCAGTTCATTGTGCCGTTTGTCGGAGGCGCAGGAACCACCTGCGGCGCATGGACGCCCATTGTCGCCTATCAACGGGGCAAAACCACCTGGATCGCAGGCACACGTTCAAAAGAAGAAGAGCGGCAGGCTACTCCCATTCGCGGCTTCCTGCGCGGCAACTATGCGCAGGGCGTCTGTCCCGCCGAGTGCAGCTTCTGCTACCTGCGCGGCTTGCAAGGCATGGGCATCAAGAGTACTTTCCTGAATCTGGAAGACGCTATTCCAGAGCTTGATGTGCTGCAGCGTGGAAGCGTGGTCAACTGGGCCGAACTCGGTGGCCCGGTTGAAGAAGACCCCTGGTTTGTCGATGAAGAGGGGAATGGTTCGCTTGTCCAGACCATCCTTGATCTCTCAACCGAACGTGGCATCGTGGCCTTTTTCCTGACGAAGGGCGTCTACGAACCTTACTTACGCTTAGATGGGCGTCTTGCTCTGCTGGCGATCAGCTTGAACGCTCCGGCTATTTCAGAAGTATTCGAGCCGGGCGGCGCGCCTCCGGAAGCGCGTTTGAAGGGCCTGGCATGGGCCATCGACAACGGCGCGATGGATCATACCATTCGCCTGGGGCCGATCATCCCCATTGAGGGCTACAAGAAGCACTATCACGAATTGTTTGAGATGATGGCCGATATTCTTGGCTCACGCCTGAAGCGCATGACCATCGATATCCTGCGCTTCTCACCGCAGATGCCCGGAATATTGCGAGCATCATTCCCTGAAGAAATCGTTTCATCGCTGTTGACCGAAATGGAACCAGCCGTAAAAGCGCATAAATATCGCCCAACAGCGCATCGCCAGCAGCGGTTCTATCACTGGATCAGGGCCATGCTTGCTCACTATGGTATGTCGCACGTCAAAACAACACCATGCAAAGCAGACCCAACCGAGGCATTCATGTTCCTGCGTGCAGGCGATATTACCAGTATGCCCTGCGCCTGCCACATCAGCTACCAGGATCGCGAGCGCATTCGCCGAGAACTTCCTGTCATAAGCAGTTCCAAGGCACTTTAGCGATAAGGTAATAGCCAGCACAATAATTCTTGCAAACACAGCCACGATAGAGTACACTTCCAGCGGGAAGATTGATGATGCGCAATGCGTTCTCCTCCCTGCGAATGCTCTAGCGTGGTTTTCTTTTATTGTTGACCTGTTGTGGCTATTTGCGCCATTGGAGAGACACATTTCCGGTATCGCGCTACCTGGACAGAACATGTTTGTATCACATCAATAGAATGTTGGAGGTTGGAAGTGCCTGCCCCTAAAACGACCCTCTGGCCAATTGATGGCCACACACGCGCAAAGCATGAGATTCTTCGGCGTTATCTCGCGGCCTGGCTTCCCATTATGACATCAGTGAATGGCCGCATCATCTATCTTGATGGATTTGCCGGGCCAGGTGAGTATCAAGGAGGCGAGCCAGGCTCACCGATTATCGCTATCGATACCTTTCTGGATCACAAATATGCTCCCTTGCGTGACCGTGAGGTATTGTTTTTCTTTATTGAGCAAAAGCATGACCGCTATGAGCATCTCAAGCAGTTGTTGGCACAGCGAACTCTGCCGCCAAGGGCCAGTTATGAAGTTCTCGAGGGCAACTTTGACGAGACATTGACTGGCTTGCTGGACGAACTGGAGAGCCAGCAATTACCTATTGCGCCCACTTTTGCCTTCATCGATCCTTTCGGGTATTCGCACACACCTATGGAAACCATCAGGCGACTGATGAGTCATCCGAAATGTGAGATACTCATTACTTTCATGTACGAAGAGATCAATCGCTTCCTTGACGCCGATTATACGAATAAGGCAGCTCAATACGATGCCCTGTTCGGTACAACCGAGTGGAATACCATTACGAAAAAGGCGAGAACGCCGCGGGAGCGACGGGACCGGCTGCACAATCTTTATCAGGATCAGCTCAGGCAAGTGGCAGGCATTCGGTATATTCGCTCGTTTTGTATGCGAAATAAGCACAACAACGTAGATTACTTTCTCTTCTTTGGGACAAATAACCTGCTGGGTATGAAAAGAATGAAAGAGTCCATGTGGAGAGTAGATCCCACGGGGACCTTTGAATTTTCTGATAATACCAACCCGAATCAGCTCTTGTTGTTCTCGCAGTCAGACTATTCAATTCTACAAAGTATGTTGAGCAATCATTTCAACGGACAGATGGCCACTGTGGAAGATATCGAAGAGTATGTCATCGCTGAGACGCCATTTTACAAATTTAAGAGCGAGGCACTTAAGCCAATGGAAACAGCGGGAAAGATCATCGCCCTAGCAACGGATTCTAAGCGTAGGAAAGGAACGTTTTCGGATGAAAAGATGCCGATCCGCTTTTTGTGACTTCTAAAAGTATCCTCATACAGTGCAAAAAGACATGTTCCGTCAGGGCAATCGCATCTAAATTCCGAGGAGGTGCTAGAATAGCAGCTAAAAACGGGAGACAAGAGGATGGAAGAAAGAGACGTGCGAGACCTGGAAACGATTTTTGCTCAGGTAGAGGATCCCCGGATCGAACGAACCAAGTTGCATCGATTGCGGGATATCATCATCATCGCGCTTTGCGGAGTGATCTGTGGAGCGGACGGATGGGTAGGGATCAAAGAATTTGGGAAAGCGAAGGAGGCCTGGCTCACCGAGTTGCTGAAGCTGCCCAACGGGATCCCCTCGCATGACACCTTTGGACGAGTGTTTGCTCACATTGATCCGAACCAGTTTGAAGCGAGTTTTCACCAATGGGTGCAGGGGATCAGCGGCACCATTGAAGGAGTGATCGCCATCGATGGCAAGACGAGTCGGCGCAGCCATGATCACGCAACAGGCAACAAGGCGCTGCATCTGGTGAGTGCGTGGGCTCTAGAGAACCGCCTGGTGTTGGCTCAGTTGGCGACGGAGGAGAAATCGAACGAGATCACCGCCATTCCGCTTCTCTTGCAGCAGTTGGCGCTGGCGGGCTGCATCGTCACCATTGATGCCATGGGAACGCAAACCAAGATTGCACAGCAAATTCTCGAACAAGAGGGCGATTACGCCCTGGCGCTCAAGAATAATCAGGGAAATCTCTATGACGAGGTGCAAGCGACTTTTACCCTGGCAGAGCAAGAGGCGTTTGCCACCGTTGCGTGTGAGTCACATCGCAGGGTCGAAAAAGCGCATGGACGCCTGGAAATCAGAGAGTACTGGACCATCAGTGATCCAGCGATTCTGGAGTATCTCGATCCTGAGAAGGGATGGCGCGGCTTGCGAGGGATTGGGATGGTGCGAGCAGAACGACGCATCGAGCAAGAGGCCACGAAGGAAACTCGCTCCTTTCTGCTGAGTTTCTCCTCGGTGAAAACCTTTGCCTACGCGGTGCGAAGTCACTGGGGAATTGAAAACAGCGTGCATTGGGTCCTTGATCTGGCATTTCGTGAAGACGAATCCCGCGTTCGACAAGGCCATGCCGACGAAAATCTGGCGGTGTTACGTCACATCAGCCTCAATCTGTTGCGCCAGGAACACTCGTCCCGTGTGGGCATCCATACCAAGCGTCTCAAGGCCGGCTGGGATACCACCTATCTCCAGCGGGTTCTCGCTGGGGTGAATTAGATGCGATTGCCCTGCATGTTCCGTCTTTTTTCTTGTACTTACCTCTTCGATCATATATAATCAAATAAAAATTGCTCAGCCACTATAGTCCTGTACTACTTGTATCGCTATCCTTGTTCAGTGGAGGCATGCCATGTCGAATCGCTGCCCTCTCTGCGAAAATGTTAATTCTGACGATTCGTTATTTTGTGAACATTGTGGCCAGAGACTGCTGCCATCATCATATGTAGAACCAACAGGTAAGAGAGGCAATGCAGTCATTATATCCCCCACCGGTCGTACTGTCCTGAACAATGAAGAAGTAACCATAGGGCGTGATCCTGGTAACAAGCTTGTTTTCAACGACCTAAAAATGTCCCGGCGTCACGCGGTCATTCGGAGGGAGGCCAATAGCTATGAAATCCTCGATCTGGGAAGTTCCAACGGCACATTTGTTAATGGGCAAAGATTGGGGAGTACAGCCAGGCCGCTGAACGGTGGCGATACTATCCGCGTGGGTGATGTTCTCTTCACGTTTGAATACGAAGCTCAGCAAACACACGAATCAACGATTATCCCTCTGCAAGCCCCGCCTCCTGCTCGACGGGAGGATTATGGGGCAGGGCCAACAGCTGCTTTTATGGCTCCGCCTCCTCCTGTGGCTCCTATGGCAGCTGCTCCGCCTCCTGTGGCAGCTGCTCCGCCTCCTGCCATTTTCAAAAGCTGGAGAATCGTGTTCCTTGCCATCCCTGTTGTAATAGTGCTGGCTACGGTGATACTGTCCCTGGTTGTGAGAACTACGCCAGGCGGGCATGTTCTGCCTGCAAGCAGTTTCGGGAACGCGCTGCTCTTTGTTCTCCAGATGCTTCTTCTGACGGCTGTAATTTGCCTGATTCCTACGCTTGCCTCCTGGGTCGTGCGCGGGGGTGGTTACGCCGCGCTGGTAACGGCGGAGAGCGCGGCTTTTGTCGCCGCGTTCGTTGGCTTCGGCTTCTGGCTTTTTGGGGCGGTAGTCCTGGGAACGTGGATTTTGTACGCGGCTGCCCTGGTTCTGCTTATTGAAGCGGGCAGCCGCTTTGTGCTGTGGCGCAAAGATACCACGCTCAAACGACTCAAAGGGGGTGAGCAGTTCACAAGCATCCAGCCGGATGCTGAGGCTATCGAGAAGATGGCACGCTACGAGGTCGTGTTGTACATCCCCGTTCCTATCGGGTTACTGCTCGGAACGATCATTGGTCTGCTACGCGGCCTGGCAGCACTGCGGATCATCGAACTGTGCGTGCAATTGGTACTGGTGCTTGCTGCCCTGGTGTTGCTCTTCTTCCTCATCGTGGGCTTCGTGCGGATGGCCGATCCGCTGTTCAAGACCATTCCGGTTGCCTCCCCAGAAATCGCAAAGCCGGGAAGAAAGCGAAAGAAAGCGGTGCAGCCACCACAGGGGCAGGATCAGCAATATATCGACCTCGCCTGCGATGTCAGCGCGTTGCGTACTGTGTACAAGTACGACGCATTGCATAATGCCATTCTGCTGGTAGCGTTTGTCCTGGTCACGCTCAAAATCTGGCTTGTGCCGATTAGCCTACCCTGGTTGATTATCAGTTTGCTTCTTGCTACACTGGTGTTTAGTGAGATACCCTATGCCATCGGGCAATACCTGCTTCATAACCGGATACTGGAGCAGTATCAGGGCGGAAAATACGCGGATATGTCAAAGACATTGCAGGAGAAGGCACCAATCTTCCCGCCGCTGCCCTTCCTGGTGGCGCTCATGACATCCGGCACAGCAGGAGGCATCTTATACGCCTTGCTCAGTCAGATCGCGCAAAATGCGCTGACAACTTTGTTCAAGTAGTGGATTATGTAGAAAGACGAAGCAACCATGCAGCCACTGGCGTTAGCGCAACAGATGTGCGCGGATTACCGGCGTTACATCGAAACGACGTTTCCCATTCTCGACGATGGTTTGCGCAGGCAGATTGACGACAAAATCGTGCATGAGAATCTCCTGTGGAAGGGACCGTATGTCAGCCTGAGCCAGCCCTTCACGAAGGGCGCATCCGTGGCGGCGCTGGCAGGCGAAGGCGTGCTGCTGCCCGCTACCGCCAGTATCTTTCCCGGCTGGACGCTCTACGATCACCAGGAACGCGGGGCGCGTAGACTTGTGAACGGCCAGCAAACCATCATCGCCTCCTCGACGGGCAGCGGCAAGACCGAAGCTTTCCTCATTCCCATCATCGACTACTGCCTGCGTCATAAGCACACGCCCGGCGTCAAGGCCGTGTTGATGTACCCGATGAACGCGCTCGCTAACGATCAGCTCAAACGCCTGCGCCGCCTGCTCAAGGGAACGGGCATCACCTTCGCTCGCTACACTGGCGACACGCAGCGCAGCGACGACAGCTCCCGCGAGGAAACAGACGAAATCCCGGAGGAAGAGCGCCTGAGTCGTGAGAGCATCCAGGCCAACCCGCCCGATATCTTGCTCACCAACTATGTCATGCTGGAGTTGCTGCTGGTGCGCCGCGAGGATCAGCGCATCTTTCGTCACGGGCAGGTGCGCTACCTCGTGCTGGACGAGGTGCATACCTACGGCGGCGCGCGCGGCATCGAGGTGGCCTGCTTGATACGCCGCTTCAAGGAACACGTCGGGCGTAGCGACGGTGGGCTGGTGTGCGTGGGGACGAGCGCGACGGTCAAGGGCGACGATACCGGTGAGGTCGCGGGGTTTGCCAGCAAACTCTTCGCCGAGCCATTCACAGCGGAATCGATCATCCTCGAACGCTTCGATCAGCCAGAGCCGCTGCGCGAGCCGTACTGGCCGCCGCTTCCTCATATCGACGAGCATTTCGTGCAGCACTTCGATACCGCGAACGAGACACAGGCGCTGGCGCTCGCGGAACAATTATGCGGGCAGCCTGTCCCGCAGGCACAGACGCTGGGCGAGCGGCTCGGCCTGCTGCTGCAAGAAAACGTGCTGCTGCGCCTGCTCGAAGGGTTCCTCGCTATCCCGCGCTCGCTGGACGAACTGCTCGATTATCTGGCGGCCCAGCCGGAGCGGCGCGGTGTCTCGCGGGATGCGCTGGCGGCGGAGATCACGGCCTATCTCTTGCTCGGCTCCCTGGCGACGACAGGACAGGGACCCCGCCTGCGCCCCAAAGTTCACATGCTCTATCGCGGGCTGGAGGGCTTCTCGCGCTGCCTCAACTGCGGCCATGTCTGGGAGGCAGGTATCGACCTGTGTCCCGAATGCACCGGTCACTGCCTGCCTGTGGAGGTCTGCCGCTCCTGCGGGCAAGATTTCTGGCGAGCTATGATTGATCGCGATATTACGCCTCAGGACGACCCCACCGATGCGCAGCACTATCTTTCTCCCCGTAACGGCATCCCGCACACCTATACACTCGAGCCTGATACTACCTTCGACAGCTCGACGCGCACGCTGCACCTGGCCGCCAGCATTCACCGCATCGCCGAGTCGTCCGACGACGATGACGATCTGGACAATGGGAACAATGCGACCGGCGATACACCGCCTGGCGCGGTCACTTCTGCTGCTGACAACCTGCCCGCCAGCCTCAGGCGCATCTACGTCTGTGGGCGATGCGGGCGTGCCACGCTGGAGATGCCCCCGGGTGGCCAGTGTGTTAACGGCTGCGAGGGTCAGGTCAGCGAGATGCTCTATCACCGCGGACGGATCACGCAGTGTCCGGGCTGCCTGGGCCGCTATGGCGCGCGCGAGGTTGTCACGATGTTTGGAACCAGCGTTGCCGCCAGTGTGGCCGTCTTAAGCAGCGCCTTGATGAAGCGGCTTGAGAAGCGCGAGCGCCGCCTGTTGATCTTCACCGACAACCGGCAGGACGCGGCCTTCCAGGCGGGCTACCTGAGCGATAAGCACGGCCAGTTCACTAAACGCCAGTTGATCTACCAGGTGGTGTACGACGAAGAGCAACAGGGCCACGCCGCCGTCGGGCTGGCCGATCTGCCGCTGCTCGTCTACAGCTACGGCGTGCGCCTGGGCCTCTTCCCGCCAGCCAGGCGCGAGCATGAGAAAGAAGAGCGCATCCGCGAGAATACCTGGCCGATTCTGGCCGAGTTTGCGCGCGGGGGCAGCCGCCGTATCTCCCTCGAAGGACTGGGACTGATGCGCGTCCACTATCACGCGCTGCGCGAGTCGCTGGCCGCCAGTCCCCTTGCCGCTGAAATAACGCAACACTGGGGACTCACACCAGGCGAACTCTACGATCTGTGCGCGACGATGCTAGACGAGATGCGCACGCGCCGCGCCCTTGATCACCCGCTGCTCACCACGCCCATCCAGTTCAAGGAAGAGAAGGTCGAGGGCTTCGACCGTGACCTGCGGCCCGTTGGCTATGGCGCCACCTCGGTGCGGGCGGGTCACGCCTACAAGATATTGCCAATCGTGACGAAGAGCGGCTCGCCCTCGCAGTTCCAGGTCTATCTGCGCAAGGTGCTGCACCTGCGCGACAATCACAGCGCCATCGAGCCGGTGCAGCAGATTATCGGCCTGTTGCAGGAGGTGGGCTACGTGCAGCGCACGACCATCGGCAAAGCGGAGGACCACCAGCAGGCGCTGCTGGTTGATCACGCGCGCATCGAACTGGAACTGGTCAACGATGGCGAAGACTACGAGTGCAACGCCTGCCGGCGCGTCTACGCCCATAGCGTGCGTGGCGTCTGCCCGGCCACGCGCTGCGCCGGTACTCTCGTATCCCTGCGTCCAAAGCAGGACAACTACTACGTGCATAGCTACCTGGAACGACAGCTCATCACACTCACACCGCACGAACACAGCGGCCAACTTGATGGGCAGGCGCGCCAGCAATACGAAGATGAGTTTCGTAAGGGCGAAGTGAACGTGCTGGTCTGCACACCCACGCTCGAACTGGGCGTCGATATCGGCGACCTGCCCACCGTGATGATGCGCAATATCCCGCCCAGCCCGGCCAACTATGCCCAGCGCAGCGGACGCGCGGGGAGGGCGGAGCGCATTGCACTTATCACCGCCTTCGCCCAGCATCGCGGTCACGACAGCTACTACTATGACCGGCCCGCTGACATGATTCGCGGCGTAGTGAGCGCGCCCATCTTCGGCTTCGACAACCAGCGCATTATCCGGCGTCACCTGCACGCGCTGATCCTGGAGAAATTGACCGCGCAATTGCCCCCGCTGCTGGGCCAGATCGTCGATGACAACGACCGGCTGGTCGGGATGCAGCCGCTCATCGATGAGTTGAGAGGCCGACGCAATGCGATCCAGGGGGCCGTCGCCCATGCCTTCGCCCGCGATACGAATGCGGGCGGTCTGCCCTGGCTGACCAGCGATTATGTCGGCAGCGTGATTGATGCTTTCCCCACTGCGCTCGAACGCGCCTTCCGCCCCTGGCTGATCGAGCGCGGCAGCGTCCTGAAGGCGCTGGATGAGATTCCATCGCGGCGTCCCACCCTGGAGCAACAGAAACGCCGACAGGTACTCGATCTACTCCTGTACAAATTAGAGTCCGATCCACTGCGCGCGTATCCGCTTTCCTATCTCGCCCGGCAGGGCTTCCTGCCCGCCTATGCCTTCGTGGGCGATCAATTCCGCATGGTTCCACTGGGCGAGAGCCGCGACCCCCTCATGCGCAGCCAGGAGATGGGCCTCATTGAATTCGCGCCGGGCAACTTCGTCTACTGCGATGGGAATATCTATTCGATGATCGGGCTGGACGTGCAGCGCAGCGATGCCCCTGAAAGTGATACGCAGTACAGCCTCTGCCCGCGCTGTGGCTATGCCACGCTGAGCCAGACGGCGCAGTACTGCGAGACGTGCGAAGAGGAACTGACCCGCTATTCGTACCTGGAAGCGCGTTCGTTCCTGGGCGCCGTCACGCGCACGATCTCATCCGCCGAAGAATCCCGCGCCAGCGAGGGCTACGCAGTGTTCGAATACCTGATCAACGAAGGCGCAACGGGGGAGAGGCGCATCGGCCCGGCGGGCTTCGACCTGACCTACCACCGCAACACGACGATCTTTGTCGCGAACGCGGGCTTCATTCGCGGCTCGCAGGGCAGGATGCCTCCCGGCTTCGCGATCTGCACGACCTGCGGGCGCTGGCACGACCCGCACCAGGAAGGCTGGGAGCAGCGCCACCGCAAGACCTGCTCCGGCACGGTGCGCCCGTTCCACCTGGCTTATCGCCTGGAAACCGACGTGCTGGAAATCGACCTGCCGGGGACCTCACCCGATCCCGAAAAATATCGAGTCACGTTACGCAATGCGCTGGTGCTGGGAGCCAATCTCGCGCTGCAAACCGAGGAGAGCGAGATCGGCGGCTTTGAACGCGAGGTACTGCGCGGCGATGTGCTACAGCCACAGATCGTGCTCTACGACGATGTACCAGGCGGGGCAGGATACGTCGAGAGCCTGTCGCGGCGCCTGCCTCAAGCGGCTGCAGCAGCCCTGGAGCGCCTGGAACAATGCGCCTGCCTCGATTCCTGCTACCGCTGCCTGCGCAGTTACTACAACCAGGCCGAACACAAGCTGCTCGACAAACGGCTCGTGATCGAGACCCTCCGCGACATAGCGGAGAGCGCAACGATCGCGAGTATCGGCGGGTAGGAGAGGAGCAAGAGCGTGGCAGACGAACACCTCCCCTGGATCGAGCCGCTGCGCTCACCCTGGCGGGAACAACTGATCGAGGCGCTGGCCCACGTGCAGCAAGATCTGCTGCTAGTTGGCCCCTACATCAAAGCGGATGTCGTTGCCATGCTCAGGGAGGTGCTGGCCGAACGCTTGACCTCGCAGCCGCTGGCCGTGCGAGTCATCACGCGCATCCTGCCGGATGACTTCTTGAGCGGCGCATCCGATATCGCGGCCTTGCAAAACCTGCTCACCTGGCCCACTGATCTTCCAGGGAGCAGCGTCGAGCTACGTGCTATCAGCAATCTCCATGCCAAAGTGTGGGTCTTCGATTCGGCACTCGCGCTCGTAGGTTCAGGCAACGCCACCTTTTCCGGCCTGGAGAGCAACCTTGAATACGGCCTGGCCATCGCGGACCCCTCGTTGGTTGAACGCATCCTGCAGGACTGGCAAGTGTGGTGGGAGCAGGCTGCGCCCATCAGCGCGGGCGAACTTGAGCAGATGCGCCTATGGCTCGCTGCCCTTGTCGACGATCCAGACGTGCTGCGGGCAAACAGGATGGCCCTGGAGAAACGTCAGGCAGCCGAGCGCAGGATCGGCGTGGCCCCTCGTATCGGCAACCGCGTGGTAGTGGCCCGCGCTGCGCGAGCGAAGAGCCAGGTATCCGAACCACGTCGCCCATACACCCGCACTGCTCACGCAAACAGCAGCGAACCTGCGTCTGAGACGCAGCAAGTGGTCTCGCATGAGTTACCCGCTGCCCTCTCTCTGTCAGCCGCTCATCTCTGGCAGGCCCTTCGCTGGACGACACCCTGGTTGGACGGAACATCACAGCCAACAGGGGCAAGCGGTGCGTTTCTGAAACTCGCAACCAGACTATCAGCCCACGGCCAGGGGACGCTGCAATGCACCTGGGCCGATGGAAAGTGCTACTCGCAGGCGAGCATCCAGGTCGATGCACGTGAGGCGCTGCCTTCCTGGACAGTCACGCTGGGCATCGCTGCCGTACAACAGCTCGCAGCCCTCTTGCAACAGGTGTGTGATCAAAGCAGCATGGCTGCTCGATCCCTTTCTGAGGATGAGGTGTCGATGTGGTGGCAGCCCTCACCGCCACGTCTTTGCATCTCACCAGCGCCTGAAGGGAATTTTCCTTTGGCTCTCCCCTGTATGCTGGCGGCCATGCCGGGCAACGTTGCCGCCCCTCATCCACCGGTATCGCAGATAGTCGTTGAGCAAGCTGCCCTGCTGTCTGGAGTGTCGTCACTGAAACAGCAGTGGGAGATGTCGCATCCTGGCGCGTCTGCACTAGAGACGATAGAGCTATCTTTCGATACTCCAGGGGTAACATCCATATTGCTGCTATCCGTTGGGCCAATTGATGCGCCGCTGTTTGTATTACTGGAAGCGACAGATTGTATTCTAGGCGGCCCTGAAATCAAACTGCGTCTGGACTTCCTCTCGTTTCAGCACGTCGTTATGAACACTTCAGAGGAGGTAAGGCGCTGGCGATTAAGGATTGGTGGCGATGCGACCGCAGTGCAGTTCATTCCTGAATTTGAGAGCGAAATAGCTCAAGTGGAGTCCGGTGATTGGATTCATGAACTGCGCAATGTAGCAGAAGGTTAAGGGGTGCAGTATTCACTTATTGCAAGGAGAAGCAGCGCAAAGATCGTCTGCGACCTTTTACTGTACGCGCCGAGACCGTTTATGCAGCGTTCACGCATCTTGGAAAAGAAGATGCAGCACTAGCGGCGAAGGTGGTTCGCGCATATGAAGGGTATTTTCAGCATCACGGTTATGAAATGTGAGGTAGAGAGACGGTTATTATACTCTCGCCTTAATACCTGCTGATCATTCGTTTTCAGTTTCATAATCACGCATCCTCAGCTCTCTGCGCATTTCGGCGGAACGCTGCTCGCTGGCAATCTGCTGATCCATTCGCCTCACATACGCTGCCGCGAATGCCCTGACCTTCGG
>Ga0209061_1002526_pt1 | contig 22835 bp, 17 predicted proteins | sample Coa_R1_10_FD_187157 | JGI IMG/M metagenome (GOLD analysis project Ga0209061, IMG submission 187157) | Surface soil microbial communities from Centralia Pennsylvania, which are recovering from an underground coalmine fire - Coalmine... | ecosystem: Environmental > Terrestrial > Soil >...
ACTTCGTGGCCGAGGCGCTGTTCAGCGAGCTGAACGTGGACGGGTTCTTCCTGGAGTACGACGACCCCAGGTCCGGCGGGTTCGAGCCGCTGCGCTTCGTCCCCAAGGGCAAGATGGTCGTCCTCGGGCTCGTCACGACGAAGCGCGGGGAGCTGGAAGACCCCGGCATGATCAAGCGCCGGATCGAGGAGGCGTCGCGGTACGTCCCGCTCGACCAGCTCTGCCTGTCACCGCAGTGCGGCTTCTCCTCCACCGTCGAGGGCAACGTGCTGACCCGTGACGAGCAGGTCGCCAAGCTCCGCCTCATCGTGGAGATCGCCCGCGACGTCTGGGGCGGCTGACAACTGCTGAGCGACGTCGCGGGGCTGCTGGCCTGCCCGCTGTGCGGCGGGGGGTTCGCCGTGCCGCCCGGCGCGCTGCGATGCGGGCGGGGGCACAGCTTCGACATCGCGCGCCAGGGATACGTCAATTTGATGCCGGGCGGCGCACGGCCGGGCACTGCCGACACGGCCGGGATGGTGGCGGCGCGGGAGGCATTCCTCGGCGCGGGCCACTACGCGCCGCTGGCCCGGATCGTCGCCGATCTCGCAGCTCACGCCGTCCGCGCGGGACACCCCGCCGGGCGGCTGGGCCGGTCGGCGGCGGGGCTGCCCGCGGGCACCGCGCCAGGACCCTGCGTGCTGGACGCAGGCGCCGGCACGGGGTACTACCTGCGGGCCGTCCTTGACCGGCTCTGCGGCGGGCCGCCCTCCTGCGGCCAGCCCCCGCAGCAGGCCCGCGCCGCGCAGGGCAGCGCCGCGCAGGGCGGGGCGCCTGCGCACGGCAACCGGAGCGCGGCGGGCCACCAGGCCCCGCACGGCGGCGCAGCGCGGCCGTGCGGGATCGCGATGGACATCTCCGTCCGGGCGCTGCGCCGTGCGGCCCGGGCGCACCCGGGGATCGGCGCGATCGCGTGGGACGTGTGGGCGCCGTTTCCCGTCCGCCCGTCGGTGGTGTCTGTCGTCCTCAACGTTTTCGCCCCCCGCAACGGCGCGGAGTTCCGCCGCGTCCTGCACGAGGACGGGACGCTGATCGTCGTCACCCCCGCGCCCGGCCACCTGGCCGAACTGGTCGATGCGGCGGGCCTGCTGACCGTTGACGAGCGGAAGGAGGACCGCCTCACCGGGTCACTTGCCGGCCATTTCGCCCTGGAGCGCCGCGAGGAGCGCACGGACAGCATGCGGCTGAGCCGTGCCGGGGCGGAGACGCTCATCGCGATGGGGCCGGCGGCACGCCACGTGGACGCGGCGGCGATCCGCGCGCGCCTCGCCGCCCTCCCTGAGCCGATCACCGTCACCGCCGCGTTCCGGATCTCCGTGTACCGGCCGGGGTAGGGAGGGGCCCGGCCGGCGCCGGCAGCATCCGGCGGGTGGCGGCGGTGCTGGGACAGGCCGGGTAAGGTCACGGCGTGGGCGACATCCGGGGGAGCGGCGGCCCGGCCAGGGTACACGGGCGGGACCGCATCCTGACCGTCCCTAACGGGATCAGCGTGGCACGCCTGCTCGGCGTACCCGCCTTCCTGTGGCTGGTGCTCGGCCCCCGGGACGATGTGCCCGCGGTCGCCCTGCTCGTCGCGGCCGGCCTCTCCGACTGGCTGGACGGCAAGATCGCGCGGGCACTGAACCAGCAGAGCCGCCTCGGCGAGGTGCTGGACCCCGCCGCCGACCGCCTCTACATCGCCGCGACGCTCGTCGGGCTCGCCGTCAGGGAGATCATCCCGTGGTGGCTCGTCGCGCTGCTCCTCGCCCGTGAGGGGACCGTGGCGGCGGCCCTTGCCGTGCTCAGGCGGCGGCTCGGCATCAGCGCGCTGCGGGTCAGCTTCACCGGGAAGGCCGCGACGCTCTGCCTGCTGTACGCTTTCCCGCTGCTGTTCCTCGGTGCGCACGAGGGGACGTGGGCCATGGCCATGCGCATCGTGGGCTGGGCGTTCGCGATCTGGGGTACAGGACTGTACTGGTGGTCGGCCGTGCTGTACCTCGCTCAGGCACGCGCGCTGCTGACCGGGCGGCTGGCTCTTACGCCAGGGCAGGCGCATGGTCCCGGTGCACGTGACGGTCCCCCGGGCCCCGCAGGTTCTGCAGGTTCTGCGCTGCCGGATATGCGGTCCGGGGCGGAAACTCCCCAGGAACCGGGCATAGAGGATGTAGGGCAACATGGGAAGGAGCAGCGCAAGCATTGAAGGCCGTCGTCATGGCAGGCGGGGAGGGGACGCGGCTGCGCCCGATGACCGCCAACCAGCCCAAGCCGCTGCTGCCCGTGGTCAACCGGCCGATCATGGAGCACGTCCTGCGGCTGCTCAAGCGGCATGGTTTTTCCGACACGGTGGTCACGGTCCAGTTCCTCGCCTCGCTCGTGCGCAACTACTTCGGCGACGGCGAGGACGTGGGGATGAGCCTGCAGTACGCGACGGAGGAGATGCCGCTCGGCACCGCGGGCAGCGTGAAGAACGCCGAAGACGCGCTGCGCGACCAGCCGTTCCTCGTCATCTCAGGTGATGCCCTCACCGACATGGATCTGTCCGGCATGGTCCGGTTCCACAAGGAGCGCGGCGCCCTTGTCACGGTCGGCCTCACCCGTGTCCCCGATCCGCTCGAGTTCGGCATCGTCATCGTCGGCTCCGACGGCCGCATCCAGCGTTTCCTCGAAAAGCCCACCTGGGGACAGGTGTTCTCCGACACCGTGAACACCGGCGTCTACGTGATGGAACCCGACGTGCTCGCGGAGGTGCCGGCGGGCGAGCCCGCGGACTGGTCGGGTGACATCTTCCCCGCGCTGCTCAAGCGGGGCGCACCGCTGTTCGGCTACGTCTCCGACGCGTACTGGGAAGACGTCGGGACCCTCGGGAGCTACCTGAAGGCGCAGGCGGACGTGCTCTCCGGGCGCGCGGGCGTGGAGGTCGACGGCTTCGAGGTCTCGCCGGGGGTATGGGTGGCCGAAGGAGCCGAAGTCGATCAGGACGCGGTGCTCACCGGGCCGCTCTGCATCGGCGACTACGCCAAGATCGAGGGCGGCGCGCAGCTTCGCGAGTACACGGTGATCGGCAGCAACGTCGTCGTCAAGGAGGGCGCGTTCCTGCACCGCGCCGTGGTGCACAACAACGTCTACATCGGGCAGGGCGCGACCTTGCGGGGCTGCGTCATCGGGAAGAACACCGACATCATGCGGCTGGCCAGGATCGAGGAATCAGCGGTCGTCGGCGACGAGTGCGTGATCGAGCCGGAGGCGTACCTGTCAGCGGACGTCAAGGTCTACCCCTTCAAGACCATCGAGGCCGGCGCGGTCGTGAACACCAGCGTGATCTGGGAGTCCAGGGGCCAGCGCACGCTGTTCGGGCAGCGCGGGGTCTCGGGCCTCGTCAACGTGGAAGTGACCCCCGAACTGTGCGTCAGGCTGGCGAGCGCCTACGCCACGACCCTGCGGAAGGGCTCCACCGTCACGACGTCCCGCGACGTCTCCCGCGCCGCGCGGGCGCTCAAGCGGGCCGTGCAAGGGGCACTCAACGCCAGCGCGATCAACGTGGTCGACCTGGAAGCCCAGCCGCTGCCCGTGGCCAGGTTCGAGACGGCACGCGGCGACTACAGCGGCGGCATCGCGCTGCGCACCACACCGGGGAACCCGCAGTCCGTTGACATCCTGTTCCTTGACGAGCGGGGCGCGGACCTGTCCCGGGCGGCACAGCGCAGGCTGGAGCGGGTCTTCTCCCGGCAGGAGTTCAGGCGCGCGTTCCCCGGTGAGATCGCGGAACTCACCTACCCGCGCAGGGCGGTCGAATCGTACACGCACGAGCTGCTGCGGTGCGTCGACATGACCGGGGTTCGCGAGGCCCGCATGAAGGTGGTCGCGGACTGCGCAGGCGGCACCGCATCCCTCGTCCTGCCGAGCCTGCTCGGCAGGATCGGCGTCGACGTGCTCACCCTGGGCAACAGGCTCGACGAGATCTCGCCCACGGAGACCGTCGCACAGCTCCGCGCCGGGATGCAGCACCTTTCCGAGGTCGTGTCCTCGTCCCGGGCCGCGTTCGGCGTCCGGTTCGACCCGGTGGGCGAACGCATACTGCTCGTCGACGAGAAGGGCGAGCTGGTCAGCGACGAGCGGGCGCTTCTTGTCGTCCTCGACCTCATCGCCGCCGAGCGGCGGGCAGGGCGCGTCGCGCTTCCCGTGACCACGACCAGGGTGGCGGAGCAGGTGTGCCAGTTTCACGGAGTCCGGGTGGACTGGACACCGACCTCGGTGGACGCGCTCACCGAGGCCGCAGCGGCCGACGACGTGATCTTCGCCGCGGACGGCCGGGGAGGCTTCGTCGTCCCTGAGTTCGCCAGGACCGCGGACGGGATCGCGGCCTTTGCCCGGCTTCTCGGCCTTGTCGCGCGTACCCGGCTGACGCTGAGCCAGATCGACGCGCGGATCCCGGCCGCGTACCTGCTCAAGCGGTCCATACCCACACCCTGGGCGGCCAAGGGGATCGTCATGCGGACCGTCGTCGAGGCCGCCGCGGGCCGTCAGGTGGACACGACGGACGGGGTGCGGGTCATCGAGCCCGGCCGGGGGTGGGTGCTCGTGCTGCCCGACCCCGCCGACGCGGTGACCCACCTGTGGTCGGAGGGGACCGGGCCCGACAGCGCCCAGCTCCTGCTGGACGAGTGGGCGGCCGTGGTGGAGCGGGCGGGCCAGTAACGCCTTCGGGCATGCCAGCGGCCGCGGAACGTGAGACAATCACGCACATCGCAGGTGCGCTGGGCCGGCGCCCCAGCGCGGTGAGCGCACAGCGTATCGGGCACAGCACGCCAGGACGGTAAGGAGCGCTATCCAGATACCCGGCCCGGGGCGTGATCCGGCTGCCGGCCTGGCGGCCACGGGCCTTCCGGGGCCCTGCGCGCGGCCGGCGCCGGCCGCGGCGGCGGGAAACCTGCCGTGCCCGGCGGATCATGCGACCATTGGGAAGACAGGCCCGTGCGGCGCCTCCGCCGGCCCGGGGCACCCCGGGACGGCGGAGGCGCGGCGTGGACCTGGGTAAATGGATCCGGATAACGTGAGCTTTTGAACAGGCAGAGTCCAGGGTGGCAAGGCCGGCCGGGCGTGGCGCAGGCGTGGCGGAGGTGGATCGACGGTGTGGCGGCGACGTCGCGGCAGGAAGCCGGGACGCGTTCCGGGCGGTACCCCTTTCGCGCAGCCGGACCGGGTGAGACCGGGAGGCTGGCGGCGGCTGATTGCGTGGCGCGTGGACCGGCAGGCTCAGGCGCGGGTACCGTGGGCAGCATCGCATGAGTCCACGCCGCGTGCGCAGCTCCCAGGCCCGGCCCCCGCGCCGTGGGAGTGGCCGATGGAGGGGAGGCCAGGCGGAGCGATGACAAGCGTCTACTGCACCCGTTGCGGCCGCCCGAACGCGGATGACGCACGGTTCTGCTCGAACTGCGGTGCTCCGCTGGTACGGGGAGGCTCGGCCGAGCGGTCGGGGGAAACGACATCGACGATATTGCTGGGCAGGGCGGAGGTCCTGGACGCGGAGCTGGCTGACGAGCCGTTCGCTGACTCGGCGATGCTGGACGCGCTGCCGGCCGACAGCGCCCTGCTCATCGTCCAGCGCGGGCCCAACGCGGGCAGCCGGTTCCTGCTCGACAGCGACCTGACCACCGTGGGACGTCATCCCGACAGCGACATTTTCCTCGACGACGTGACGGTATCCCGGCGGCACGCCGAGTTCTACCGCCAGGGCACGCGGTTCACCGTCTGTGACGTGGGCAGCCTGAACGGTACATACGTGAACCGCGAGCGGATCGAGGAGGCCGAGCTGATCAGCGGGGACGAGGTGCAGGTGGGCAAGTTCCGGCTGATCTTCATGACCCATCCGCGCGTGCAGCAGGAGCGGCGCGGGGGAGGCGCGCAGGATTACGTATGAGCGCGCAGCCTGAGCGTGCCTACTACGGCATCGGTGAGGTTCTCGCCCGGCTGCGGCCGGAGTTTCCCGACGTGAGCACCTCGAAGATCCGCTTTCTCGAAGCGGAGGGGCTGATCGAGCCCGCGCGGTCGCAGTCGGGTTACCGGCGGTTCGCGGCGGCGGACATCGAGCGCCTGCGTTACATCCTGACCGCCCAGCGAGATGAGTACCTGCCGCTGCGGGTGATCAAGGAGCGGCTTGACGCCCCGGGCAGCGCCGCCGCCCCGCAGGTCCCGCGTTCCCGGCCGGCGCTCGCATCGGCGCTGGCGTCCGCCCTCGCGGCCGAGGACGTGGCCGAGCGGGCCGCGCAGCGCCGCACCACGTTGCTCACCAGGGCAGAACTGCTCGATGCCGCGGGGATTGACGCGGATCACCTGGCCGAGCTGGAAGACTACGGCCTGCTGCGCAGGATGGGGCGGCACTACGGGCAGGACGCGCTCACGGTCGCGCTCGCGGTGGCATCGCTGAGCAGGTTCGGGGTAGGAGCCCGTCACCTGCGCGCGGTCAAGGCGGCAGCCGAGCGGGAAACCTCGCTCATCGAGCAGGTGGTCGCGCCCAGGTCGCGCCAGCGCGACCCGGCCGCGCGCGAGGCGGCAGCGCGTGATGCATGGCAGATCGCGGCCCTGACGCTGCGGCTGCACGCGACGCTCGTCGAGGCGGCGCTGGCCGAGGCGGGGCTCGCGGGCGGCGGATCCGCATCGGCGCCCCAGGCGCCCGGGGGACGCGAGGGACGGATAGCGGGCGGACTGCGGTCCGCCTCTGGCAGATAACGGGTGTACCTTGACAAAGGGAGCGAGCGGCCAGCGATGGCATGCCGATGGCACGTGAGGATGGAGCTGTAGTGCGGCAGATGGAGGTCGTCGGTGTCCGGGTGGAGATGCCGTCGAACAGCCCTATCGTCTTGCTGAAGGAGGCGCAGGGCGAGCGGTACCTGCCCATTTGGATCGGTGCGGTCGAGGCGACGGCCATTGCCTTCGCTCAGCAGGGGATGGTATCGCCCCGGCCGCTGACGCATGATCTTTTCCGCGACGTGCTTGACGTCCTGGATGTCAAGCTGCGGACGGTGAACATCACAGCCTTGCGCGACGGGATCTTCTACGCCGATCTCGTTTTCTCCAACGGCGCCGAGGTGAGCGCCCGGCCGTCGGACTCGATCGCGCTCGCGTTGCGAACCGGCGCGACGATCTTCGCGGCCGAGGAGATCCTCGACGAGGCGGGCGTGTCGATCCCCGACGAGCAGGAGGACGAAGTCGAGAAGTTCCGTGAGTTCCTCGACACGATCTCACCGGAGGACTTCGGCCGCTCCACGTAGCGGGATACGAGGCGCCCAGGGCTGTCCGGTGACCCCCGGTCACCTTCCCGGAGGTCCGCGCTGCCGGCCCGGGCTGTCCCCCGGGCCGGCAGCGCCGTCCCGCTATGCCTAGACTTGATGCGAATGTCGCGACGCGCCGTACAGGGTCGTTGACGTGATCACTGAGGCGGCCTACCGTTCGAGGCGGGTACCCACGGTGAGCGTTATTCGGATACCGGGCCGGTGCAGGTGACGGCGGCGGAAGCCGCCGCTGGAATCTGAAGAGCGCGAACCTTTGAACAAAGCACCGTGATCGGCTCCCGATGGAGGTGGGCGTGGCGGGAAGCAGAGGTGAGACTGGTTCACCTAACCGCCGGGCGGGGACATCGCGTGCGGGGGAGCAGGGCACGTTGTTCGACACGGGAAGCGGGCCTGCCACGGGAGCCCCGGGAGCGGGAGCCGCTGGCTACCGCGGGCCGACGGCGTGCGCCGCGGCCGGGATCACCTACCGCCAGCTCGACTACTGGGCACGTACGGGGCTGGTGGAGCCGAGCATCCGCAGCGCGCACGGATCAGGATCCCAGCGCCTGTACAGCTTCCGTGACATTCTCGTGCTGAAGGTCGTGAAGCGCCTGCTCGAAACGGGCATCTCCCTCCAGCAGATCCGCGCCGCCGTGCATCACCTGAGGGACAGGGGGACGGACGACCTCGCCCAGGTCACCTTGATGAGCGACGGGGTGAGCGTCTACGAGTGCACCTCACCCGACGAGGTCGTGGACCTGCTCCAGGGCGGCCAGGGCGTGTTCGGGATCGCCCTCGGGCGGGTCTGGCAGGAAGTGGAGGGGAACCTCGCAGAGCTGCCTGCCGTGCGCGCTGGCGATGGCCTGCTGACGGTGGGTGAGGACGAGCTGGCCCGCCGCCGCGCCCGCAAGACGGGCTGATTCTGTCAGCCCCAGGGGTGCCCCCGGGACGGCCCGCCCCGCCGCGCTGCTCGCGGCATCGCCGGGTTTGCGCCCGTTTCCCGTATGCGCCGGGGACCCTGGGTGCCGCGGCTGCGCTGCGTGGCACGTTGTGGCACGGCCACAAAATGCAATCGGCTAAGCTTGTGCCCGCCGACGACACCGTCCGGGAGAGTCCTCGCGCGGCCAGCGCGAGGCGCCGAAGGGGCAACTTCCCCCGGAACCTCTCAGGCGCCAGGGACCGGACGGGACAGGCATCTCTGGAGTCCGCCCGGACGACAGAGGGGGAGCCACGAGGCGGCGGATGCTGCTCGGTGGCCTCCGGCCACCTTCCCGGCAGCCCGCAGCGCTGGCCCGGGGGAACGGCCCCGGAACCCCCGAGTGCGCGGCTTGCCGCAGGCCGCACGGGGACCAGCCCGCCTGACTGATCGCATAGCGCGGGAGGCTCCTGGATGGACTTCGCTCGACGCCACATCGGTCCCTCGCCCGGCGAACAGCGCCGGATGCTCTCGGCCCTCGGGTATCCGTCACTTGACGAGCTCACCCGGGCCGCGCTGCCCGCGTCGGCCACGGCCGCGCCGCTCAGCCTGCCGGAGCCGCTCACCGAGTCCGGCGCGCTCGGCGAACTGCGCCGCCTCGCCAGCCGGAACCGGGTTCTCACCCCGATGATCGGCCTCGGCTACTACGGCACCGTGACACCGGCGGTGATCCGCAGGAACGTGCTGGAGAACCCCGGCTGGTACACCGCGTACACCCCCTACCAGCCGGAGATCTCCCAGGGGCGCCTTGAGGCGCTGCTCAACTTCCAGACGATGGTTGCCGACCTGACGGCGCTCCCGGTGGCCGGCGCCTCGCTGCTGGATGAGGCGACCGCCGCGGCCGAGGCGATGACGCTCGCCAGGCGGGCAGCGGGCAAGGGCAGCATCTTCCTGGCCGACGCGGACTGCCTGCCGCAGACCCTTGCCGTGCTGCGTACCCGCGCGGAACCCCTCGGCATCGAGCTTGCTGTCGCCGAGGTGACCCCCGAGGTGATCAGCGCGCAGCCCGCGGGCGAGCTGTTCGGCGTCCTGCTCCAGTATCCGGGCGCGTCGGGTGCCGTGCGTGACCTCGCGCCCGTGATCGAGGCGGCGCACGCCCACGGCGCGCTGGCGGCCGTGGCCGCCGACCTGCTCGCGCTGGCCCTGCTGCAGCCTCCCGGCGAGATGGGCGCCGACATCGCGGTCGGCACCACGCAGCGGTTCGGCTTGCCGATGGGCTTCGGCGGCCCGCATGCCGGATACATCGCAGCCCGCGAGCAGCTCCGCCGCCAGCTCCCGGGCCGGCTGGTCGGCGTGTCCGTGGACGCCGACGGCAGCCCCGCCTACCGGCTCGCGCTGCAGGCCCGCGAGCAGCACATCCGCAGGGAGAAGGCGACGAGCAACATCTGCACCGCGCAGGTGCTGCCCGCCGTGCTCGCCGCGATGTACGCCGTGTACCACGGCCCGGAGGGGCTGGCCGCCATCGCCCGGCACGCGCACCGCAGCGCCGCCGTCCTCGCGGCGACCGTGCGGAAATACGGGTGCCGGACGGATGGCGGGCACTTCTTCGACACGGTCCGCGTGCGCATCCCCGGGCAGGCCGCCGCCGCGGTGGAGCGGGCCCGCAGGGCCGGATACAACCTGCACCTGGCCGATCCGGATACCGTGCAGGTCGCGTGCGACGAGACCACGACGGAGGAGCACGTGCGCGACGCCGCAGCGGCGCTCTGCAATCTGCGGCCCGGCGACGTGGAGCTGGCCGGCGGCGCGGAGGACGCGCTGCCCCCCGGCCTGCTGCGCACATCGGAGTACCTCACCCACCCGGTGTTCCACGAGCACCGGAGCGAGACGGCGATGCTGCGTTACCTGCGGCGCCTCGCCGACGCCGACATCGCACTCGACCGGTCGATGATCCCGCTCGGTTCCTGCACCATGAAGCTGAACGCGGCGGCGGAGATGGAGCCGGTCACCTGGCCGGAGTTCGCCGGCCTGCACCCGTTCGCCCCCGCGGACCAGGCCGAAGGCTACCTGGAGCTGATCGCCCGCCTGGAGGCGGCGCTGAAGGAGATCACCGGGTATGACGCGGTGTGCCTGCAGCCGAACGCCGGTTCCCAGGGCGAGCTGGCCGGGCTGCTGGCCATCCGCGGCTGGCACAGGGCCCACGGCCATCCCGAGCGCACCGTCTGCATCATCCCTGAGTCGGCGCACGGCACCAACGCGGCCAGCGCCGTGCTCGCGGGGCTGCGCGTGGTCGCGGTCAAGTGCGGCCCCGACGGGGCCGTCGACCTTGCCGACCTGCGCGGCAAGCTGGCGGCTCACGAGGGGCGGGTCGCCGCGATCATGCTGACGTACCCGTCCACGAGCGGCGTGTACGAGGAGACCGTGTCCGAGGTATGCGACGCGGTCCACGAGGCGGGCGGCCAGGTCTACATCGACGGCGCCAACCTCAACGCGCTCGTGGGACTGGCCGCCCTGCCGTCGTTCGGCGCCGATGTCTCCCACCTCAACCTGCACAAGACGTTCTGCATCCCGCACGGCGGAGGCGGCCCGGGGGTGGGCCCGGTGGCCGTCAGGGCGCACCTGGCCGCGTTCCTGCCAGGTCACCACACGCTCCCGGGGCCGGCGGTCCGCGCCGGCGGCGAGGTGCCCGGCTCCGGTCCCGGCGGCTGGGCGGGCGCCGCCGGCCCCGGCGGGCCGGTCGCGGCGGCGCCCTACGGATCGGCGGGGATCCTGCCGATCTCGTGGGCCTACATCGCGATGATGGGGGCCGATGGGCTGCGCCAGGCGACCCAGGTCGCGGTGCTCGCCGCCAACTACGTGGCCAGCCGGCTCGCACCGCACTACCCGGTGCTGTACACGGGGCGCGGCGGCCTCGTCGCGCACGAGTGCGTCATCGACCTGCGCCCGCTGGCGAAACAGACCGGGATCACCGTCGAGGATGTGGCCAAGCGGCTGATCGACTACGGGTTCCACGCCCCGACGATGTCGTTCCCCGTCGCGGGAACGCTGATGATCGAGCCGACCGAGAGCGAGGACCTGGCCGAGCTCGACAGGTTCTGCGACGCGATGATCTCGATCAGGCGGGAGATCGCCCGGGTCGCCTCCGGCGAGTACGACCGGCAGGACAACCCGCTGAAGAACGCGCCGCACACCGCCGAGATGCTGATCGCGGGGGAGTGGAAGCACCCCTACGACCGCGCGGAGGCGGCCTACCCGGGGGGCACGCTGCGGCAGGGCAAGTACTGGCCGCCGGTGCGCCGCATCGACCAGGCATACGGCGACAGGAACCTGGTCTGCGCCTGCCCGCCCCCTGAGGCGTTCGGCTGATTTCCCTGCACTATCGGGAACTGACCTGGGGTGACCCGCCGGGCCAGGCCCGCCGCGGTCGCGGACGCCAGGCCCGGCACCGGGGCGAGCTGCTGCCCCGCCGCACCGGCCCGCTGGCGGCCCAGCCCGGCCAGGAAGTCCTCCCGGCCAGCTGCGCCGCCGCGATCCCAGCCAGCAGCCCACCTGCCCCGAACCCGCGATCCCGCTCCTTGATGAGCCCAGCCGCGGCGCCGGTCACCGCGATCACGCCAAGCCGCCCGCACAACCCGGCAACCGCGGCCAGCCCCGCGTCCGGCGCCAGCGGCCGATCCGGCACGCCGGCCCGCACCCCCCGACGGCTCCCCGCCCCGCTGCGTATCCTGCTCACCAGATAGGTGCCTCTCCCGCTGAGATGATTGTTACTTCGCAAAGATCATCACCCCAGGCCAGAGCGGCACCTACCGGCATCTGCAGGGTCACGTCACCGGCTTACTCGCGGATTCGGGTCTGACGGGTATCAGCGGTGCGTCTACCGGAGCCGGCGGGGCTGAGGAACTGGTAACAGGGCATGTGACGCCCCGTCATCTACCATTCATTGGTGGAATCTCGTACAGCCGCCATCGACCGACGTCATGAAATCCTGACTGCTGCCCGCCAAGTCCTGGCTGAGCGGGGGCTGGAGGCTGCCACCGTCTCGGAGATTGTGAGCCGTGCGGGGGTAGCCCAAGGCACTTTCTACTTGTACTTCCCATCCAAGGCCGCCCTAGTGCCGGCCCTGGCCCAGCAGATGCGGGAGCACGTGCTCCAAGCCGCCAGGGAGGCCGCTGGCCCGAAGCGGTCCATGCCGGCGCGGATCAAGGCCATGGTCGAGGCGGGGCTGACGGAGATGGGGAAGTTCCAAGACGTGCTCGGCATCCTTCAGGCCGGCCTCGCCGTGAGCGGGGATGCACCGGACTGGGAAGCGCTCTCGCAGCCTTTCTACAAGGTGGTCGAAGACGAGATCCGGGACGGGATGGCGAGGGGGGCAGTGACCGATGAGGTGGACCCGGCCGTGTGTGCTCGCCTGGTCGTGAACCTGGTAGGAACCGCTGCCGAGGACTGCTACCTGTTCTCCCCGCCTGTCGGCTTGGACCACTACCGCCGCCAGCTCGTCGGCTTCGTCCTGCGGGCGCTTGCCCCGCTCACGCGCTGAACCGACTCATCCTCTGACTCTGGCGAGCCCGCCTCCCTCCGGCTACGATTATGACTGACTGTCAGTCAGTACAGGAGGATCAATATGGCGGTGGACACGGCGAGGAAGCAGAGGCTGGGTATCGCGGCCTGGGGTTTCTCGGACTTCGTACGCGCTGGTCGGCCAAGCGGGCTCGTCTACGCCCCCCCGTGGCCGATGGGCCCACCGGCGGGGCTGTCGTGCGAAGGGATGGCCGGGAGTTGCTCAACCTGGCCAGCGTCAACCTCCTCGCTCCCCAGGCTATGCCCGAGGTTCGCGAGACGTTCCAGGAGGCGGTGGAGGCCTACGGGCTCGTGACCGGCGGGTCGCGCATGACTCAGGGCGTCTGCCGACCTCATCGCCAGCTGGAGGAATTGCTGGCCAGGGCCACGGGCAAGGAGGACGCCATCACCTTTGCCACCGGGTTGCTCGCTAACATCGGCTTCACCAACGCGATGACCACGAACTTCGCCCTCGGCCCGTCGTGCCAGCTCGCCAACCAGGATGCGGTCTTCGTGCTCGACCACGACTCGCACTGGAGCCTGTGGAAGGGAGTGTCCCATCTGCGGATGGGCAAGCGGCTGTTCGCCTTCCGCCACAACGATCCGGAGAGCTTGGAGCGCGTCTTGCGGGTCCATCAGAGTGACAAGGTCGTGGTCGTGTTCGAAACCGTCTACTCCTCGGATGGCTCGGCCGCCCCGGTCGGCGCTCTGCGTGACGTGTGCGAGCGTTATGCTGCCCTCAGCTACGTTGATGACGCCAACGGTTTCTTGATATACGGGCCGGCGCACCGGCCCTTCGCTGCCGAGTTCGCCGAAGTCGGCAGGGCCACCTTCCACATGGTTTCCTTCTCCAAGGCCGTCGGCATGGAAGGCGGCGGGATCGCCGGACCGAGTGACGCGATCACAGCTTTCGAGTGGTCCTCGGGCACGTCGATGTTCACCGCTGCCATGCAGCCGCCCACCGCAGCCACTGCCTGCAAGGTGGCAGAGCACCTCCTTGCTGTCCCCTCCCTGGTCGATCGTTACCTGGACCGGGTGCGGCTGTTCCGGGAGAAGCTGTTGGAGCTGGGGTGTGTCCTGAACGAGACCCCCTCATACATCACCTCGATCTTCATCGGTGACGATGAGGTGGCTGCCCGGGCGAGGGATGCCTTCTTCGAGCGTGGCCTTTGTGTCCCGGTGTTTCGGGACCCGGCCGTCCGCCGTAACAGGGCAGTCATCAGCCCGGGTCCTGGCCGGAGCGCTTCTTCGTGCCGCCCGGGGGCGCGGGCTCGGCTCGCGGTGTTCCGGGACCTGTGGCCAGGAGGGCCCCTGGAGGAGCTGGGTCCGGAGTTGGCCGCCCTCGGGTGCCGGCCTGTGTCCATGTACCGCAACGCACGGCTGGCGATCAGCTGGGCCAGCTTCGAGGAATATCTCGATGCCCTGCGCCACAAGGTCCGCAACGCCGTCCGCAAGGACCTGAGGAGTCTGGAGGAACGTGGCTATGAGCGGGCCCTGCTGCGGGGCGAGGAGGCATCAGCACGGGCCGACGAGCTGCTGATGCTCTGGCAGCAGGTAAACGCCCGCCATCGCGAGCGCGACCAAATCCCCCTTGGTGCCGACTACTTCCGGGAGGTGACGGCGCTGCCGAACGCCATTGTCCTGGCGCTCCTGCGCCGGGGGTCTCTGGCCGGGTTCACCCTGTTGTTTGCCCACGGCAGGCTACTCGAAGCCACGTACTGCGGGGTCGACTACCGCTCGACCGGGACCGACCCGGTGCAGCGGGCCTCGATGGCGGCCATGGCCCGCTACGCCATCGAGCAGGGCTTCGCCGAGCTTGAGTACGGGATCTCCAACGACACGGTCAAGTCCCGCATGGGAAGCTCGTTCCGCTCCCTCCAGTGGTTCGCCCGGCCCGTTCCCGGCGCGCTCGCGAAGTTGCCGCTCGAGCGGCTGGTCCTCTCGGGGTACCAGGCCGAGGAGCCGCTAGCCAGGGCCTTCCACGGCCCCCGGCCTGGTCGGCCATCCCCGAAGGGAGCCAAGGCCCCACAGGCGGGGAACAGGTGAGGCGATGACCGGCGGGACGCGGCACTTGGCGGACCGTTCCAGGCCCGAAGGGGACGATCCCGTCCGCCCTTGCCGCACCCGTTCGGCCCGCAGAGTCTGGGCGGCGGTGACCGTGCTCGTCTTTGACGACCTGGCCCAGAACATCCTGCTCCCGGTCCTTCCCTACTACCATCACCATCTCCATCTCACAGCCGGCCAGCTTGGGGTGGTGCTGGCAGCCGAGCCGGCCATGGTCCTCGTCGCCAGCCCTCTCCTCGGGCACTGGCTGCAGGACCGGCCAGGGTGGCACCGCCCGGCGCTCGGCTTTGGCCTGGCTCTGTTCGCCGGTGCCACCGCCTCCTACGGCCTCGCCTCCGCCTGGGCCGTCCTCGTTCTCGTCCGGCTGGTTCACGGGCTGGCTGTGGGAGCAACCTTCCCCCCGGCCTTCGCTAGCGTGGCCGGCCTGGCCGCGGGGCGTGATCGCATCCGGCTGCTCACCCTCGTCAACACCGTGGCCGGTCTCGGGGCGCTCGCCACGCCCGCCGTGAGCGGCCTGCTCGTGTCGGGCCTCCACCTGCCCTGGGCCTTCGTGGTGGTGGCCGGTGCCATGCTCGTGACCCTGCCCGTCTTGGTGGCCATCCTCGGCGCCAGCCCGGCTCTGTCGGCCTCGACCCGCAAGCAGGAGACGGCCTCCGCCGGCCTGGGTCCCCAGGTCGTCGCTCTCCTGGCGGCGTGTCTCGCCATGGCGGAGATCGGCGTGGTGGAGGTGGTGATGCCGCTTGTCACCAGCGCCCGGTTGGGGTTTGGTCCGGCGGTCATCGGCGCTTACCTGCTGGCCGTGGGGCTTGGCTTCGCCGCCCCCCAGCCTGTGATCCCTGCCATGGGCCGGCGCTGGGGCAGCTCCCGGGTCCTTGGGGCGGGCGCCATCCTGGCCGCTGCGGTGATGGGGGCTGCCATGACGAGCCCGCCATGGCTCCTTGCCGTGCTGGTAGGAGTGCTCGGGTTCCCTTTGTCTGCTCTCTTCGCCACCGCCATCGCCCTTGCTGGAGAGGATCCCCGCTCGGCCGGGTCATTCGGCCGCATGGAAGGGGCGATCGCGCTAGGCCTGCTCCTTGGTTCGGTTGGGGGCGGAGCCGTACTAGGACACGCTGGATATAAGGCCGCTCTAGGCGTGGGGGCGGGGATAACGGCCCTGGCGGCCTGGCCCCTGGCTCGATGGAGCGGGCTGGGAGGGGACCCAGGGTGAGCCGGGACATTGTCGGCCTGGTCACCGGGGCATCCAGCGGCATCGGCTTGTGGACCGTGGTCGAGCTGGCGGCGGCTGGCCATTCCGTGGCAGCTACTATGCGCGACCCGGGGCGCCGGGAGACGTTGGATCGCGCTCTTCATGAACATGGCGTGGAACACCGCGTCGAGGTCCTTCCCCTCGACGTCACCAACGACGAAAGCGTCACCCGGTCCGTGAAGGAGATACTTGCCCGCTACCGGCGCCTGAATGTAGTGGTCAACAACGCCGGCATCGCCAGCGGGAACTTCCTGGAGGAGGTCGGCTGGGAGGAATGGCGGCGGATTCTCGACACGAACCTGCTCGGGCAGGTCCGGGTAACCAATGCCACGCTTCCCGCTCTCCGCAGTCAGGGCAGCGGGCGGGTCATCTTCGTGTCCAGCCTGGGGGGCCGGGTGCCCACGCCAGGGCTCGGGGCGTACTGCGCCAGCAAGTTCGCACTGGAGGGTTACGCCGGGACCTTGCGCCTGGAGTTGGCCCCCTTCGGGGTCGATGTCGCTACCGTGGAACCGGGCGCCTTCCGGACCAGCATCTGGGACTCCCCGTTCCCGCACGAAACCGACACCGAGGCTTCCCTCTATGCGGAGGACAAGGCACGCCTCGCTGCCTTCTGCCGAGATTACACCGAACACCACCTGAGTGATCCTCGCAGAGTCGCCCGAGTCATCACGAGGCTGGCAACCGCTCCCCGTACACGGCTGCGCTATCTCGTGGGGAGAGATGCCCTCACCGAAGCTGCGCTCCGGCTGATCCTGCCTTGGCGGACCTACGAGCGGGTTGCCCGCCACCTAGTGGGGCTCCGATGACACAGCAGCCGGATCGCTGTTCCTCAAACTCAGAGGAGCCGGCGCTGGCCGGCGTCGTAGACGAGCAGGCCGTCGTCGCGCAGCCGCACGCCGGGTGAGGGACGATGGTCTGCCAGCTTCCCGTCGTGCATGAGGTGCCGGACGGGAACCCGGCGGGCGATCGACACGAAGTCCGCGACCATCCGGCGGTGACAGCGCCACCAGACGCTCTCGGCGCACATCACCGCCACCTGGCGCACGCGGTTTTCCGCGAGCACCTCGTCGATCGCGGCGAGAAACTCATCATGGCGCATGTGCTCCGCGTACCCGCGGAACGCCTCCTGCCGCCACGCCACGTCAGGCGAGCCGGGCCGGACCTTGCGGAACCCGCCGAGCCGCCTCTCCCACCGGTAGGAGATGCCGCTTTCCGGCAGCCAGCGCTCCAGTTCCGCCCGCGTCACGTGCGGGTTGCGGCGGCTGCCGGGCGCCGTCCTGATGTCCACGACCGCCTCGATCCCCGCGCCGTGCAGCAGTCCCGTGATCCGCTCAGCCTCCGCCGTGCCGTGCCCGAACGTGACAAGCATGCCCCGGCACCCCGCCCTTCCTGAGATCGCCGCCGAGCACAGTGTCCCCGCGATGCGGGCCAGTCATCCTGACGTGACGACTGTGATTGTCACCCCGGCGCCTCGGCACATGCCTGCCGGCTGGCATCGTGGTCAGCATGGTGCGGTCGACGGCGCTTGATCATGATGCCCTGGCTGACACGCTGCGCAGGCAGCATGACGTCATCAGCCGCGAGCAGGCACTGGCCTGCGGGATGACGTGCAGCGCGCTCTGGCACCGGGTGCGCCCCGGCGGCAGATGGCACACCATCCTCCCGGGCGTCTATCTGAGCTCCGGCGGCACGCCGACGGCCGGCCAGCGGGACATGGCGGCGCTGCTCCACGCGGGGCCGGGGAGCGTGATCACGGGAGCGTCGGCGCTGCTGCGGCACGGCATCCAGGTGCCGCACCGCCAGGCCCTCGCCGAGATTGCGGGGAATACCTTGCGGGCCGGGACGGGCTGAGAGCTGGCCGGCGCGATACCGGCTCCCGGACGCCGGCCGCCCGGCTCCCGGGCGCCGCCCGCCCGGCTTCGGGCCGGGCAGCGCGGCGCGGCCTGGCCGGCGCGCCGCTCACCCGATCCCCGCGGATGGGCGCCGCCCCGGCCCGCAGGCTGACACGGCCCGGGCATGCTCTGTGTCCCGGCGGGAACTGCACGGATCCTCAACCTGCTTGCCCGCTTGCGTAAAGTTACTGCGTGGCTGATCCGGCAACCTACAGGCCGTCCCCGGGGACCATCCCGGAATCGCCGGGGGTCTACAGGTTCCGCGACGAGGCGGGCCGGGTGATCTACGTGGGGAAGGCGAAATCCCTGCGGTCCAGGCTGAACTCCTACTTCGCCGACTTCGCGAGCCTGCACCCGCGGACCCAGGCGATGCTGACGTCGGCGGCCGGCGTGGACTGGACGGTGGTGGCCACCGAGGTCGAGGCGCTGCAGCTCGAGTACTCCTGGATCAAGGAGTTCGACCCCCGGTTCAACGTCAAGTACCGGGACGGCAAGAGCTACCCGTACCTGGCCGTCACGCTGGATGAGGAGTACCCGCGCGTCATGGTGATGCGCGGCGCCAGGCGCAAGGGCGCCAGGTACTTCGGGCCGTACTCGCACGCCTGGGCGATCAGGGAGACGGTGGACACGCTGCTGCGCGTCTTCCCCGTGCGGACCTGCTCGGCGGGCGTGTTCGCCCGCGCGAAGCAGATCGGCCGCCCGTGCCTGCTCGGCTACATCGGCAAGTGCTCGGCGCCCTGCGTCGGGCGGGTGAGCGCCGCCGGGCACTACAAGCTCGCCGAGGACTTCTGCGACTTCATGGCCGGCCAGACTGCGCGGTTCATCCGCCGTATCGAGGCGGAGATGAAGGAGGCCGCGGCAGCCGAGGAGTTCGAGCGGGCCGCGCGGCTGCGGGACGACATGCGGGCGCTGGAACGGGCCATGGAAAAGCAGGCGGTCGTGCTCGGCGACGGCACCGACTGCGACGTCATCGCGCTCGCCGAGGACCAGCTCGAGGCCGCGGCCGCAGTGTTCTACGTGCGCGGCGGCCGGGTGCGCGGGGAACGCGGCTGGGTACTCGACAAGGTCGAGGACATCACCTCCGGCGAGCTCATCGAGCATTTCCTCGGCCAGGTCTACGGCGGCGCGCCCGCAGCCGGCACCGGGGGCACGGGCCGCGGGGTTCCCCGCGAGGTCCTCGTGCCCGTGCTGCCCCCCGGGGCCGCCGCGATGACGGAATGGCTCGCGGCCCGGCGCGGCGGCCCGGTCAGCCTGCGCGTTCCGCGCCGCGGGGACAAGAAGGCGCTGCTGGAGACGGTGGCGCGGAACGCCGCCGCCACGCTCGCGCTGCACAAGACGCGCCGGGCGAGCGACCTGACGACGAGGAGCCGGGCGCTGCACGAGATCGCCGAGGCGCTCGGCCTCGGCGAGGCGCCGCTGCGGATCGAGTGCTATGACGTCTCGAACCTGCAGGGCACCGATGTCGTGGCGTCGATGGTCGTGTTCGAGGACGGCCTGGCGCGCAAGGGGGAGTACCGCAGGTTCAGCATCAGGGGGACCGGCGGCACCGACGACGTCTCCGCGATACACGAGGTGATCACCCGCAGGTTCCGCCGCTACCTGGCCGAACGCGAGCAGGCAGCCGAGTTCGGCGTGCTCGGCGGCCCGGCCGCAGCCCCTGGGGCCCCGGTACCGCTCTCCAGCCGCAGCGGGTCCCCCGATGACGGCGAAGCCGGGCGGGATGCGGCGATGCGTCAGCGCAAGTTCGCGTACCCGCCCAACCTGGTGGTCGTCGACGGCGGTCCCGCCCAGGCGGGCGCGGCCGCCCGCGCCCTGCGCGAACTGGGCGTCGACGACGTGGCCGTCTGCGGCCTGGCCAAGCGCCTGGAGGAGGTCTGGCTGCCCGGCGAGGAGTTCCCTGTCATCCTGCCGCGCAGCAGCGAGGGGCTGTACCTGCTGCAGCGGGTGCGGGACGAGGCGCACAGGTTCGCGATCACCTACCACAGGACGAAGAGGTCCCGGGGGTTCACCTCCAGCGCGCTCGACGACATCCCTGGCCTCGGCCCGGCCAGGCGGGCCGCGCTGCTGAAGCGCTTCGGCTCCGTGCGGAGGCTGTCGGCCGCGGGCACTGACGAGATAGCCTCGGTGCCCGGCATCGGGCCGCGCCTGGCCGAGACCGTGGCCGCCGCGCTGCGGCAGGAGACACCGGGGGGACACGATGAGGGAGAACGACGAGGCGGATGAGCAGAAAGTGACAGCGCCAGACATCGTGATCGTCACCGGGATGTCCGGCGCCGGGCGGTCTACGGCCGCCAAGTCGCTCGAGGATCTCGGCTGGTTCGTCGTGGACAACCTGCCGCCAGGGCTGCTGCCCACCATGGTGGACCTCGCCGGGCGCACGAACGGCGCGGTGCCGAGGATCGCCGCCGTGGTGGACGTGCGCAGCCGGGCGTTCACCACGGACCTGACGTCATCCATCGACGGCCTGTCGGCCCGCGGCATCGCCCCGCGCATCGTGTTCCTGGAGGCGTCCGACGACACGCTGGTCCGCAGGTTCGACAGCGTCCGCCGCCCGCACCCGCTGCAGGGCGACGGCCGGGTCACCGACGGCATCGCCGCGGAACGGGAACTGCTGCGCGACGTGCGCGGCGAGGCCGACATCGTGCTCGACACCTCCGCGCTGAACGTGCACGAACTGCGCGCCAGGATGCACGATTTCTTCGGCGGGGCCGTATCCGGGGGCCCGCGGGTGAGCATCGTGTCGTTCGGCTACAAGTACGGCCTGCCGGTCGATGCCGACCTGGTGGTCGACTGCCGCTTCCTGCCGAACCCGCACTGGATTCCCGAATTCTCCCCGATGACCGGGCAGGACGCGCCGGTCAGGGACTACGTGCTGGGCCAGCCGGGCGCGCCGGAGTTCCTCAGCGCCTATCTTGATGCGCTGCGCGTGCTGCTGCCTGGCTACGAGCGTGAGGGCAAGCACTTCGTGACCCTCGCGGTCGGCTGTACGGGGGGCAAGCACCGGAGCGTGGTGATCGCCGAGCAGCTCGCCGCGAAGCTGGCGGGCACCGGGTCGGATGTGCAGGTCGTGCACAGGGACCTGGGGCGCGAATGACATGCTGACCCCAGACGCTCGTGACGCCGCCAGGAGCGACGGCTCCGCCGTCGCCGCCGACCGCTCGCACGGGCTCCAAGGGCCCGTGCTCGCTAGCCGGGTGCCGGCGTCACTCCCCGGCCCGAAGGTGGTGGCGCTCGGCGGCGGGCACGGGCTTGCCGCCTCGCTGTCCGCGCTGCGGCAGGTGAGCGGCGAGCTCACGGCGATCGTGACCGTCGCCGACGACGGGGGTTCCAGCGGCAGGCTGCGCCGCCAGTTCGGCGTTCTGCCGCCCGGTGACCTGCGAATGGCGCTCGCCGCGCTGTGCGGCGACGACGAATGGGGGACCACGTGGAGCCGGGTCGTGCAGCACAGGTTCAGCGGTGACCGCGAGCTTGGCGGGCACGCTGTCGGCAACCTGCTGATCGTGGCCCTGTGGGAACTGCTCGGTGACACGGTCGTGGGCCTGGACTGGGTGGGCAGGCTGCTCGGCACCCGCGGCAGGGTGCTGCCGATGGCATCGGTGCCGCTGGACATCGTGGCGGAGGTGGAGGGCGCCGACCCGGCCCGTCCCGGCGAGATCTCCCGGGTGCGCGGGCAGGCGGCCTGCGCGACCACGCCGGGGCGTGTGCGGTCGATATCGCTCCTGCCCCCTGACCCGCCCGCGGTCCCCGCCGCGATCGCCGCCGTCATGGAGGCGGACTGGGTGGTGCTCGGCCCGGGCTCGTGGTTCACGAGCGTGCTGCCGCACCTGCTGGTACCGGAGCTGGCGGCAGCGCTGCGCGGCACGTCGGCGCGGCGTCTTGTGGCGCTCAACCTGGCGCCGCAGCCGGGGGAGACCGGCGGCTACTCCCCCCGGGAGCACCTGGAAGTGCTCGCGGCCCACTCACCGGGGCTGACGGTCGACGTGGTGCTCGCGGACCGCTCGGCGGCTTGCGGCCCGGCGGGCGGGGCGGTGACTGACCTGGAAAAGGCGGCAGGCTTGCTCGGCGGCCGGCTCGTCCTCGCGGATGTGGCGGCCGCCGACGGGACGCCCAGGCATGATCCACTGCTGCTGGGAAGGGCTTATGGAGATATCTTCGACGAGTTCCGGAGCGGTGGCTTGCGGAGCGAAGCCCCGGGCGTCCGCGATCCCGGGCCCTGGCCCGGGTGAGCGGACGGTGCAGCGGCGGCGGGAACCATGCACGGGCCTGGCCGGCCGCACGAGCATAACGGCGAGCAGGGTGTCCCGGCAGGGATCGCAGCGGGTTGACGGGGGGTTGCGGGGGGTCGTCCCCCCGGGGCGGCACAGGGGGTGATGCAGGTGGCAATGACCGCAGTGGTGAAGGACGAGCTGAGCCGGGTTGCCGTGGCCAGGGCGTGCTGCCGGAAGGCGGAAGTGTCCGCGGTGCTCCGGTTCGCGGGGGGCCTTCACCTGGCGGCAGGGCGGATCGTGATCGAGGCCGAGCTGGATACCGGCGCGGCGGCCCGCCGGCTGCGGGCCGGCATCGCGGAGTCGTTCGGGCATGCGAGCGAACTGCTCGTCCTCGCGCCGAACGGCCTGCGCAAGGGGAACCGCTACGTCGTCCGGGTGCGGGGCGGCGGGGAGAACCTGGCGCGGCAGGCGGGGCTGCTCGACAGCCACGGGCGCCCAGTCCGCGGGCTGCCACGGCAGATCGTGTCGGGTGGCATCTGTGATTGCGAGGCCGCATGGCGGGGCGCGTTCCTCGCCCACGGGTCGCTGACGGAGCCGGGCCGCTCCACCGCGCTCGAGGTGACCTGCCCGGGCTCGGAGGCGGCGCTCGCCCTCGTGGGCGCCGCC
>Ga0209061_1002527_pt1 | contig 22835 bp, 26 predicted proteins | sample Coa_R1_10_FD_187157 | JGI IMG/M metagenome (GOLD analysis project Ga0209061, IMG submission 187157) | Surface soil microbial communities from Centralia Pennsylvania, which are recovering from an underground coalmine fire - Coalmine... | ecosystem: Environmental > Terrestrial > Soil >...
CCGGCCTAAGCATGTTGGTGTCAAGGATAATCAGATCCAGTCCGCCAGCTTCGACCAACTCCATTGCTTCCTCCTGGCTGCCGGTTGTTCGGCACCAGACGGGCATCCCGGCCATCGCAATGGCGCGCCTGAGAAATTGCTGCATTGTGGAAGAATGTTCGATGACCAAAACGTTAAATGGCATGACGTAAGGGTTGTGTCTCGAAGGCCATAAGCTGCTTTTCAGAACACACCAGGAGGCGGCCCGCTTTGGGCTCTAAAGAAACCGACCGGACTAAATCGCCTCCGAGATCCTCTCCCGAGAGCCAAAGTCGTTCGCGCCACAGCACTTTCTTCAAAGCTAGTTGATTGGCCTTGCCACAGGTTCTCTCTCCCGCCCCCTCGGGGAGGGAGGCGCCGCCTGCGGCATAGAGATGAAGCTTTGAAGCCGTCCCGCCGCGCTCCCGCATGAGAGAAAGCAAGTTCCACAGGCTCGATTCGGCCTCCTGCGGAAAGCGGTAACGTGTCAACCCTGCCAGGCTTAACGTGGGGACCAGGATGGCCACCACCACCGAGGAGCGGATGCCGCGGCTTGCGAGGCGGCACGCGGGCTCGCTCGAAATCTGACAATCTCCTGGTTCAACCAGAACGGAGATGTTAGCGATGTGAGGCGGCTGGATGGGCATGGGCAAAGCTGTCCCTGCAGAGATATCGAACAGCAGCGCCCGTGTTTAGAACAAAAATTACGGTTGGTCGCGCACAACTCCGGCAGCTTTGAGTAACTCTGTCTGCGAGTACTGCACAATGATTGAAATGCGCCGGTTAGAAGGATCCTCAGGGTGATCGGGCAGGCGCAGTTGCTGGTCGGCGTATCCGCGAACCTGTGAAACTTGGTTTGGACGCAGTCCGTGTTCTTGCATGATGCGGCGTGCCACATTGGCGCGGTCAGCCGAAAGCTCCCAATTAGAATAAAGAACGCCCTGATACGGTTTCGCATCCGTGTGACCCTCAATGAGGATGCGGTTCTTCAGCTTGCCGAGCTGGCCTGCAATAAGAATGAGCAGCCGGCGCCCATTCTCGGTGGGCTGGGCATCACCATTTTCAAAGAACACACCTTTGGCGTTCTCAAGCAGCTCGATGCGCAGGCCCTCGCCAGTGATCGTCATCTCAACATAGTTCTTGAGTTTGGACAGATCCGGATTTTTGAGTAAGGCTTCCTCGATCCTGCTTTTCAGTGCGTCCATATTGTCTTTGGTGACGGTCAGCGTCTCTCCTACGCCCCCCATCGCACTTCCGGTTTTCGATGCGTTGCCGAGCGGATCGCGGAAGTATCCTGCGATCGCTTTACGGATGTCCTGACTGGCGGTCATGAGCCACAACACAATGAACAGCGCCATCAGTGCGGTCACAAAATCCGCATAGGCCACCTTCCAGGCCCCGCCGTGATGGCCATGATGCACCGCCTTTTTCTTAATGATGATGACCGGAGGATTGGTTCCAGACATACCTACGCGGCGGCCGCCTCCGTCTCCCGTTTGCCGCGGCAGTGATCCTCCATCTCCTTGAAAGTCGGCCGCACATCAGCGGGAATCGAGCGCCGCGCGAATTCAATCGAGACAATCGGCGCGGCGCCTCGAATGAACGCCACCAGAGCCGTGCGAAGACAGTGATAATACTGCGATTCGCGCTCGTTGGCGCGGTTGAGATTGGCGGCAAGAGGCGAGAGAAAGCCGTAGCATAGCAAAATGCCTAAGAAAGTTCCCACCAGAGCGGCTGCGACTTTATGCCCGATTTCTGACGGCGGACCACCGAGCGCGCCCATGGTGATAACTACACCGAGGACTGCGGCCACAATTCCAAATCCCGGAAGCGAGTCGGCCACATGCATCAGTGCTCCCACCGGGGCATGCAGAGTCTTATGATGCACCTCAAGATCAACCTCGATCATCTGGTCCAGGTCATGGTGCGAGATCGTTCCCGTCATGGCAATGCGCAAGGTATCGCATATGAATGCCAGCACGTGGTGATCCTTCGCGATGCTCTGATAGCCTTGAAAAAATTCGCTCGTTTCAGGCTCTTCCACATCCGACTCCAGGCTCGATAATCCGTTTCGCCGGGCTCGCAGGAAGAGATCGTTGAGCATCTTCAGCGTCTCAAGATAGAATTCTTTGCTATAGCGCGGCGGGAAGAAAACATTTTTGAATCCCTTCAGGATGCCGATGACCACCGGCAGCGGATTGGCAATTAAAAGCGAACCGAGCGCCGCTCCCGCAATGATGACCAGCTCCGAGGGCTGTATTAGGACGGCCACCTTGCCGTGCTCCATGAGATAACCGCCAAGAATCGCGCCAATAACGACAACAACTCCGATGATGGAAAACATGCTTCGGCCGAGGGAAATCCTTCCTTTCCCCATATCGGATGCCGGGCTTCGGCCTTATACCCAATTCTTTCGTTTCTCTTATCTGCTCTAAAAACAGGGGTTTAGCTTCGATATAAAGTGCGGAGACTGAAATACATGCAGCAAGCCGATCCCTACATGGCCTACGGAGCCTATCTGGAAGGAAAGGTGCTAAACGGCGACCCGGTTCATCTTGTGATCGCGCTCTATGAAGGCGCTATCGATGCCGCGCGCCGAGCTCGATCGTGCCTCGAAACGGGTGATATCTGGGGCCGCAGCAAGGCGACCAGTAAGGCAATGAACATTCTCATCGAGTTGAACACATCGCTCGATCATAAAAAAGGAGGAGCAATCAGCCACAATTTAGCCCGCCTGTATCACTACATGCAGCAGAAATTGATGGAAGGGCATGCTCAAAAAAAGGCCGAAGCTTACCGTGAAGTGGAGCGTCTGCTCGAGACTCTGCTCGAAGCCTGGTATAAGGTGGCCGAGGAGAGAAGCACCGCGCTGGTTCCCGCTCTGCCAGCGAAGAGTGCGGAGGCTCTCCCTGTTGCGGAACCGGTAACCGCTGCGGGCTGCTACGCAGACTATTTCGCCGACGCCACAGCCACGTCTCCCGGCATGGCGTTCCTGTTCTGATCCCCCGGCCGCGCGAGCTGTTTTTCAATTAAGCGGCCAAGTCCGAGACCACCCCCGAGCGCCAGCGCGCGCGCAAGCTGGCTCTCGGCCAGCTCCATGGCCGTGTCGTTCCCCTCGCTGTCGCCGCTGCCCAGCCACCCTTCGGAGCCCGATTCCCGGGTGCTCTTGAGCATCTCGCCCAGCATCAAGGCCTCAAAATCCTGGGCCGCTTTGTGCAGCTTCGCCGAGGGAGCGGTGCGCGCCAACTCCGCCGTATCGATCCCGAGAGCCGTGCTCGAGAACGGGGCGTTTGTGAGTGGATTCATGAGCAAGATTCCTAGATGACGTCGATTTCTGCATCCAGAGCGCCAGCAGCGCGCAAATTCTCGAGTATGGCAATCACGTCGCGCGTTGTGGAGCCAATAGATCCCAGGGCTTTCACCAGTTCTTCCACCGTCACGCCAGGCTTGAGCACCAGATTCCGCGCCTTCTGCTCGTTGGCGGTAACCGTGGTCTGGGGGATCACCTGCGCCGGGGCCCCGGAAAACGGACCGGGCTCGGCGGCCGTAAACGTCGTCTGGATCTCGACCGTCAAATCCCCATGCATGATCGCCACCGGTGCGATATGTACGTCTTCGCCCAGCACCACGGTCCCCGTGCGCTCATTGATGACCACGCGAGCCAGGCGGTCTGGTTCCACGGTGAGCTTTTCAAGCTCCGCCACAAAGTCAGTGGGTTGCGAACTGTAGCGTGAGGGCAGATTGACGGTCACCAGCGCCGCATTGTCCGCATGTGCAATCGAGCTGTTGAAGTGGCGGTTTACGGCGGCGGCAATACGCGAGGCCGTAGTAAAATCCTCCTGCCTCAATTGCAGATGGATGACATCGCCCAGCGATACGGAGGGCGCGGGACGCTCCACCGAAGCTCCGTTCGGAATCCGGCCTACGGTCGGATGGTTGACGGTTTGAGAATTCAAAGTCCGGCCCGCCACAAAGCTGCCGGTGACCACAGGACCTTGAGCCGTCGCATACACCTGTCCATTGATGCCGCGTAAGGTGGTCAGCACGAGCAAACCGCCCTGTAAACTCCTGGCATCGCCGATGGCCCCCACCGTTACATCAATCGTAGAGCCGGGTTGCGCAAAGGGCGGCAGCGTCGCTGTGACGATCACAGCAGCCGTATTTTTCACCATGATGAGGGTAGGCGAAATGTTTACGCCCATGCGCTGCAGCAGGTTGGTTAGGCTTTGAGCGGAAAAGAACGTCTGCTGGCTGTCGCCGGTCCCGTTCAGGCCCACTACTAGCCCATAGCCAACCAGTTGGTTCGAGCGCACTCCCTCGATCGAAACCAAGTCCTTTAGCCGCACTCCGGCATCGTCGGCGGCCAGCGGCAGGCCGAGTACGAGCAGAGCCAGCGCACAACAGCAAAGCTGCCCAATTCTGTTCATGATCTTCTCACCTAGAAGGGAAGCAACCCGAGCAGCAGACGGTAGAGAAACATCGGTCTGTGAATCGCATCATTGACTACACCCCTGCCATTGATCTTCAACTCCATTTGCGCCACATTGTCCGAGAGCACCGTGTTCGCATTAGAGAGATCGGCGGGACGCACGACGCCCCGCAGAGTAATCACCTGATTTTCGGAATTGACCATGACCGTTTTCGTGCCTTCAATCACCAGATCGCCATTGGGAAGCACATCCGTTACTCGTGCTGTCAGTGTCGTGGTTAAGGTGGTCTGGCGCGAGGTCGTGCCCTCGCCGTCAAGCGCCGTGTTGGAGCTGGAATTCACCAGATTGGCAAGCTTGCCGTTGGCTGGAAGCGGCCTCAAAAAGGAGGTCACCGAGGCATTGGCGCTTGAGGCTCTTGAGGTTTTGGTCTGTCCGGTAGAGACCGCCGAGGCCTGTTCATTCACCACAATGGTCACGATGTCGTCCACGTGACGGGCGCGCACGTCGGAGGCCACATCGGCGTAGACCGCGGCTGAGGAATAGAGTGAGCCGGGGCTCTCTGGCTGTGCGGCGGCTGCGTGCTGATGCGCCTCCTGAACGTAGCGGTCCAGTGCGGATTCCTGGGGCGGGTGCTTCTTATCGTTCTTTTTAGCTTCCGCGGCGATTCCCGCGAGCAAGAACACCGCTGCCATGCTGTACCTGAAAAGACGGCCTTTCATGGTGTAATGCCTCCTGTTGCCAGGCCAATGGGCGCCTGTGGTATGACTACCACCTTGTCCTGATCCTCGACCAGAGCCCGGAACTTTTTCCCGCTCTTGGCATTGCGCACGACAATCAAACTGCCCCGCGCGCCGCTCTGCTCGGCCACGCCTGCCGCCTCGATGCGCGCACCCGGCGTCTGTACCAGCACGGAAACCGTGTCACCACGCTCCACCTCTTTGGGCGGCTCCAGCAGACGGCCGGTGAGAACCGTCCCCGCCCGGATCTCAAAACGCGCGACCATTCCGACGGCGTCTTGCAGGCTGGCAACAGGCGGATCGAGCGTCGGTGGACCTTCATAGGGCTCTAGCCGGAGCTGGTCCGCACGCAGCCTTTCACCAGCATGTACCGTCTCCTTGGTGAGAATGTGGTTCTCCTGCACATGGATCAAGACCCGCGCCCAGAGTGAAAAACGGCGCGCAGGAGCATACTCGACATATCCCCGCCAGATAACCGGTGCATCCGAGAACGCACCCAAGCCCGATACGGGAAACACGATCTCTCCCGGGGGCGCAAGCGCCTGAGTCTGCTCGAGAATTTCGATCTTGGGATGGCGTGCAGCGAGGGTCTTCTGCATGGCCTCAAGCAGGGCTTGCCGCGACGGAAGGGCGACGGGCCAGGCGAAACATACCGGAGCAAATGGGCCCGAGGACGGGAGTCCGTTGGCGGCAGCCATGCGGCGCAGCTCAGCAGACGGAATCAGCCGCTTCATGCCAGGCACAGGTGAAAACCCAACCGGCAGGTCGGGAGGCAGCAGGGAAAAAGTCGGGTTTGCCGAAGCCAGATCGCGTGCATAGATGCGATCCGAGTGCACGGGCTGGCAGGCATCCGGCGAGAGCGCAAGGGATAACAACACGGGAAAGATCATTGCGCGATCTGGTTCATCTGCTGGTACATCTCATCAGCCGCCTTGATCACTCGCGAATTGGCCTCATAGGCGCGCTGGCTTTGTATCAGATTGACAAATTCCGCAACCACATCGACATTCGATTGTTCGATGTATCCTTGCATCAAGGTGCCCAGCCCTTCGCTGCTGCCCGGTGCTGCTACCTGCGGATTCCCAGAGGCGTCTGTGGGTAGATAGAGTGAATTTCCTATGCTGTTGAGCCCCGCCGGATTCTGAAACAGAGCGAGCTGTATCTGGCCCGCACGCTGGGCAGCGGATTGATTGGGCAGGGTGTAGCTCACCGTGCCGTCCTGTGCAATCGTAACGGTTTGCGCGTTGGGTGGAATCGTGATCTGAGGCTGGAGGAGATCTCCGTTGGCTGTGACCAGGTTGCCGTTTTGATCCAATTGGAACTGACCCGCACGGGTGTAGGCGATGGTGCCGTTTGGCTGCAAAATCTGGAAAAAGCCGTTGCCTTGAATCGCAAGATCGAGCGGATTGTTGGTTTGCGTGAATGTGCCCTGTGAAAAGATAATTTCATTGGCGGCTGCCCGCGTCCCCAAGCCGAGCTGCAGTCCCGCCGGAACCGTAGTGTTTTGTCCGGCGGCTGCGCCTGGCTGGATCATGCTCTGGTAGATCAGATCTTGAAACTGGGCGCGGCGCATCTTATAGCCCGCCGTGTTGGCGTTTGCCAGATTGTTTGCGATATTGTCCAGGTTTATCTCCTGAGCCGACATTCCCGATGCCGCACTATACAGTGCACGAATCATGGATGCAACCTCCTGTGTAAGTACTTAGCTTGCAACTCGCGCCACCTCTTCCACCGCTTCGCGCTCCATTTCGCCGCCGATTTTTACGGCCCGTTGCAACATCTCAAAATTGCGCAGCAGAGTCACCATACGCGCAGCCGCTTCCGCCGGCCCGGTGTTCGAGCTCTCGAGCTTCCCTTGATAGACCACTGGGGTTGCGGGTGCGGGCGTCTGCTGCGAAAGATTCTGAAAGTAGGCGCCTGCTGCCTTGGCGAGCTGCCCGGCGTTTGCAAAATCCACCAGTTCGAGCTGACCGAGCAGATTGCCGTCCTGCAGCACCCGTCCATCCGGCAGCACCTGGATCGGACTCGCAGAAGCTGTCTGCAAGGTGCCGCCTCCGGCAAGCCTCACGGCGTAACCCTCGGCGGTTACTAGCACGCCCTGCGGCGAGATTTGGAAACTTCCATTGCGTGTATAGAGTGGACCGTTCGGTCCATTCACCACAAAAAAGCCTGGCCCGGATAGCGCGAGATCCGTCGGATTCCCGGTCGTGACCAGGGTCGACTGCGAGAAATCGGTCCACTGCCGCTCTACGACCGGAGCCTCCCCTACGCTGGGATCGATGCTGTTGCTCAGCTCCGGAGCCAGATACGTGCTGTAGAACTCGCGATCAGCTTTAAAGCCGCTCGTGGATGTGTTCGCTAGATTGTTCGCTAAAATATCGAGCGCATCTAAGCGAGCCTGCAGGCCACTTGCGGCTGCTGTTGTCAGCGGGTCCATATGCCACACACCCAAGAGCAAGCCTGATGCCAAGCGTGCGATTCTGAAGAAATTCCCTCGAAAACAGCGGCGAGCCTGCGATATCTACCACGGTGAGCCGGGACGCACTCGCAGGTATGGTGTCGAAATTTGGACACCTGCGAACGGTGCTGGTTCATTTTCCTGACGCCCACTTGCGGCTGAGCAGCCCACTCGAAGGCTGACTGGAAAACACTGGAAGGCGGGCTATAAGGCACTGGAATGCTGGCGGGCAAGCGCTTGAAGACGGGCGAGTAAGAAGCGAAGGAGCGCAGCCAGATAAGCGGTTAAGAGCGGCAGAGAACTGGTCGAGAGCGGACACATAGACGCCTGAAATCGGCGGCGTGAGAGGCTTTGGTGCGTGGCATGCACTGGAAACGCGCGTGAACCTGCTGCAGACCGCACCCGGCGCAACCCCCTCCGCCGATTCTCTCCTGGCAGCAGTGCCAGGCCGTAGTCGGCTGCAAGGATCGTTTGCTCCCTCTAGTCGCTCTCAGTCCGGGAGCTTTGCCGACCTAGTTTCCAGTTTCACGGCAGATACAGCCGCGAGCGATTTGCCATCGGGCGCCAGTCAGGCCTCGCCGCAGAAAAATTCCGCGCCTTCTTCGGGCGTGCGTCAGATGGTACAGGCGGTCCTTTTGAAATCCAGTTTGAAACAGACGCAGCCGACTCTGCCCGCAGTGCCGGCCTCAGTGCTTTCCGCTTCGCAAAATTCTAACCGGCAGGCGACTCCGCAATCGATCCCGGACGTGAGCGGAGACCAGAATCTCTCAAGTATGGAAGAAAGCAGTCAGCAGACGGCCGCCGCCACCCAAAATTCTGCTTCCGCCGCGGATTGCGATGTGAGCCAACCGATCGCACAGGTAAAACAGGCCGCTTCGGTATTGCTCACTGATCCGAAGTTAATCGCACTTTCTGGAGCAAGACAATGCCCGCTGGTGGATGCTGCAAGCGCAACTGAAAAAAAAGGTCGAGCTTCCACAAAGAGCGGAGCAGACCCGGTGGGCGCCAAGCCAACGGAGGCAAAAGCGCACGTGGAGCACTTGCTAGGTGAGGTCACTTCCACAGCGAATAGCACCGCGGCTCCACAAGCTGCAGGCAACCTGCCTTTGGGTGTGTCGGAATTCTCCGAGACGGTTGCAGCGGATCCCAGCGTGCCGGGCGGCGCGCCGGCCGTGCGCGAGCGGAGGGAAACCGCAAATCAGCAGGCTGTGAGCGGTCTTGTATTGGGAGAGAGTGATCCACATCAAGGCCCGGTCAGCGGAGAGTTTTCCGCAATGGCACCTGTGACAAGTCCTTTGTCTCCGGATAGCGCCGATCACCTCGCCTTTGCACTGCAAGTGGCGCCTGTCCAGGGTGATCATGCGGGTAGCGATCCACAGAACGGAATTTTGAAAGCCACTGCCGTAGCAGCGGCAGCGGGAGCCGGAGCCGGATCCGCGCACGCAGCACAGATCGTCACGGCAATTTCACAGACGGGGTTTTCTGCCGGTGCACCACAGGCGCGCGAGGCGCGCAGCACAGGCTCGCCTGAACCGGCTTTGAGTACAAATGATCCTCATCTTGAGCCTAAAACCGCGCCCGGGGACCCCTTGCGCGTCCTGCGTGTCCAATTTGCAGGGAGCAATGAGCAGCGCGTCGACGTGCGAGTGGCCGACGCGGGCGGCCAGCTTCGTGTGAGCGTGCGGAGTTCAGAGCCAGGGTTAACGCAGGCGCTGCAAGATCATATGCCAGAGTTGACCTCCCGGTTGAGCGAACAGTCCTTTCACGCCAGCGTTTGGATGCCGTCTTCCTCAGGTCCGGCGAGTGGCCCGCGCTCTGCTATGGCGTTTTCTGTCAATGTAAACCCGGAGGGACAGGGACAACAAGGGCGCCGGGAGAGGGAACAGAACCATCCAAAACCGGAGTGGATCGATGATCTCGAGCGAAACCCGCTCCGAACACAAAACAGGAGAAGTTAAACACATGGGAAGCATAGCCAATATCTACCAGCAAGCGGATACTGCTGGGTTGACCGCATCCAATGCATCAGCCGCGGCGGGTACAAATAGTCTCTCAAATACCTCGGCATTCCTCAAACTGCTCATTGCGCAGCTCCAGAATCAGGATCCGACACAACCTGTGGATCCCACGACTTTCGTGACGCAACTGGCCGAGTTCAACGATGTCGAGCAGAATCTGGCGGCGCGCCAGGATCTGGATGCAATCAGCGAGAAATATCTGGGTGTGACCACGCCGCCCTCCGTCAGCGGGACATCTGCGGCGGCAACCAATGCGTCGAGTGGAACCGGCTCAGTGAACGCGGCCAGCAGTTCCACTTCGAACAATACATCATCTTGATGTTACAGCAATCTTGGAGAAGAAAAGAAAATGTCTAGTGCACTCTCTATTGCTCTCTCAGCCTTGCAGGCACAATCAGAGGCGATTGACACAACAGGCAACAACCTTGCCAACATGAACACTACTGGTTTCAAGGCCAGTACAGCGGATTTTGAGGATCTAATCAGCCAGTACCTCGGCGTAGGAAGCGGCATGCAGGTGGGCACCGGCGTGGCACGTCCCATCAATCAGCAGTTGTTCACGCAGGGGCCTCTGCAGAGCAGTAGCTCGCCGCTGGCCACGGCAATTCAGGGCAATGGCTTTTTTATCGTCAATGATCCATCTTCGGGCGCCCAGTTGTTCACGCGCGACGGCAATTTCAAACTTTCGAGCACCGGTGTCCTACAGACGCAGACCGGGGAGACGGTGCAGGGCTGGGTAGTCTCCCCCAACGGTACGATCAACACCAACACAGCACCCGGAAACATTGTGCTGCCCATGGGGGCTGTACTGCCGCCACAAACGACGCAGAACATGTCGCTATCGGCGAACCTTGATGCCGCCACTCCGGTGGGCAATTCCTGGTCTACGACTATGCAGGTGGTGGACTCGCTCGGTCAAACACACACGCTTACCTTTACGTTTACAAACGTTTCTGGTGAGCCTGTGGGAGCCTCTACCTACCCGGCAAACACCTGGCAGTATCAGGTGAGCATACCGAACAGCGATATCGGTGTTGCACCTCCGGGTGGTTCGACGCCGCTAAACAACGGCACGGGAACGATCACGTTCGACAACAACGGTCTGATTCAAGACCTGAATGGCGTGGCGTTCGGGGCAGGGAATTCGAGCATCGCTTTAAGTCTCCCTGCGGGAGATAGTCTCGCCGACAACGCTACGTTGGGTGACAGCGTCAGCCATCAGATCAACTGGAGCCTGATGGATGCAAATGGCAACGGTCTGATTACACAATTTGGAACAGCCTCGGGCCAGTCCGCATCGCAGCAGGATGGCAGCCAGGCGGCCCAACTGGTCTCGGTCGCCATTCAAAACGGTGGCCAAATCGTAGCCACGTTCTCAAACGGGAAACAGATGGTCGAGGCGCAGCTAGCTCTAGCTTCCATTCAAAATCCGGATTCGCTTGTCAATGTCGGCAACAACAACTACTCGGTCACAGCAGCGACCGCGACCCCTGCGATCGGGCTGCCGCAGACCGGAGGGCGCGGTCAGATTCTGGGCGGGCAGCTTGAAGGATCGAATGTGGATATGGCGACCGAATTTACCAATCTCATTACGTATCAAAGCGCATACCAGGCCAGCTCTCGGGTGATTACCACGGTCGATCAGATGACCCAGGATCTAATGAATCTTATCCGCTAAGCCGATGGACTCCATGGAAGCGCGGCCGTTAGGTGCCGTGCCTGAGAGTCGATGGTGCAACAGCTTTTTGCGGTTTTCCTGGTGCTCGCGCTGCTTGGCGCGGCGCTCTGGCTTTTGCGGCGCAAGGGGATGGTGAAGGTGAATACCGGATTTGTGCGTCGTTCCTCTGCCACTCGGCGGCTGGAAGTGATCGATCGCATCGTGCTCACCGCCCATCACTCTCTCCACTTGGTGCGTGTCGATCATTGCACGACTCTGATCGCGGTGTCGCCGGCCGGCTGCACGCAAATCAGCCTCAGTTTGGATGCGGGCTCGGAGTCAAAGGGAGAGAGCACCGATGTTTAAATTGACACGCTGGGGTGTAATCTTCGGCCTTAGCCTCGGCAAAGCGCTTGCAGCAGGCCCAGCCGCAGAGGCATTGAACTCGATTGGCGTCTCCACCGGTCCAGGGGGGCGCGGGCTGACCCTCAGCGCTCCCATGCAGGTGGCGCTCGGTTTAACCTTGCTGGCGCTGTTGCCGGCCGTGATCATGTGCATCACCCCGTTCCTGCGCATTACCATCGTGCTGCATTTCCTCAGACAGGCTCTCGGAACGCAGACTGCCCCTTCCAACCAGGTCTTAATCGGGCTCTCACTCTTCTTGTCGCTGCTTGTGATTCAGCCCGTCTTCTCAGAGATTTACGACCAGGCATGGCAGCCCCTCGAAAAGGGCCAAATTTCGATGGAGGAGGCTCTCGATCGCGGCGCAGTGCCGCTTAAGAAATTTCTTCTCAAGTTTGCGCGCGAGCGTGACATCCGTTTGTTTGTCGAGATCTCTCAAGAGCCGCCTCCACACAACGCCTCAGAGGTAAGTTTGCGAATCCTGATTCCGGCCTATATTCTGTCTGAACTGAAGGCGGGCTTTCAAATCGGGGCGGTACTGTTTCTGCCTTTCCTGGTCATTGATATGGTGGTGGCCTCGGTGACACTTTCTATCGGCATGATGCAGTTGCCACCAGCCATGATCTCTGCTCCTTTTAAGATTCTGCTGTTTGTGCTGGTGGATGGCTGGAACCTGGTGGTGGGCTCGCTGATGAAGAGCTTTTTTTAGGAAAGAGAAATACGAGATGACACCGCAGTTTGCCGTTCACATCATTTCACAAGCGCTCCTGGCTGCTTTCTGGATCTGCGCCCCTTTGCTTGCCATCTCCTTTGCGCTCGGGATTCTGGTAAACCTTGTGCAGATTGCCACCTCGCTCCAGGATCCGGCTTTTAGCACGATACCCCGCCTTGCCGTTGCGCTAGGAGCCTTCCTGCTGCTGTTGCCCTGGATGCTGCGACAAGCAACTGCCTTCGCCATTACCATTCTGGGCGATCTGCATCACTATGCGCGGTGAGCTCACGCTTTCCGCTTCCACGCTGATTGCGTTTCTACTGGTGCTGGCGCGCACCTCTGGCGCGTTTATCTTTACGCCCATGCCCGATAAAAGCGCGGGGCCTTCTGTGCCGCGAATCCTGTTTGCGCTGGCCTGCACGCTGGCCCTCTTCCCCAAATGGCCGCAAGTAGATGCCTCGAGCGCCACGCTGGGTCGGATGTGCCTCTGGCTGCTGGCAGAGCTGGCTCTAGGAGTGGCGATTGGGCTGCTGGTGAGTCTCCTCGCAGAGGCGCTCACGTTCGGCGCACAGGTCCTGGGATTACAGGCCGGCTATGCCTATGCCTCGATTGTGGACCCGACTACGCAAGCCGATTCGGAAACGCTGGCTGTGCTGGCGCAACTGCTTGCCGGGTTGCTCTTTTTTGCCACCGGGCTGGAGGGACAGGTCATCCGGGCATTCGCCGCAAGCCTGGATCGGTATCCGCCCGGTTCCTTTGTCCTTACGCAGGATTTGGCTAAAGAGGTGCTGCACCTTGTGGCGGACGTGTTCGCAGCCGGGTTGCGCTTGGCTTTGCCCGTAATCGGACTGCTCTTTATGGTCGAAATTGCGCTGGCGCTGCTCGGCCGGGTGTACAGCCAGCTACAGATGAACATGCATATGTTTCCCGCAAAGATCCTGCTCACGCTGGCAGCCATCGCGACTGTGCTTGTTGCTGCGCCTCGGCTCTATGAATCTCTGGCAAGCGAGATCTTTAAGACAATTGCTCGCCATTTTGTGCGCTGAGCAGTATGGCCGACAGCAGCAAGACCGAAAAACCGACCCCTCAGAAACTGCGCAAAGCGCGGGAGCAGGGAGAATTCCTGTCGGCCCGGGGCTTTATTGGAGCCATTCAGTTCGTGATTGTCGTGATCATGCTGGGGCGTGCGGTTCCGAATTGGATGCACCAGATGCGGCTGGCCATGACCACACTGGTTGAACACAGTCTGGAGCGGGAGATTGGCTGGAGCGAGTGGGTAGCTCTCATCCGCCAGATGTTTATGGATGCGGCAATCCCTCTTGCCACTGCGGCAGCAGCCATTGTCGCCGCTACTTTAGGTGCCCATTTCGCGATGACCAAAATGGGATTCAGTCTGCAACGACTGGCGCCGAAATGGAATCGCTTCAATCCCGCAACCAGGCTGCGTGACCTTCCCCGGGAGAATCTGCGATCTGTTGTTGAGGCGGCCGTGTTGCTGGTGGCGATTGGACTGACCCTTCAGTCCTTTGTCCGCAGCCACGCCTTAGGCCTGCTGCGCATGCCTTTTGAGAGCGTGCGAGCGGCGGCAGTCGAGATTGGCGGCGGCATTGACACCCTGCTGTGGAAGGCTGCCGCCGTATTCCTCGTCTTTGGTGCTGTCGATCTGTTTCGTCAATACCGGCGACACACGGCTGCACTGCAGATGACCAGGCAGGAGGTACGTGAAGAGCAGAAACGGAATGAAGGCGATCCGCAGATTAAGGCGCGCATCCGGCGCTTACGGCGCGATCTGTTGCGGCGGCAGATGCTGCGCGACGTAAGAAAAGCGACCGCGGTGATTGTGAATCCCACGCATTTTGCGGTCGCAATCCGCTATGACGCCGATACCATGGCCTGCCCGGTGGTGGTCGCGAAAGGCCGCAACTGGCTCGCGCTTCGCATCCGGCAGATCGCCACCGAGCATCAGGTACCAATTATGGAGAATCCACCTCTCGCCCGAGCCCTCTATGAAGCCACGGAAGTAGGGCGTGCGATACCGCTCGAGTTCTATAAGGCGGTGGCCGAAATTCTGGCCTATATCTACCGTCTGATGGGCCATAAATTGCCTGAGCAGTGATGGCGGAGTAACAGGACCAATGTCAGCGCCAGCACAAGTCATTCCGGCAGCACCGAAAAGCCGCGCCAAAATGGCGCTCCCGAATCTGACCGAATTCACGGTGCCGGTGGCGGTGCTGGCGATTGTCATTGCCTTGATTACGCCCGTGCCGCCTGCGCTGCTCGATCTGCTGATTGTACTGGACATCATGATGTCGGTCATTGTGCTCATGGTGACCATGTATATCCTGAAGCCGGTCGATTTCAGCGTGTTCCCCACCACGTTGCTGCTGCTCACCATGTTCCGGCTGGCGCTCAACGTGAGTTCGGCGCGTCTGATTCTGCTTAATGGCAACAGCGGCACCGCCGCTGCTGGTCGCGTCATTGAGGCTTTTGGGAACTTTGTTGTGGGCGGCAACTACATCGTCGGCGGCGTCATTTTTCTGGTCTTAATTGCCATTCAATATGTGGTGATCAATCACGGCGCGGTCCGTATCTCCGAGGTTTCGGCACGCTTTACGCTGGATGCGCTGCCCGGCAAACAGATGTCGATCGATGCCGAGATGAATGCTGGCCTGATTGATGAAGCCGAGGCCCGCCGCAGAAGAAAACAGCTCGCCGCGGAGGCCGAGTTCTACGGCGCTATGGATGGAGCTTCGCGCTTCACCCAGCGCGATGCGATTGCGAGCATTCTGATTACAAGCATCAATATTGTCGCCGGATTTCTGATCGGTGTGCTGCAGCATGGTATGGATTTGCGCCATGCACTCGAAACCTATACCGTGCTGACCATTGGCGATGGTCTGGTCACGGTGATCCCGGCTCTCATGATCTCCGTCTCCGGCGGCCTGATCGTTACGCGCGCCAGCTCAGAAGCCCGCGTGGGCACAGAGTTTCAGAAACAGCTCTTTGGCCGCACAGAGCCCTTGCTGCTCTCAAGCGGCGTCCTGATCGCTCTCGCCGCATTCCCCGGTTTGCCGACCATTCCCTTCCTGGTTCTGGGGACGGGGCTCGGCGCTGCGGGCTGGCTCAAGCGTAAAAAAATTGACGCAGCCGTCAAACAGGAGGCCGCGAGTCCGGACGCAGCGCCCAAAGAAGATCTCGAATCGCTGCTGAAGGTGGAACCGGTGGCCATTGAGGTTGGTCTGGGTTTGGCGAGCTTGGTGGCAGGGGGCAAGATGTCTCCGCTGCTCAAACGCATCGCGGCCATTCGGCGCCAGTTGGTGACCAATCTGGGCTTTTTGCTTCCCCCGGTGCGGGTGACCGATAATCTTTCCCTGCGTTCACGCGAATATGTTGTGCTGCTAAAAGGCAGCGAGATCGGGCGCTATGAGATCCTGCCGGGATGTGAGCTGGCGATTCCTACGGCCAAGGCAGACAAGAACTTTATGGGCCAGCAGACGCGCGAGCCGGCCTTCGGCCTGCCCGCCCTATGGGTGCCGGCCGAACGCGTCGATGCTGCGCGCGCCGCCGGTTATACGGTCGTCGATCCGGTCAATGTGATCGGTACGCATTTTGCCGAGCTCATGCGGCAGTATGCGCATGAGATGCTCTCGCGGCAAGACACAAAACTCTATTGTGATCGGGTGGGGCAGGAGCATCCCAAACTGATCGAGGATTTGGTCCCTAAGCTGCTCTCGCTTGCAGTGATTCAAAAGGTGCTGCAGAACTTGTTGCGGGAACGGGTTTCGATTCGGGACGGAGTTTCCATTTTGGAAGCGCTGGGGGAAGCGGCTCCGACTACCAAAAACCCCGTATTGCTCACCGAATACGTAAGACAGGCCATCCGCAGAACGGTCGTCAAGCCCTATCTCAACCAGCGCGGAGAGCTGATGGCCTATCTGCTCGATCCCTCCACCGAGCAGACGATTGAGTCGGCGGTGCAGCATACCGATCACAACAGCGTTCTGGTCCTCGCGCCTCAGGTGGCCCGAGAGATCGTGTCGCAGATGGAGCGGAAATTGGAGCGGCGCGAAGTGCCGGTTGTAATCCTCACCAGCTCGGGCGCGCGTTACTTTCTGCGGCAGATGCTGGAGCCCACTTTGAGCAATGTTTTTCCGTTATCACACAACGAGATACCAGCAGGCTTGAAGCTGGTGTCGCTAGGAACGATTTGAGGTGCCGATGAGAATTAAGTCATACTTTGCCGATTCTGTGCAGGAGGCCATGGAGCTGGCTCGACTGGAGCTGGGGCCTGAGGCGATGCTGGTCAACTCCAGAAAAACGGATCCTGAATTGCGACATTTAGGAGCCTATGAGGTTGTGTTCGGCATGACTAGCCAGAGTGCAGAGGTGAGATCGCAGAAGGGGGCTGCCGCGCGGCAAGGGCGCGAGCAAGTGGCTTTAGAAAAGAATCGCGGCCACCAGGATGCTCTGCTTGAGGAGATGGCCGAACTGCGGCGTCAAATCGAGTCTGTAAAACGATCGGTTTCCCGGCAGAGCGCCCACCTACGGCTCGCCGGACTGGAGCGCTGGCCGGAGTTGGAACAACTCTATGAACAGTTGCTGGGCGCCGGGTTTTCGCCCGAGATCGGTCAGGAACTGGTGCAGGCCGTAGCGGGGCGTTTCTCTGAGGAGAAGAGTCGCGCCGGGCGAGGCTACGGATTCGAGAGCGGTTTGCAACAGGCCGTAAGGGAGGAGATCGAGCGCCGCCTTCAGACCGCCCCTCGACTGGCAGAGCGCGCAGGACGCACGATCGCGCTCTTTGTGGGCCCTGCCGGGTCCGGCAAAACCTCGCTCCTGGTCAAGCTTGCGATCCGATATGGGATCGGGCGTGGAACGCCGGTCCAAATCATCTCGGCCGATACCCTGCGCGTGGGCGCAGCAGAGCAATTGTCTACCTATGCGCGAATTTTAGGCGCTGGGTTCCAGGCAGTGCACACTCCGGCCGCGGTGTGCGCGGCGCTCAAGGAACACGGTGCGAAAAAGCTGCTGCTTATCGATACCCCCGGCTATGCGCCAGGGGAGATGGATGAGGCAGCAGAGCTGGCAGCGGCTGTCGGGCGGCAAGCTGAGGTGGAAGTGCATCTGGTGCTGCCTGCTACCTGGCGGCAGAACGCCCTGGCGCAAGCCTTTGAGCGGTTCCGGGTCTTTCATCCGGCAAAGCTCGTCTTTACTCACTGGGATGAGTCGGAACGGCCGGGGGCGGCGCTCGATCAGGCCATGCGAGCAGGCATACCGATCTCATTTGTGTCCTGCGGACAGAGGATTCCCGAGGATCTGCAGGAGGCATCTCCGGGTCTCCTGCTCGAAAACTTGTGGGAGCAGCTCGAGGTGGCTGCGGTGAGCGCTGCCTAGAGGAACAGTTATGTACGAATGCGCTGTTGAGGCAAGATCGCAACAAGAGCGGGAACAGCTCATCCTCGAGCATCTACCGCAAGTGACCTGGATCGCCAGCCGGATTCATGAGAAACTGCCGCGCAGCGTCGAACTCGATGATCTTGTCTCTGCCGGCATTGTGGGCCTGCTTGCTGCGGTCGATAACTTCGATCCCCGGCACAATGCTTCCCTAAGGACCTATGCCGAGTACAAGATTCGCGGAGCGATTCTCGACAGCATTCGCGGACTGGACGGAATCCCGACACACAAACGCAAGCGTTTAAAGCAGATCCAGCAGGCGATTGCGAATGCCGAACACAGGCTGAAGCGGGCGCCTAGCGAGGAGGAGATTGCCGAGGAGCTGGGCATCCCACTGGCCGAATACCAGGAGTGGACGCTCGAGCTGCAAGGCGTCTCGCTCGGCAGTTTAGAGGTGGTCGAAGATGGAGGAGAAGTAAGCCTTTTGAAATTCATCGGCGATGACGAAGCAGAATCGCCGGAGCGGATTTTGGAGCGTACCGAGCTCGAGCGGGTGATCGCCGATGGCATCTCCAAAATGCCGGAGAATGAGCGGACGGTATTGAGTCTTTACTACAAAGAAGAGATGAATCTGCGCGAGATCGCCGAGGCGATGGGCTTGCACATTACTCGTATCTCACAACTGCGGGCGCAGGGAATCTTACGGCTGCGAGCCTATATGGAGCATAAGTGGCCGAGTAAGCGGGGAATCTACTAATGGGAACATGGTCAGAGATTGCAGGTGCCGGTTGGCCGCAGTGGACGGGCTGGATCTTGGGAGGCTGTTCGCTTTTCGGAGTACTGTGTTTGTTCTTCTATCAGCGGCGGCAGATCCGGCAGTTGCAAGAGGGACTTTCGGTTCAACAGCAGCAATTTGAGCCGCTGCGGGAACTGCCTCAGCGGCTTCACGCTCTGGCCGAGCGGATCGAGGAGATCAACGAACGCACGGTTCCCGCAGTGACCTGGACGCGGGCGCCTGAGTCCGTGCATCTGAACCGCCGCGGCCAGGTGCTAAAGCTGCACCGCAGGGGCCACAATGTACCGCAGATTGCATCCGATCTGGGGATTTCGCAGGGAGAGGTCCGGCTGACGCTGAAGCTAAACGAGCTGTTGCGTTCCGCCTCGGGTCAAAAAGAGGAGGAATCGGCTCTAATTTCCGCGAGAATCCCCGATAGAAATACACGAGGCCTATTGGTGAAAGGGGCTGGCAAATGAGAATCGAAGACAACACGGCTACAACGGTATACGGAAGCAGCGCCTCCAGCCGAACGCCGGGTGCTGATCTGCAGACACGTTGGGAGGGCGCCAAGGAAGCGGGCTCATCCGTATCCGATCAGGTCAATCTCTCCGATGCGTCCAGTCTGATTGCGCTTGCCAAGCAGAGCACCTTTGCGGATCGGCAGGCGCGTGTGAGCGCCATCATCGCGCAAGTGCGCGCAGGTCAATATCAAAGCGATGTCGGACAAGTCGGCCGGGCCATTGTTCAGGGACATTTAACTGGCTAAAGGGCGGCGTGGAGAAGCACCGATGACACCGGATCAAGCCAGCACGAGTTTGGATCGGGTTGCGGCCTTGCTAAAAGAGGCAGCGACGCGGCTGGTTGCGTCTCCGCTTGACCCTGGGGGGATCTGTCAACCCTTGTCCGAGGCGCAGGATCTGCTGGGAGCCTTTCGCAACGGTGTGCCCGCGCAAGCCGAAAGCAGGCTGCGAGATCGCTTGCCGGCAATTCTGCGGCAGTTGGTGCAAGTGCGCCTCCTGCTCGAAGCGGCGGCGGGTTTGCGCTTGGGGACGTTCTGCCCGAGAGAGAGCGCGCCCCTCTCCTACACGCCGAGGGGCGACTTGCAGCCAGAGCGCCGTGAGGCTCATCTGGTGTTTCAGGCATAAGGTGGGGCGTTATGTCGAGTGGTCTATTCGCGGCTCTTGCGACAGCGGCAAACAGCCTGGATGTGCTCGAACAGGCCATGGGGGTGGTGCAGAACAATGTCACCAACGCCTCCACGCCCGGCTATGCGGCGCAGTCGCTCAATTTTGAGGCGCGCAGTTTCAGCCCGAGCGAAAATCTGTGGGGTGGGGTCGCCAGCGCCGGGCTGGCGGACTCACGCAATGCATTCGCCGAAGAGGCGGTCTGGAACCACAACGAGCAGTTGGGCGCTGCGACCGCATCGGCCACGAACTTATCGGCCCTGCAGTCCCTGTTTAATGTCAGCGGGACGAGCGGGATACCGGCAGCCTTGAGCACACTCTACTCCGCCTTTTCAGCCTGGAGTAATAATCCAAACGATGGCCCCTCCCAAACTCAGGTGCTCAACGCCGCGCAGGGACTGGCGCAAGCGTTAAACAGTACGGCTAACAATGTGGATCAATTGCGCTCGCAGACCGATCAGCAACTGCAGAGTACCGTCACGCAAATCAACGCTCTGGCCACACAGATTGCGCAGTTGAACAACGCCATCCGCCAGGGAGACCGGAACGATCCGGGCCTTCAGGCTCAGCTCTATAACGATTTAGAGCAGCTTTCCAATCTCATGTCGATCACTGTCCAAACAGAGCCCGACGGAACCGTGACCGTCATGATTGCCGGTCAGGCGCCGCTGGTCACGGGAGGAACGGCGACGACGCTCGATGTGGAATTTCCTTCCGACCCTACTCCCACCTACCCCGCCGCCCCGCCGGATGCTCATATCGTTGTTAAATCGAACGGGCAGGACCTCAACTCGATCGTCTCCTCCTCTGCCGGACAGATCGCTGCTTTACTACAGTTCCGCAACGTGACCATTCCTTCGGTCATCGGTGGACCACAGGTGCAAGGCAGCATAAACCAGCTCGCCCAGTCTATTGCGGATCAGGTGAATGCGCTGCTGACCAGCGGCCAGACCAGTTCTGGCGCGCCCGGCGTTCCTTTGTTCACCTATAACTCGAGTTTGCCGACTTCCATCGCACGGACGCTTGCCTTAAATCCTGCCATCACGGCTTCTCAGCTTGCGCCCATCGACCCCGGTCCGCCGGCTGTGGCCAATGGCATCGCGGATCAGCTCGCTCAGCTATCTTCAACCGGCACGGTCAGCGGAACGTCGATGACCTATACCGATTTCTATAGCTCCATAGCCCAGTCGATCGGCAATCAGCAGGCAAGTGCGTCAGCGGCGCAGCAAACCGAGAGCCAGTTGCTTTCGCAAGCCCAAAACGCGCGCGCTCAACTCGAAGGAGTCTCCCTCAACGAACAAGCGGCGCAGCTCGTGCAATTTCAGCAAAGCTATGAAGCAGCGGCGCAAATGATCAGCGTCATCAGCAACACTACCCAATACCTCATCACGATGATGCAACAAATTCAGTCTGTCGCATAGGCCATTTATGATTAAAGGAATTGAAGCCTACAATCCGGGCTTTCTCGCCAATCTCAATAGCATCGAGAACAGACTGGCGAAAGAGAACAACGAGATCAGCTCCGGCATTCGCGTTCAGCAACCATCTGATGATCCGGGTGCGATCGCTCCCATCCTGGATACGCAGAACGCAATTGCTCAAGTCACCCAGGTGCAAAAGAATCTCACGCTGGCAAATACCACCGCTCAAACCGCGGACAGCGCACTGCAAAACGCCTCGACTATCCTCGACCGCCTGGTCTCGATCGCAGCCGAGGGCGCCAACAGCACCACAAGCGCAAGCTCGGAACAGGCGCTCGCGCTGCAAGTGCAAAACCTGGAGCAAGAGCTTGTCTCGGCAGCGAACACGAGTGCGAACGGGCAGTATGTCTTTGGCGGGGATCATGCAACGATCGCCCCTTACAGTTTCAATTGGTCCTACATGAACGGGGTAGCCACGCAAGGCCAGTTTTCACTTTCTGGTAACCTGAACGCCTCGGCAGGATCCCCGGTGCTGGTCTCCGTGCCGGTGGTAGATTCGCTCGGGCAAACGCATACGCTTCAGGTCAGCTTTACGCCCGCGGGAGCGAATACCTGGACTTACCAAGTGACGATCCCCGCAACGGATCTCTCTCTCGCACAGTCGGTGAGTTACACGACGAACGGAAGCGCAACCGTGACGGTAGCCAATACAACAGGCATCTCTGTGGGTCAAACCGTGAGTGGATCGGGCATCCCCGCGGGAACGACTGTGGTGTCCATCAGTGGCAATACCGTGACCTTGTCCAACAACGCGACGGCTACGGGCATCGCCTCCCTCGCGTTTGGAACGCCTGCCAGTGCTCCCGTGCTGGCTTCAGGAACGCTCAGCTTCGATGCCAGTGGAAATCTGAGCACGAGCAATACTAGCCCCATCACGATACATATTGGCAACCTGGCCGATGGGGCCGATGACATGATCTTGAACTGGAATCTGTTCGGTTCCTCGGGCAACGGTTTGATCACCCAAACTGCCGCGCCATCCAGTCTGACTCCTTTGGTTGTCCCTGCAGCAAACACAGCCATTCTGCGCGATGCCGACGGCAATCCGATTGTCCCCGGTTTGCTGGCCTCTCAGATCTTTGACTCGCAAAGCGGCGGCCCAGCGAGCGACATCTTTGCAGATGTCTACGCATTAGGCCAGTTGCTGACGTCAGGCAATCAGGAGGCAATCCAGCAGGCGGCGCTGAATCTGAAATCCGCACTGGCGCAACTAAGCCAGGCCGACACTCAATACGGCGATGTCGAAAACTGGATCAGCCAGGCGAACCAGAACGCCTCACAGAAGTTGACCAACCTACAGGCCAACCTCAGCGCTTTGCGAGATGCTGATATTCCCTCGATCGCCACCCAAATGACCTTGGATGAGACGGCGTTGAATGCTGCCCTGTCTGCCCATGCGACTCTGGGGAATAAGACACTGTTTGATTATCTAGGCTAAAAAACACCCGTCTTCGCGCGAATTTTTGCGAAAAACTGCTTTCCCTTTGCGATATAGAACTGCGAGAGGATAGCAGCCGAATGAGCATTGCACAGCATGCCGGTAGAATTCTCGAAGCCTGGAGACACGCC
>Ga0209061_1002528_pt1 | contig 22828 bp, 20 predicted proteins | sample Coa_R1_10_FD_187157 | JGI IMG/M metagenome (GOLD analysis project Ga0209061, IMG submission 187157) | Surface soil microbial communities from Centralia Pennsylvania, which are recovering from an underground coalmine fire - Coalmine... | ecosystem: Environmental > Terrestrial > Soil >...
GCCGAGGACAGCTCCCGGCAGACCTCCGCGATCTCCTGGCGTATGTCACCGAGCAGCATCGGCCCTCCGTTTCCCTGATGCTCCCTGATGCCCGTGCCGGGCGAGCTGATGCTCCCCTGATGCCCGTGCCGGGCGGGCTGCGGGTAGGTTCAACGTTATGCGACCTGATCCAGGGGAGACCGGCCCGCTGAGCGACGTGGTCGCCTGGCGGGACGGGCACATTGTCGCGATCGACCAGACGGTGCTGCCGCACCAGGTGCGCGTGCTGCGCATCACCACGGTGGACGAGCTGGTTGACGCGATCGTCCGGCTGGCCATCCGCGGTGCGCCTGCCCTCGGCGTCGCGGGCGCGCTCGGCGTTGCCCTCGCGGTCCGCCAGGCGGAGCGCGAGGGCTGGGACTCCTCCCGCCTGGAGGCCGAGGTGGAGCGCATCGCCGGCGCCCGGCCGACGGCTGTCAACCTGCGCCGGGAGGTCCGGGCGGCCGCCGCCGCGATCGGCGGCGGCCCGGCGGCCGTCGAGGCCGCGGCCATCGCCGTCTGGGAGACGGCGATCAGCGTGAGCCGGCGCATGAGCGAGCGCGGCGCCCGTTACCTGTCCGAGGCCTGCGGAGCCCGCCCGCTGGCCGTCCACACGCACTGCAATACGGGAACCCTTGCCTGCCTGGGCTGGGGGTCGGCGCTCGGCGTCATCCGGGCGCTGCACGAACGTGGGGAGCTTGGCAAGGTCATCGTGGACGAGACCCGCCCGCTGCTCCAGGGCGCGCGCCTTACCTGCTGGGAGCTCGGCCAGCTCGGCATCGAGCACTACCTGGTCTGCGATGGCGCCGGGCCGTTCCTCATCGGCCAGGGCATGGCCGACGCCGTCGTGGTCGGGGCCGACCGCGTAGCGGCCAACGGCGACGTGGCCAACAAGGTCGGAACGTATGCGCTGGCGCTGGCGGCGCGCCAGGCGGGCATCCCGTTCGTGGTCGCCGCGCCCGAATCGACCGTCGATGCCGCGACGGAGAGCGGGGAGCAGATCCCGCTGGAACGCCGGGCGGAGGACGAGGTCACCCATGTCCTCGGCGTCCCGGCGGCGCCCGCGGGCACCCGCGCCCTCAACTACGCCTTCGATGTGACTCCGGCCGGGCTCATCACCGCCATCGTCACGGAGGACAGGGTGATCCTCCCCGGCCGCGCGGCGGGCGCCGCGGCGCTTTCGGCATAGCGTTCCGCGTCCGACGGCTGCCCCTGACACGCGGCGGCCCGGGCGCCCCGTCGCGGGCATAGGCAGCGCCGTGGCGGGAGCGGCTGGCCGCTGACTTCGGGGCCGCCGGGTGTAGAGCCGCCGAAAGGGGGTAAGGACGCATACCAGCCTTTAACTCTCAGTAACGACGACGTAACAATATGGACACATAGCGATGTGGCCTGGCTATATGTCTCTTTCGACGGGGGGTGCCCGAAAGGGATGGGGGCGGGAATGAGCTGCGCGTACCGCTATGCACAGGGCGGCGGCAGGCGTGCCGTGAAATGAGGATAGTTGTCTGCGATGAGCAGCGGATGCTCGCCGAAGCGCTGGCATCCGCCTTCGCCGCGCGCGGATACCACGTGCTGGCGACCGGGGCGACCGTTAAAGACGTCTTCGACGATGTGGCTGCCGGCAGGCCGGATGTCTGTCTGCTCGGGTTGTCGCCGGGCGAGCAGCTGAGCGTCCTCGATGCCGTTCGCTCGATCCATCAGCGCTGTCCCGGCACGAAGGTGCTGGTGCTGTCGAAGCTTACCGATCCTGAGACGCTGTCTCAGCTGGCGGGAAGCGGTGCGGTCGGCCTCACCCATCAAGACCAGAGCGTCGACCAGATCGCTTCGGCGCTGGAGGCGATCGCGGCCGGCCAGAGCGTGCTGGATCCGGGACCACCCCGGGGCCCGGCCCCCCGCACGGAGCGGCTGAGCGAGCTGTCGCCCCGGGAGAGGGAGGTCCTCGCCCGGATCGCCAGCGGACAGAGCACCAGGCAGATGGCGCTCGCGATGGGCATCACGGTTGGCACCGTCCGCACGTACGTGAAGAACGTGCTGGCCAAACTCGGGGCGCACAGCCGGCTGCAACTCGCCGCCCTCGCGAGCCGGGACGACCTGCTCACCGGCCAGCCGGCGGCCGCGGATGCCCTCCCTTTCGCGGATAAGCCGGTCAGCCAGCCCCGCCGCAGGTCACTGCCGGAGGAGCGGGCCGCGGACCGGGGGCGCGGGCTGTGACCCGGTCCGCGCCGCCGGCGCCGCCGGGGATCCACGTGCTCATCGTTGACCAGCATCTCGCGTTCCGTGACGCCCTGGCGGCCCGGCTACAGGCCGAGCCGGACCTGACGGTGGTGGGAAAAGCCCATTCGGCTGAGTTCGCCCCCCGCGTGCTGGTCGGGCGATCGGCTGACGTCATCCTGCTCGACGCCGAGCTGCCAGATGACGCGGCCATCGCCTTCTGCGCGGAGCTGACGCGCCGCGCGGGCGCGCCGCGCGTCGTCATGCTCAGCGCGGCTTCCGGGCCCGGGCGGATCGTGGCCGCGGTCCGCGCCGGGGCGGCCGGATGGGTGCGGAAAGACGAGTCGGTCGATCATCTCCTTCACGTCGTCCGCGGCGTCGTCCGCGGCGAGACCTGGCTGCCCGCTACGGAGCTGGGACCGGTGCTGCGCCTGCTCATCAAGGAGCAGGACAACCGCCGCGACTGTGACGAACTGCTCGCGGCCCTCACGCCGCGTGAGCGGGATGTCCTGTTCCACCTGGTCGACGGCGCCGGGCGGAAAGAGGTCGCGGAGCGGATGCAGTTGTCCGCGAACACGGTCCGCACGTACCTGAACAGCCTCATGGCGAAGCTGGGGGTCCACTCCACGCTCGAGGTGGTAGCGCTGGCGCGGCCCAGGCTGGAGGCGTTGCCGGAGATGCGCCAGCCGCGCAGGTGATCGATCATCCCAACCTGACGTAGGTTTGGCCGCTCACGCGGGGATGCCGTTCCAGCCGGAGATAGGCCAGGCTCCGGAAAGCAGGGGAGCGCTGAAGGAACGAGGCCGCGGACCAAGGGTAAGCGGGGTGAGACGTGCAGGCGCGCGCGGGGGGAATACGGGTCGGCGTCGTCGGAGTGGGTTATTGGGGTTCGCGGCACGTCCGCGTGCTTCGTTCCACGACGGGGGTCTCGGCCGTCGTGGGCGTCGACCAGCGGTTCGCCCGAATCGGTGACGGGCAGGCCGGAGACGGCCGCAGGGAGCCCGAGCACGGTATCGCCGCATATGCCGACATCGGGGACGCCCTGCCGCATGTCGACGCGGTCATCATTGCCACGCCGGCGGCGAGCCACGTACCTCTCGCGCTGAGAGCTGTCGCCGCCGGGAAGCATGTGCTTATCGAAAAGCCCATGGCGACCACCACGGATGCGGCGCGGGCGCTCGTCGGGGCCGCGGCGGACGCCGGCGTGGTGCTCATGCCCGGCCATACCTTCGAGCACAACGCGGCCGTCCGCAAGCTCCGTGACCTCGTGCGCGGGGGCCACCTCGGAAGGCTTTTCTACCTAGACTGCGCGCGCCTGAACCTCGGGCTGTTCCAGGCGGACGTAAATGTCATCTTCGACCTGGCATCGCACGATGTATCGATCTTGAATTTCGTGCTCGGCTCGCGGCCGACGACCGTCACGGCCTGGGGATCGCGCCATGTCCATCCGGAACATGAGGACGTCGCTTATCTGCGGCTTGATTACGGCGACCTCGGCGTGCGGGCGAACATTCACGTTAGCTGGCTCGATCCCCGCAAGGTGCGCCGCATAACGGCGGTAGGTTCCAAGAAAATGGTCGTGTACAACGATATGGCGGACAGGGACCGGATCCGGATCTACGACAAGGCGGCGATTCCGCCCGATGCGGGCGACGGGCCGCTGTCCGCAGTCGCCTATCACCTGGGCGACGTGGTGTCGCCATTCGTTCCCTTCGCCGAGCCGCTGGCCGTTCAGGACCAGCACTTCGTCGACTGCATCGTCAACAACGCCTCCCCTTGCGTGGACGGGGACAGCGGCCTTGCCGTCGTCCAGGCCCTGGAATGCGCCCAGATCTCGCTGCGGGAGCAGCGTCCGGTGGCGCTGGCCGAGGTCGCACGGCGGCGAAGCGGCTTGCCGGACGGGTTCGGCACGGCCGTCGCCGGGACGTGTGCCGGATGACGCCGCAGGCAGCGCGATGGGCTACCGGAGCGAGGCAGGCAGAGTTGACCAGCGTTCCGTTCACTGACCTGGCAGCCATGGCGGACGAAGTCTGGCCGCAGATCGAGCATGACTACCTGGCGTGCCTGCTCGACGGCGCCTACATCGGCGGCCCGGCGGTCACGGCCTTCGAGGAGGAGTGGGCCGCGTACTGCGGCGTGGACCACGCCGTCGGCGTCGCGAGCGGGACGGACGCCCTGGAGCTCAGCCTGGCAGCGCTCGGCGTGGGCGCGGGCGATGAGGTCGTCGTTCCGGCGAACACGTTCATCGCCACCGCCGCCGCCGTGGTGCGGGCGGGCGCCACTCCCCGCTTCGCCGACGTCAGCGACGACACGCTGCTCATGACGCCGCGCACCCTCGCCGAGGCGATCACGCCGCGCACGCGGGCGGTCATCATCGTGCACCTGTACGGCCAGATGCCGGATATGACGGGCCTCCTCGCCACCGCCCGGCAGGCGGGAACAGCCGTCATCGAGGACGCCGCGCAGGCGCACGGGGCGGAATGGGACGGCCGCCGGGCAGGCTCCTTCGGCGAAGCGGCATGCTTCAGCTTCTACCCGGCGAAGAACCTGGGCGCCGCCGGGGACGCGGGCGCCGTCGTCACCTCGCGGCCGGAGCTGGCCGACCGGATACGGTCACTGGCCAATCACGGCCGGTCCGGTGGCGGCTCGCACTACCAGCACGACCGGCTCGGCACGAACAGCCGCCTGGACGCCCTGCATGCGATCTTGCTCTCGGGCAAGCTGGCCCGCCTCGACGCGTGGACCGAACGCCGGATCGCGCTGGCCTCGCGGTACCGGGAGCTGCTCGGCTCGGGCGAGTTCGCCGGCGCGGGGCTGAGACTGACGGGCGCCGCGCCGCTGGCACGCCACGTCTACCACCTGTTCGTCGTGCGCGTCGCCCGGCGGGACAGCGTCCGCGCCGAACTGGCCCGGCGGGGCATCCAGACGGGCGTGCACTACCCCGTGCCGTGTCACCGGCAGCCCCCGCTGCGGCGGTTCGCCGAGCGTCCGCTGCCGGTGGCCGAGCAGTCGGCCGGCGAACTGCTGTCGCTTCCGATGTTCCCGCACCTGGCCGGCTGGCAGGTCGACTTCGTGTGCGACTCGCTTCGCGAGGCGCTGCGAAGCGCGGCCGTCAGCCCGGAGTTCGCCGATGCCCGGTGAACCCGCGGGCGCGCCTGGTTATGAGGCCATGGTGGCCGACCATGGCGTGATCGCCGGCTACCCCGTGCCGCACGCCAGGGCGGGCCCGCTGGTCCTTGGCGCCGGGGCCCGGCTCCGGTCGGGAACCGTGCTCTACGACGGCTCGACGATCGGGCGGCGCCTGGAAACCGGCCATGGGGTTGTCATCCGGGAAGGCTGCGAAGTCGGCGATGACGTCTCGGTGTGGAGCAACAGCGTCATCGATTACGGCTGCCGCATCGGGAACCGCGTGAAAATCCATTGCAACTGCTACGTCGCTCAGCATACCGAGCTCGAAGACGACGTCTTCCTCGCGCCAGGGGTGACGATCGCCAACGACCTCTACCCCGGTAACCGCCGCTCCGCTCAGCTGATGGCCGGCCCCAGGATCGGCGCTGGCGCGCAGATCGGCGTCAACGTGACCATCCTGCCGTTCGTCCGCATCGGCGCGGGCGCGCTTATCGGGGCCGGGGCCGTCGTCACGCGTGACATACCCGCGGCGGTTGTGGCCTTCGGCAACCCCGCTGTGCCGCGCCGCACGGTTGCCGAACTGCCCGATATCGACGGGCGGGCGGTCACGGACACGGCACAGGCGAGCCCGCGCCACCAGGCCGGCGGCGGCGCGGGGGAGGGGGCCTTGCCGTGACCGATCTCGCGGAACGCAGCGAAGCCACCGCGCCTGGCCTGGGGCAAGAGGCTGTGAAAAGGACGCTTGACATCGCGCTGGCCTCGCTGCTGCTTGCCGTCGCGGCGCCCCTGCTGGCGGTCTTGTGGTGCCTGGTGCGGTCGACATCCGCCGGCCCGGCGCTTTTCCGGCAGGAACGGCTCGGCCGTGACATGAGGTCTTTCACGATGCTGAAGTTTCGCAGCATGTACACGGACAGTGACGACCGGACGCACCGTGCGTACGTCACGGGCATGCTCTCAGCGGGGCACGAAGCCCCGGCCCGGGGCGACGCGCTGTTCAAGCTGGTCGACGATCCGCGTGTCACGCCGCTCGGCGCGTGGCTGCGCCGGACCAGCCTGGATGAGTTGCCGCAGCTGATCAACGTGCTGCGCGGCGACATGTCCCTCGTCGGACCGCGCCCCATGCTCGCGTGGGAAGCGCGGCTGCTCACCGAGCCGTACCGGCAGCGTTTCGCGGTGAAACCCGGCATAACCGGCCTGTGGCAGGTCAGCGGCCGCAGCCGCCTCCCCATGCGCAGGGCCCTGGAGCTGGACGTCGAGTATGCCCGGCGCCGCAGCGTGGTCCTTGACCTCGTCATCCTGGCCCGGACGGTGCCGGCCCTTTTCCGCGGGGGTGCGGGCTGATGGCCGGCGGTGTCGCCGCCACCGTTCCCGAGCCGCTCGACGGCGGTTCGGACCTGACCACCCCCGAGGGCGCGGTCGGTGACTCGCTGTCGGTCGCGGCCTGGACCCTCACCAGCCGCATCACCGGAGTCTTGCGGGGCACCACGATCGCCGCCGTGCTTGGCGCGACCTACTTCGCGAACGCCTACCAGTTCACGAACTTCCTGCCGAACTTCGTGTTCTACGGCCTGCTGGCCGGGTCGATGTTCTCATCGCTCCTCGTTCCCGCCCTCGTCGGCCACATCGACTCCGGGAACCGGGTGGCGGCCGCCCGTACCGCGGGCGGGCTGCTGGGCGTGGCGCTGCTGGGCATGCTGGCGATCGTCCCGGTTGTGGCGGTCGCCACCCCTTGGCTGCTCCGGCTGGGCTCGGCCGGCGCTCCGGCGGCGGCCGGCCAGGTGCGCGTCGGCGCGCTGCTGGTGCTGCTCCTGCTGCCGCAGGTGCCGCTGTACGCGATCGTGGGCACGGCAACCGCGGTCATGAACGCTCACCGCCGCTTCGCGCTGGCGGCCGCCGCGCCGGCCCTTGAGAACCTGGGCACGATCGCCGTCCTCGGGGTGGTGGCCGTCCTCTACGCGAACCCGGCGGAGCACAGCGTCCCGCTCTCCCTGCTGCTCCTGCTCGGCCTGGGCAGCACCGGCGCGGTCATGCTGCACGCGAGCGTGCAATGGTGGGGCGCCAGACGGGCCGGTGTCGTCCTCGTGCCGAACGCCGGATGGCGCGACCCGCAGGTGCGCGCCACGATTCACCGGGCACTGCCCGCACTGGCGCAGGGAGCGCTGGCGGCCCTGCAACTCGGGGCGCTGCTGCTGGCCGCTAACCGCGAGCCCGGCGGCGTGGTGGCCTTCGACCTTGCGCTGAGCTTCTACTTCCTCCCCATCGCGCTGGCGGCGTCGCCGGTCGCGCTTTCGCTGGTACCCAGGCTGTCGCGAATGGCCGGCCCCGGCCAAGCGGGGCTGTTCCGCGATACCTACCTGCGCGGACTGGCGTTCGCGTGCTTCTTTGCCGTACCCGCGGCGACGGCCTATTTCGTCATCGCCCGGCCGATCGCGGGCGTGATGGGCTTCGGCGCCTTCGGCGCGGCCAGCGGCCGCGACCTGATCGCGGCGGCGCTGCGGGGCCTGGCGCCGGCCATCGTCGGCGAGACGCTGTTCCTGGTAACGACATACGCCTGCTATGCGCGCAAGGACACCGTCCATCCGCTGCGCGGGATGATCATCCAGGCGGCCGTGAACGCGGCCGGCATAGCCGCCGCCGCCGCGAACATGCGCGGCCCCGCGCTGCTCACGGCCCTCGGCCTCGCCTTTTCCGCCGGCAGCACGGCGGCGGCGTGGTACCTCGTGCGCAGCCTGCGGCGAGAGCTGCCGCGCGGCGGGGAGCGGGCGCTGCGTCCGTTCCGGCAAACCGTCATCTGCTCCGCCGTCATGGCGGTGCCGGCGTGGGCCGGGGTGGACTTCCTTGCCGGCCGCCTGACGGGCGCGCCTGGCCGCGTCGCCACGGTGGTCCTGGTCAGTGCCGGGGGCGCCGGTATCTACTTCGCCGCGCAGGCGGCCCTGCGAGCTCCGCAGGTGGAATGGCTGACAGGAGCGCTCCGGCTTCGCTGGCGTCAGCTGGCGGGACCGCCGCGGGCCGCTGGCCGGCGCTGGCGGCCCGCGCCCATCGGGCGGCGCTGGCGGCTCGACGCTGTCCTGCTGCTCGGCATCATGGCGGTCGGGGCGCTGGCAGGCATCAAGGTCAAGTACGCGGTGTTCGCGGTGATCGCGATCGGCCTCGTCGGATGGGTCATGGCCAGGCCGGCCGCCGCGGCGTACCTGCTCATCTTCGTTACCCCGCTCGTCGCGGGCGTCAGCGCCGGCTCGGTCGTCCCCCTGCTGCGGCCGAACGAAGCGCTCATCGCCCTGTTCGGCGCGGCTATCGGGCTGCGCTGGCTGGCGGGACTGCGCAGCGGCGGCGTCCGGTGGCCGCGCATGGACCGGATCGATATCGCCCTTGTCGCGCTCGGGGTCACCAGTTCCGTGCTGCCGCTGGCGATGATGGCGGTGCGGCAGCGCCCGATAAGCACAGACGACCTCCTCTACTGCTTCGTGTTGTGGAAGCTCCTCGCCGAGTACGTCATCGTCCGGTCGGTTATCTCGACGCGCGAGCAGGCGGCGAGATGCCTGGTGCTGTCGATGGCGGCAGCGGCGATCGTCGGCGTTATCGGCATCGTGCAGTCGCTCGGCCTGGCCGGGGTTCCCGGGCTGCTCGCGACCTACACGTCGTCGCCTGGCGCGGACGGCATGGCGTCGGTCGGCCGCGGCAGTTCCCTGCTCGGGCTGCCGGCCGCGACAGCGGATCTGGCCATCCTCAACCTGGGAATCGCGGTCGCGATGATCGCGCGCGGCTACCCGCGCCGTCTGTGGCTGGGCGCCCTCGCCGTCCTTTACGTACTCAGCGTCATCGCCGCGGCGGAATTCGCGACGGTGATCGGCCTGGTCGTCGCCCTCATCGCGCTCATGGCACTCATCAGGTCGGGCCGCATCGCCATCTACATGATCCCGGCCGGGCTCTTCGGCGGGGTGCTGCTGTGGCCGGTGATCCAGCTCCGGCTCAGCGGCTTCAACTCCACCGCGGGCCTTCCGCTCAGCTGGGTCGACCGTCTTTACAACCTGCGGACGTTCTTCTGGCCGGTCCTGTTCTCCGACTACAACTGGATCCTGGGGGTGCGGCCGTCGGCCCGCATCGCCGCTCCGGGCAAGGTGGGAGGCTACATCTGGATCGAGAGCGGCTATACCTGGCTGCTCTGGGGCGGCGGGATCCCGCTGCTCGCCAGCTACGTCGCGTTCGCCGTAGCCGCGATCCGGAAGGGCTGGGCCTATGCGCGGCGTGCCGACGCAGCCGGGATCGCGGCTACCGCGGTGGCTGCGGCCATGTGCTCGCAAGTGGTGCTCATGGCCCTCGACCCGCACCTGACGTTCCGCGGTTCGGGCGACGCGCTCTTCCTGCTGCTGGCGCTTGTGCGCGGATTCCCCGCGCGGCGGACATCGCCCGCCGGCGTCCGCCGTTCCGCGGCGTCCGCCGCCGCTCAACCCCAGGGGGTGCTCGTATGACACTGCTACGCAAATACGCCCTATGGCTGCTGCTCGCCACGTTGGCCGGGATCGCCGGAGCGTGGCTGGTCTACGCCAGTCTCCCGGTGCGCTACGTCTCCACCGCCGAGGTCGATGTCGAGCCGAGCGCTGCCGCCGTCGCCGCCAACTGGGCGCCGAACATCATCACCGAGCAGCAGGTCGCCACGTCGGGGATCGTCCTCGCCGAGGCCGCCCGCGCGGTCGGCACCACGCCGGACGCCCTGGCGAAGGATCTGTCAGCCACCGTGTCCGGCACCTCAGCGACGGGCGGCACCGCCAACGTCTTGTCGATCAACTGCGCGATGCCGACGGCGATCAAGGCCCAGCGCTGCGCGGCGGCCGCCGCCGCGGCGTACATGGCCTTCCGCAATGACGCCGGGCAGTCCAAGGCGGCGCGGGCACACGACCCCATGAACGTCACGCTGGTCACGGCCGCGACACTGCCCGCCGCGCCGGCCGGCCCGGGCAAGGAGATCCTGCTGCCTGTCGGCGCCATGCTGGGGCTGCTGCTGGGGACCGGCGCCATCTTCGTCCGCGATCACTTCGATCACCGGGTGCGCGACCGCGCGGACCTGGAGCGCTGCCTGGATGCGCCGGTGCTCGCGGCGATCACGCTCGTCCAGCGTCCGCGTGACGTCTTCCTGCGGCGCCCGCTTTCCCCGGCGGCCGAGGCCTACCGCTATCTCCGGGAGAACCTCAATCCGCTCATCACCGCCGTGCCCGGCGGCGGCACGGTGCTGCTCGTCGCCAGCGCGCAGACCCGCGATGGGCGCACCAGCGTGGCCGCCAACCTGGCGGCATCCCTGGCAGAGCCGGGGGCGAGGGTGCTCTTGCTCGATGCCGACCTGAGGCGTCCGGCAATGGGCGAAGTATTCGGCGCGGGCCGCAGGCCAGGCTGGAGTGAGCTGCTTGCCGGCCGTGCTTCGCTTGACGAGGTCGCGCTCCCGGTTGCCCGGGCACCCGGGCTGAGGCTCGTGACCGCGGGCCTCGCGCCGGCCAGGCCAGCGGAGATCCTCCGTGACGCCCGGCTGGCCACGGTCTTCCGGGAGATGAGAGCTCAGGCAGACGTCATCGTTGTCGACAGCGCGCCGGTGCTCGAGGCTTCATACACCCTCACCCTGGCGCGGGCAAGTGACCTCGTGGCCATGGTGGCGGACGTCCGGCGCAGTGCCCGGGAAGCCGTCAGCGCTGCCGTGCAGCAGGTCCGGGCGGCCGGGCCGCGGGCCATCGTCGGCGTGCTGAACGGCGTGGCCCCTCCCGCCAGCGGCCAGGCGCGCCCGGTCCCCGCGTACGAACCGGCCCCGGCGGCCCCGGCGCCCGGAGCCCCGGCGATCCTGGCGGGCGCCGTGCCGCCGCGAGGTCCCAATGGGCAGCAGGAACAGCCTGGGGGGCCGCACGCTTACCCACCCCAGCCGCGCGGCGCGAAGGCCGCCCCTGCCAGCGGTCCCGGCCCAGGCGAAGCGCACCGGTGATTCCGGCACCTGCCCGCCGGGATTCGAAAAGGACAGGAGTGGCGCCATACATGAATAGGCTCGAACGGATGGCGGACGGGATCGATCCTGGCCTGAGCGTCCGCCTGCGCGCGCTGAAGATGCGCATCCACCGCGACGTTTTCTTCCGGCTGATCCGGGACATGATCAAGCCGGCCGAGGTCGGCGTGGACGTCGGCGCCAACCGCGGCGTCTACACCTACTTGATGTCCGTCAGGGTCGGGCGCCAGGGGCACGTCCACGCCGTGGAGCCGTTCCCGGGAAACGGTGAGCGGCTGCGGACCATCGCGCGCAGGCGCGGCAACATAACGGTGCACGCGATGGCGGCGTCCGCCCATTCGGGCACTGGGGTGCTGCGGATCCCGGTGCACGGCGGGCACCCCATCGACGCCCTGGCCAGCCTGGAGCCGGATCACGCGCCAGACCAGGACAGCTACGTGGTTCCGCTGTGCACGCTCGATGAACTGCTGGCGGGCGAGCGCCGGATCTCCTTCATGAAGTGCGATGTCGAGGGCCATGAACAGCGGGTTTTCGAGGGTGCGGCCCGCATCCTGGACCGTGACCGCCCGGTCGTCTTCACCGAGCTGGAAGAGCGGCACCGGAAAGATCCGATCGAGAACACGTTCGCGTTCTTCCGCGCGGCGGGATACCGCGGCTGGTTCGTGGCGGGGAGCGGCCTGCGTCCGCTCCGGGAGTTCGACGTCGCCCGCGACCAGCTCCGCTTCCTCGACGGGCGGTTCGCTCCGTACTCGATGCCCGGCGGTTACGTGTATGACTTCCTGTTCTGCCCGCCGGGAATCGCGCCGCCGCCATCGGCCCTCGCGGGCCCGCGCGACCTGCTGCCGTGGGCGAACCGGATCCGGCCGCCGGCCGCCGCGGGTCCCTCGATACGCCAGTTGCCGGCGGCGCCGCGGACTACCGAACAGGCACGCTGGCGCCACCAGGTGGCAACCTCCCTGGGCAGGGCGTGCCAGACCGTACGATCACCGTGGAAGGTCTCAAGCAGCGACCGGTAGCCCTGTGCCACTCTCGGGTCGGCGGCATAGTCCGGATGGGTGAGGGCCAGCGCCATCCCGCGACGCTCGCGGAGGAACCGGGCCTTCCGAATCCATACGTCCGCGTCAGGATTCTGCAGGATGGCGAAAAGGGTGTGATCCTGGGGGAGGGTTATCGGGAGTTCCACCATGCCCGCGTTGAAGTACGGAAGGTAGCTGCAGCAGCCTCCGGGCTGCGGCTCGTACGGATCGGTGTCGCTGTACGACGAGTCGTAATCGAACCCGAGGGTGGGCATCAGCTCCCATCGCCGCTGGGTGGACGGGGACCGGAATCCGACGGCCCGCCAGCGATCCGCGTACTCCCGCATCGCCGGGAGCCGCTTTGCCGCCAGCCGCCTGGAGCCGAGGTCGTGACCATCATGCCGGAGACCGTGGACTCCGATCTCGCACCCTTCCTCCTGGAGCCCGCGGACCACGTCCGCTGAGACCTTGTAGCGCAGCGGCACGAAATTCCACGACGACCGGTAGCCGAGCTGGCGCTCTGGTTCGCGCAGCAGGTCGAGGTTACGGTAGCCGTCGCCGGTTTCCACGTCATGGGTCAGCACCAGCGCCCACGACCGGCCCTCCGGCCATAGGTCCAGGAACGGCACGGGCTGGCCGGCCAGCCCGGCCAGCAGTCCGAACAGCCATGCGTAAAGGCTGTGCAGGCTGTCCTCGGCCGGCCAGCCGGGGAACGATGCCCGGTCCTGCACCCGGGTGAATGCGCGCCGGAGGCGAAGTTGCAGCCGGCGAGGCACGGCGGGGCGCATCAGGTAGTAGCTCCGCACCAGGGCCGCGCGGCCCCTGAGCGCCATGGGCGAGCGTCCGACCCGCTGGTATCCCTCCGACCAGAACTGCTGCATCACCTCGGCTGGGTCGAAGGGCAGGAAGACATTGCCGTCGCCGTCCTGCCAGACGGCGGCCCGCGCATGGCCCGCGCTGTCGAGGATCTGTGCGGCCGGATGCCACCCGTGGCCAAATCGGCTGAAGGTGCCGGGAACCGCCGCGCCGACGGCGACGTGCCCGAAGAAGGTGAAGTCCCCCAGCCGGTAGCGGCCGAGCTGGCGGCCGGCGCTGGCGGACGGGCCGTCCTCCGCCCGCTGCCAGAGCAGGGAACGCGACGCGGCGCCGGGCCCGGCCGCCGCGCGTATCCGGTGTACGGGCACAGGGACGCGTGCGCCGTCGCCCATGGCCAGTTCCGGCCGCACGGTATAGGGGACACGGAAGTAATCGAAGAAGGCAAACGGATAGGAGGATTCAAACACCTGCTGCTCCTTGGACGCCTTGCACTCAAACGATGATCGCGGTTCATGGCCGCGGGCGGCCCTCAGGCTGGCGGGGCCGGTCGCGGCGGATAGGGGGCCGGCCCGGCATGTCAGCCAGCGCGGATGGTCCCCTGTGCCCGGCGGGGGTCTTTCGCCTTTTCCGCATCACTCACGGCGGACGCCGGATACGCGGCATACGGCGGCTTGACGCCGCCTCCCGCGTGCTCCGTCCCGGCTGGCGGAGCCGCCGAGAGCAGCCCGAGACCGGCAAGGTCGTCCGTGCTGTGCCAGAAGATCCACTGGGCGGGGCTCGCCCTGATGGCGGCATCCATCGCGGCCGCGCAGCGGCCGAACGCGGCCGCCGTCTCGCCGTGCAGCGGCACCGGCGGCGAGATTTCCAGCACCTGGTGGCGGTAGTCGGCCGAGCGGTACACGAAGGCCATGAGGACCGGGGCGCCGGTGAGCCGGGCGAGGGTCACCACCCCGGGCAGGAGCCTGGCCTGCCGCCCGAGGAAGGGTACTTTGACAGCACGGACCCGGTCAGCTTCTAGCGGCGGGGCGTCACTGCAAATCGTCACGACCTCGTTGGCGCGGAGCGCGGCCGCGGCCTGCGCCGCGACCTGGATCCGGCCCGGGTACGGCTCGATGTTCGGCCGCTGCCGGTGGCGCTGCACGCGCCTGGCCCAGACGAGGTCGCAGAACCGCCGCTCGACGGAAGTCAGGCCGGGCATGTAATTCCAGTGCCAGCGCCCGATGGTGGTGAGCGGGAATCCGCTGGCGTGGAGCAGGGAGAAGGCGCTGGAGTGGGAACCGAAGTGGGCGCTGCACAAGATGGCCCCGTTGCCCCCGGCCAGCGCGGCGTCCAGGTGCTCGCGGCCGCGGATCTCGACCAGCCTCCCCAGGGCCCGGGCCCGGCCCCGCAGCCGCATCACGTCGATGACGTCGCAGGAGCGGAACCGGAAGAAGTCCCTGGCCAGGCGTTCCGCCTCGTCCGCGCCGAACTCGTCCCCGAGCACCAGGAGCAGGTTGCGCATTATCTCGGACCGTTTCCCGCCCCGGTACCGGAAATGCAGGTCCCCCCGCCAGCAGGCGACGCGGTAGGCGAGGCTGGCGGGCAGGAGCGCTGCCAGGGGCGCCACGCCCAGCCAGTAGGCAACGTCCTCCGCCTTGCGCAGCGGTCGTCGTGCGGTGGTGCGGGTGAGCAGGTGCTGGAGCAGGTAGGTCATGGTTTCTCCTGGTCACAGGCCGAGCATCCGGGCCGGGATGAACCGCTGGATCTCGCAGGTGCCTGAGCGGATGGCGCCGCCGATGGCGCCGCCCAGGGCGGCCGGGACCGGCAGGCCCCGCACGCCGAACCGGGCGCCGGGATTAGCGCGGAAATTCCCCGCGCTTCCGGCTCGGAAAAGCTCTCGCGTTCTCATGGGCGAGACTGACTTCTGCGATATCAGAAGCCGCGGAACCGGCTCCGTCTGAACGGCGGTCAAGGGCCTGACGGTCATGCCTGAGAGCCTCGCGCGCCGCGCGCGGCGGGGAAACCCTAGCCTGCCGGGGCGCGGCTACGCCCGATGAGGGGGATGCGCCGACGGCGCGCCGCGCACCGTGGCGCGGCCCGTAGCCTCGCGCTCCCCTTGCCTTCCGGGCTGCCTCGACCGGAGGTAGGAACAGATGGCATTGACGCTGTCGAAATTCTCCGGAAGCAGGTCCGCCTCACTCACCGTGATTGTGAACTTCTCCTCTAGAAACGTCACCAGTCTCAGCAGGCCCAGTGAATCGAGAATTCCCTCCTCCAGCAGTGACCTCTCATTCGACAGCGGCAGAAGCGCCGGGTCCTGGACTATCTCGCGGCTGATGTACTCATTGACAATGCTCTCCATCTGAGCACCTTCCCCTGCTTCTTTTGCCCGAGTGCCCGAGGTGCCGGCAGCCGGCGGCAACAGCGCTACCGCCGCAAGCGAAGGATTGACGCACATGCGGTCAGGCAGAATTCATGAACTCGCCTAAGGCAACGTTAGCGACGCTGAACGCGGCCGGCATCCCCCAGATGACGCAGAGGCCCTCGCAACTGTGGGGGCGCGGATGCGGATAGATGCGGACCCGGCCGCAGGCCGCCATGGGGACGCGCGGGGCCAGTCGCGGCATGACCGCCTGCCAGGACGCGGCAACCTCGCCGTGCCCGGCCCTGGGCCCATCCGGTTACCGGATCAGGATTCCTGCGTGAAGTACGGCTGCTGCCAGACCCGTTCGCTAACGTATTTCTTTACCAGCTCGATGTATTTGTATGCTTCTGGTGTATACCAGTCACCCGTGAACCAGCGCCCGACGCAGCCCCAGAGGTCCCCGGCACGGTATGGCTGGCTCATAGGGCCTTCGTCCAGCCAGACCTCGAATCCGTCGTAACAAGACCTCCAGATGGCGTACGCGGCATCGACGTTCATAGCCGTGGACACGGCGATGCCGGGCCAGGCCGCCCGTTCGAAACGGTAGTTGTTTTGCAGGATGCCGTAGCTCTGCGGACACTCACCCGGCATGCCGTCGGCTCCCAGGCCGTGCCCGGGCGGGCAGAGCTTAACGTCCGTCGTCCAGTCACCGAGTTTGGCCTGCTGCCACCAGCTCTCGACCGCGGCCTGCGCGAAGACGACGTCCTGGTCGATTCCCCACTTGCAGGCTGCCCATTCCAGGATCTCCTGTGTCGTGCCAGTGAAGTATCCGGTGATCAGCGGAGCGAGCTCCGCTGCCTGCGGGCTGTCCCCGGGGGGAAAGAAGCTGGGCGGAACATGCTGGCCGGCGGCCCGGTTGAACCGAGCGTTTCCCGGCCTGGACTCCGGGCCCGGCGATCCGCGGACCAGGCGGGCGCACTCAGCGCCGGACGGCAGCCTCGCACCGGGCGGGAGGGTATGGAAATAGACATCGTTCCGCGCGCCCGGCGCCGAGTGACGCGTCACCGCGATAACAGAGGTGGCTGTAACCAGGAAAGCGGTAACAAACAGGGCGATGCCGATAAGAAAAGAGCGCTTGCGGCTGTTCCGGACCCGGTCCATCGCATTCCAGCCGAGGCTAACTGCTCACGTCTGTTCTGGGCGGTGACGTTCCCGAGGAGGGAATCGAAGACGCTTAGATAGATGATGCGCTGGGCTGCCCACCCGTTCCTGTCCTGGGCGAGCTTCCCGTTCCGTGCCAGCTCGGCCCGGCGCTCGGGGTCCGCGTGGAGCCGCCTGATCGCCGCGGCCAAGTCCGCCGCGTTCCCGGGCTCGAAATATTCGATGACACGGTCGTCGTACAGCTGCGACACCGCACGCAGCCGGCTGGCGATCACCGGGAGCCCGAAAACCCAGTAGTCTATCATTTTATTCGTGTGCACGAGATGGGAATATGATGATGCTTTCTGGGCGATGATGCCGACGTCAGCCGAGTACAGGATATCGTTGAGCCTAGCCTGGCTCACCCACCCCTCAAACCGCACTATATCGTGCAACCCATAACTGGCGATGGCCCTTATCAGTTCCTCGGTTCCCGGTCCGCGGCCAGTGATGACTACGCGCAGGCCGGGTATTTCGCCGCGCAGCATGCGCGCGGCATGAAGGATCGTATCCTGGCCGTAGCGGTCCGCGATGGTCCCATGGCAGGCGACAGTGAAACCGGATCTGCTCGCAATCGGGCTAGGCGACCAGTCCCCCAGGATAATATCCGGGTCCGCGCAGTTGAGTACCACGGTGATCCGGTCTTCCGCGGCACCTCTTTCCACATACCGCCGTTTGAGCTGATCCGTCACCGTCACACAGTGATCGGCGAACTGGATGGACCACTGCTCGACACGGGCCAGGAAGCCGGTTATCCACTTGTCCTTAAGGATCGTCGCGGCCAGCTCCGGTGTCGGCTCCTGCATGTACGCGACGACACGGCAGCCGAGAATCTTCGGCACCAGCGCGGCGAACACGAGAAAATCTGGCAGTGAGTTCGCTTGCACAACCGCGTACGGCTTACGGATGTGCCGGATCGAGACGTGGACCGCCGCGAACAGGAAGAAAAGGCCGTAGCCGATGGCTTTTCCCGCCGTTCCGCTGCGCAGCCTCACTGGCATGCGGATGACCGTCACGCCGTTCACGACCGCGCGGCGCGGACTACCGGCGGAACGCATGCAGACAACGTCGACGTCGAATCCCGCGCCCGCCAGGGCCTCGGCTTCGCTCCGCACGGTGTGTTCGTACTGGTCACTCCGGCGCAGAATGCACGCTCGGCGTCGCGGCCGTCGCGTTTCCCGGCCTTGCCCGCGGTACCCGTGCCGCGCGAGGTGACGTGTGGTTCGCATGCCTGGGCCTCACGCGGCGTACCGGTACAGTGCCTCGCCGGCGGCGCGGCAGAGCACCGGCGGGCCGTGGCGGATGACAGACGCCAGCAGATGGCCGGCCCTGCCGCCCATCGAGGACGCCCCGCCCGCCGAGGGCGGCGGTTCCGGCCCGGCGCCCAGCGCCGTGTAGACAAGCGGTTCCTCGAGCGCTCCCCATGACCGCTTGAAAACGCGCAACCCCTCGCTGCCGGCATCTGTCCGGCCGAAGTCGAGCCACCGGGACCCCAGCTCGCACGCTGTCTTGATGAGATGCCAGGTGATCAGGTTGTTGGCGCGCAGCGGCCATGCCCTCTCATCGGAAGCGCTGAACTTAGAGATCGTCGTCCCGTTCCAGGACAGGAACACCTCGGCCGCGACAGGAGTGGCCGATGCTTCCGCGATCAAGACTGACCCCAGTCCTGCGCGGATCACCGATTCCCACAGCATGCGGAAGAAACGGCGCGGCTGGATCGGTACCCCGAACCGGCGCCGGGTCCGCAGGTGGAGCCGGTAGAAGGTGTCCGTCAGGTCTTCGGGGCTTTCCGCCCGGCGGATCGTGACCCCACTTCGCCCGGCTTGCGCGATATGTCTTCGTACCGAGGAACGAAAGCCAGCGTAGACCTGGGCGGGATCGTCGTTGAGGGGAATCACGTGCCTGAGCGCACCGCGGGTTACGGACGAAGCGCCGGCGATCGGCGCCCGGACCTCGACCCTCCGGACGCCCGCGGCCTCACTCGCTCGCCGCAGGGCATCAACGAGGCCTGATTCCTCCCCCGGAGCAGGCAGGAGGGGCGCGCAGTAGTCCGTAAACGGGAGCGTCACCCATCGGGGCCCGCCTCGGAGATGGCGCACCTCGATTACCGGCAGGCCGGCCCGGATCTCCCCCGCCGCGCCGCTGGTGGCTACCGCGAAAGCACGGAAACCATAGCAATCGGCGATCAGCATGCCCCAGCGCGGGTGATGGAACGGCGTCGCCGACGGCTGCCTTGCCACGAAGGCCTCCCAGCGAGGATCGGTCAGCTCCAGAACGGTGGGGCCGCTCATGCGCTTATCGGTCCGGTCGGCACATACGGCTCGGTACGGGCCGCACCAGTTCTCGTTTCCCTCCGGCACGGGCGGACGCCGCACCGGTGATCGGGTGCCCAGACATGTGTTCAAGACTGCCCGGAAGGCGTTGGTCTCCACAGCCCTCGGCTGGCGTAGCCGCCCTCGTCAAGGTGGGGATTGCGCTCACGGATCGCCAGGCCCGGGGTCAGCCGGGATCTGCATGGTGAGGCAGTGAACGGCGCCGCCCGCGTTGGCGGCGATGCGGGCATCGACCCCGATGACCTCGTGGTCAGGCATCACCCGCCGGTACACGGCGAGCGCGGCGGCGTCGCGTTCTGGAAAGCCGTAGGTGGGAACGAGGACCCGGTGGTTAACCGTGAGAGCGTTGGCATAGCTCGGCCAGATGCGTGAAACGCCCCAGTTGCAGTGCGCGGGCACGCTGGGCAGCGCCACGACACGATAGGAGCATCCGGCCGCGCTGCGGCTGGCACGGAGCACCTCGGCGGCCGCTGCCAGCCGCCGCCCGTTGACAACAGAACGTGGCTCTGTCATCAGGACCGTGTCCGGTGTCGCCAGCTTGGCGAACACGTCGATATGGCCGGTGCCCTCCATGCGGAGGGGCGGCACGACGATCAGCGTCTCGGCCCCGAGTCCCTCCAGCAGCCGCTGCCGCACATCGCCCGGCGGCATCGGGAAGTTCCGCGCGTACAGCCCCTCCGTGGTGATGATGGTGCCCTGCCCGTCCGACCAGAGGTTGCCTCCCTCCAGGTGCAGGGCAAGGTGACGGCTGGCACACCCCTGGTGGGCGGCGTAACGGACGGGAAAGCTGTCGTCATTGCCGAAGGGCATCTCCGGAGGATCGAAGACCGCGTCCACCATCACTCTCCGGGCAGCCTTGCCGATGCAGGTCAACGGTCCGTAGTCCCGGACCCAGATGTCGTCGCTGACGGTCACCAAGAACCGTAGCCGCCGGTCGTCGCGCCAGCCTTCACCGAGGTAGGCGAGGACGGCGGGAGCGTAGATGGCGTGGGGGATGAGCACATCGACCCGTGCCGCGGGAGCGATGGCGGCGACCAAGTCGCGGTGGAAATCCCAGAGGCCGGGGTAAAGCACAGGCCACGCGATGACAACCGCCTCACTCGGTTCCCACTCGGCCGGCAGCCGCAGGATCTCGCCCGGCGACCTGTCCTGCATCACCTCCGGCCTGATCGTCTCCACCGGGCAGGACGCCAGTGCCTCCAGCCGGCGCCGTGCCACGGCACGTGCGGGGCGGGAGGGCAGCAGTCCCCAGCGTTCCATCCATCGGGCTAGCGCATCGATATCGGCCGGCGGGGCCACGTCGGCCCCCACCGGGTAGAAACGCCGGAATACCGGCATAAGGAACCGCCGGAACCGCCGGAACCGCCGGAATTTCCACCACGGCTTGGCCGCGTAACCCAGTTGGATGGGGCTCCGCCAGCGCCGCTGGCCGGACGTATAGAGCCTGGTCACCAGGAAAAGCTCCTCCGCACTGTTCGGCGGCCGGGGGTCTTGGCCCTCGCGGGGTCTTGGCCCTCGCGGGGTCTTGGCCTTGGCGGGGTCTTGGCCTTGGCGGGGTCTTGGTCCTCGCGGGGCCTTGGCCTCAGCCGCATATGTCCCGGCGTCCCCGGACGCGGCCTTCCGTAAGGACCCGGATGCGGCCTTCCGTAAGGACGTAAGGAAAGGTCCTCGTCGAGCAGCCGGCGGGTCAGGGCCACCGCCTCCAGCGCGCTGTGCACGTCCAGTTTGGCCATGAGATTCTGCAGGTGCGTCCGGACAGTGTTAGGCGACATGTGCAGCCGTTCGGCCACATCACGCCGCCGGTTGCCGTTGGCGAGGCATAGCAGGACCTCGCGCTCGCGCCCCGTCAGCGCCATGAGCAACTGACCGCCGTCCTCGTCGCGGTCGGGCCCGCGCATCAGCAGCCGCAAAACCTCCCCGGTCTGGTCCGGAGGCAGCCAGGTCTCGCCCCGGGCCACGCCCCTGATGACATAGATCAGCCGGGTGAGCGATTCGTCCTTACGCACCCAGCCGGCGGCACCCGCCCTGATCGCGCGCACGATGCATTCCGGATCGCTGGAGTGGCTGAGGAAGATCACGCACGGCGCATCGCGGGCCTGGGACAGCTCCTGGCACAAGTAGAACGCGGCGTTGTCGGCAAGGTCGGCATCGAGCAGCACCACGTCAACCTGGCTGCTCACGAACACGCGCGACGGCAGCACGGTCGCGTCAAGCGCCGCCACGACATGAACGTCCGGCTCTCTTTCGAACCGGATCGCCAGGGCATCAGCGAAAGTCCGCTCCTGGAGCAGGATAAACAGTCCTAGCGTCATGCCGGCAGTCTCACGCGCCACTCATGACCAGCGAATCCCCAGCCTGAAGCGGTCAGGCTACGTGGAATGGAGTAGTCAGCGCGGGGGCGCGCTCGTCGTCCCCGCGCCGCGCCGGCCGGAGACGGCCCGGCTGAGCCTGCTGTGGCAGGCGCGGGGACGGCACCTCGCCGAGCAGGTTCGCGCGCCTCGCGACAGCCATCGCCTCCAGGCGGCTGTGCACCCCGATCTTGGCGAATATGTTCTTTATGTAGGTCCGCAAGGTGCTGATGGCGATGTTCATCTCGCATGCCATCTGCCGGGTGCTCTGGCCGGCGGCGATCCGGCGCAGCACCTCTGCCTCGCGGGGCGCGAGCACGAACGAGGGATCGCGATGGGATGCCGTGTGCGGCACCGGGTCGAAGACCGGCTGGCCACACGCGATCTTGCGCAGCGCGTCCGCCATCTCGCTGACGCCCCGGCTCTTGGCCAAAAACCCCGCTATACCCAGTTTCCCCGCCTTCGGCACGATGCCCGGGCCGCTGGCATCGCCGGCTACGACGACAGCGGTGCCCGGGAAGCGGCCGCGGATCTCGCGCACGGCGTGCAGGCCCTCCGCGGTTCCCGAAAGGTGCGCATCGAGCACGCATATGTCGGGCGCGTAGCTGCCGACCGCCGCCACGCACTCATCCGCGGCCGTGACAGCCACCGCGTTCAGCCCGTGGCCGCAGCACTCCAGAGCGGCGGCCAGGGCCTCGCCTAGTATCCGGTTCCCGTCGCATATAACCAGACGCATAGTTCACCGCCATGTCGCCGGGCCGCGGGTCACCCGGGTTTCGGCACCGCCCAGATCATGCGGGCTGTAACCCATTATCGACAATGAGTAATCATGTTAGCAGCAGGCCTCATGGCCCGATCAACACCCGGGTCAGCGCACAGCCCCGGACGCCGGCGGCGGCCGGGCGGCCAGCCGGTGACCGGTTACAGGCGCCACCGTCCGTTCGGGATATTCCTGTAAGCCGCAGCGGTCGTCGGAGCTGGCGTTGCCCAGCTCGAATGTGGAGTCGACCGGGACGCCGTTGCGTAGGGTGCTCAGCACCACGCAGTAGCGCTCGGCGCTCCGCAGCAGCCGGCCGGCTCGCTCGCCCCCTTCGTCTCCGGCGATCACCGCCTTGGTGTGACAGCGGATCCCGGTGAGCCCGACGGGGAACTGCCTTCCCATGGCCAGGGTTCCCCGCGGGTCCCAGTCTCCTTCCACGGTGACCTCCAGGGACTCAAGCTCGATCCCCATGCTGGCGGCCACCATGCGGAGGGTGACTTCCTGGCATGCGGCCAGCGCGGACAGCAGCAGGTCCCCCGAGCAGGGGACGTCGCCGGTGCCGCCGACGGCCGGGTGCGCGCCAGAGCGGAAGCTGGCGCCCGGTGCCCCGTCGGGGCGCACAGCGCAATGCAGCGGGTCCGAGAGGTCCGCGCCGCCGCTGACAACCCGCAGG
>Ga0209061_1002536_pt1 | contig 22765 bp, 21 predicted proteins | sample Coa_R1_10_FD_187157 | JGI IMG/M metagenome (GOLD analysis project Ga0209061, IMG submission 187157) | Surface soil microbial communities from Centralia Pennsylvania, which are recovering from an underground coalmine fire - Coalmine... | ecosystem: Environmental > Terrestrial > Soil >...
CACCTTGGCCTTCAAGCTGGGTGGGTGACTCTTGCGGGTTTTGGGCATTGACTCTCCTTCATTTTCAATGCCGCTCCACCATCTAAGAAAGGGTTACTTTTCTGTCCAAAAAATGGGGTCCACCACAATCTGAAATGATCTCTTCAGTCTGACGATGCGGATGAAAACCGCGATCGTGATTCAGGATGTCCGTGATGTACCCGTGAAGCTGGTGTTGGCGCACCACGCGGTCCAGTTGCTTCATCGCTTTTGGTCCGTGCTGCTCAGCGAAAGCGGCGATTCGCCGAGTAATGTCCTCGGGTGTACCTTTCGTATCTATCAGGTCGAGGATTGCCTCGTTGATTACGCCTTCCTAGTAGCGAAACGTAGCTGAACATTCCGGATTGCTGCTGATCCTCGCCGCGCACAGAACAATTCTCTCAGGATTTGTTCCGGTCGCCAAGCACTCACCTCGGGTTTTTCAACAAGTTCCTAGCCCCCATTTAGGATAGCGAGCGCTCAATTCGATAAGCCTTGCGTCTCCAGGCTCGGGCAAGATTCTCTTCGTCCTTTGGAGTTTCGGAAGGTGAAGCCAAACCTCGCGATCTACAATCCTCTTGAAGTCTTCATCTCTCAGGTCTTCTCGAAACATCGCCCTTGGCGGGCCGCTCACAATCCGCGCCACCAACTCCGTTGCACCCTCGTTGCCGAGCTTTGGCCAAGTACAGTCAAGTAGACGGAACTTCTCCCGATAGACATAAATCGACCAGAGCCACCAGCCATCATCTTCCAGGATGTAAGCCAGGCACTCTTCCGGCGAATACAGATCACACTCCGCCATAGCGAAAAAGCATAAGCGGCGAAAAACGGGGTACGGCAGAGTCCTCCAGCGCTCCACCAGCCCGCGTGCAAGCAATGCGTCCGTATCGCGAAGTGCGGTCCAAGCGTCGAGGCAGAGTTCCAAAAGAACCGTCCACTCACGGAGGCCGGAATTCTGCGGATGCGGGGAAATGGAAGGTTGATCGGAATAACTCCAGTCCCACAAAGGGCCGGCCTTTTGCATCATCTCGCAGAGCAGCATCACTTGTTTCAGCAGGCTCGTCACGTCATCGGCCAGATCTGACAAGATTTGCTGCCTTTGAGGTGACGTGGAAATCGTACCGATCAGACGACGAGCGGAATCCCTGCACCGAGGCACTACCTCGACTTCGGCGAAGTGCGATATCGCCTCGTCGTCTCGCGGGTCGTCGGGAAACATCACTCGGTGGATGGACGGTCGAAGCTCCAGGACCGGTGAAAGGGCGTGGAGAACGCCTTGCCTTAGTTGAATGTCCCACTGCCCCGAACGGTACGCGAAGATCGACGCTGAAGTTGTGGACGTTAGTCTCGATGAGCGCGGCCTCACTCGCAAGGACCCTCCATAGCTGCCGGAGTGCCGCGGGCATGTTGGGGTTCTCTGCGAGTCGTCGCCGAATGATCCAGCGGAAGTCAGGATGCAAGACCGAGCCTGATCGCAATACTCAATCCAGCACTGCTGACTTGTCAAGATGTCTTGTAAACCATTCGCCCAGTGCTCTGGTGATGGGATTTAAGCCAGGCGCTGATGTGGTCCGCCCGCCCGCGTCTACTAGAGGTACCGCCCATCCGAAGTTATTGGCGGCAGCACTGGAAGTGCATGAAAGGGACAGCAGGCCTTGTTCCTCAAACACATCCAACCACTCGACTGGAGGCGCCGGGTCAATGCGCGCGAAGACGCTCGCAACGTGACCACTTTCCTCGCGCAGAGCCAACACAACCTGGGAGACGACCGGATCTTGGTCGAAAGGTTTGGTCGGAATCTTGTTGGCGTGCTCTTGAATGATGCTCTCTTTGCCTAGAAGCCTCGGGAATGGCACTCCGCCCACTTCGAGAGTGTCTGGTGAAGTGCAGCGTGATGATCTCTACTGTCGTAGAGAAGAGGAATGACGCCCTTGGCTTGCCACGCCCGAGCCTCTCTTCCGTCGTCTCCATGCGCGCAACCAGCCAGCACGAATGCCTTTCCGACTCCTTCGCCGAGCGCTCGATCTGCGGCAAACGCATCCATCATGTAGCGGACAACGGGATCCTCGACGCTATACCCAACAAACAGAACTGCGAATCTGCGGAACAGCTCGCTCAGGAAGCGGCTTGCCCAGCGTTCGGTGAGGTACGCAGCTCCGAAATCGGCGCTGGTCAGAACCAAAGACCTGCCATCGGGATCTGCGTCACAGGATCCAGCCATGCAGGTGAACAACACTGTTCCAGACGCCAACTTTGGGCACCGGGAGTTTCGGGGCTGTGTCAATCGCGATACCTGTGGATCCAGCGATCTCAAAGCCTCGGTCGAAGTTTGTTGTGACCAGGCGACACGCACCTTCTCGAGTGGTGGCCAGAGCAAGTAGTGATCGGTGAGTGGCTACATCTGCGCCTGGACCCAAGCGAAGGCTATTAATCACTGCCCTGCGGACGGTCTGAGAGCCGATTCGGGATTCCAGAAGCCCAAGAACGCGATCGAAGTTGAGCCGATCGAATTCTGCCTGTTCCAGTTCCGACTTTATCTGGTGGGTCTGCTGGTACACGTGTTCAACGAGCCCACGAAAACCCGGCAGACCGGCGGGGTACGACACGCCTGCTCCACAAAACAGGACCAGGCGTCCATCCTCCAAGAGCTGCAGCACCTCTTCAGGAAGATCGGGACCACCACTAACCCACTTCATCAGGCTCACTCACGCCACCAACTCCGCATCATACCCGGGCCAGTCGGCCGCTGGGAACGGCGCGGGGCCGCCGGGGCGTTCCAGGAGCACCACGAGGGCGTCCAGCGTGTCCGCGCGGCAGAAGCCGGCGGCGGTGTTCACTACGAACGTGGCCGGCTTGCCGCTCTGATCGCGCAGCAGCCAGCAGATGCCTGGTTGCGGCTCCCTCGATAGCGTTCCATCGGCTGCGCGCTGGACCTCTTCAAACAGTTGCCCGCCGGGCGAAAAGAATTGATGGTTGTCGCCCGATTCCTCGAACACCTCGGCCGAGGTTGTCACCCGGATTGGTTCCTGCATGCCGGGCAGGCGCGCGGCATAGGTTCGCAGGTCCAGAGGCCGCCACTCCAAGCCGACCGGGCGGCTCGCTTCGCGGTTCATTGCGTGGTCCAACTTCGCAAGGTCGTATGGCGGTTCAGGCAGCGGCGGAACAGCCAGATCCTCCTTAGTAACAACGTCAAGATCCAGTGGCGCCTCGGCTGCCGAGGTCACCTCCTGCTCGATCTCAGCCAGGAAACGCTGCCGCGCCGCGTCGCGCGCCTCGCGGCTAGCCAGTGTCACTTCCTCGAAGCGCCGGGGCAGCTTCGACAGGATCGGCTGAAGCCTGCCCACAATGCCCTGGAAAAGCTGGATGCGTTCGCCGACGGCGAAGTAGACGTCCGCCTCCACCGTGTCCTTGTAGGCAAAGTTCAGAATCTTCACCTGGGGCCGCTGCTGCCCCAGCCGGTCGATGCGTCCGATGCGCTGCTCCATTTTCATCGGGTTCCACGGGAGGTCATAGTTGGCCAGAACACCGGCAGCCTGGAGATTGAGACCTTCTCCGGCGGCATCCGAGCACACCAGCAGGCGCACCCGCCCGGTCTTGAACCGCCGCTTGATCTCTTCCTTGCTACAGGCGATCCAGCGGCCCGAGCCGTCGCGCCAGGCGCCGCCGGCGCCCGAGTAGCTCGCCACCGGCACATCAGGCATCTCCCGCGCCAGGAAATCGCGCAGGTACTCCATCGTGTCGGTGTACTGCGTGAAAACGATCGCGGATTCCGAATCGGCCGTGAACACGCTCACCAGTTCGGCGTGCAGCTTGCGCGCCTTAGTGTCCGTGTTCAGCTTCGCAATGGCGCGCAACAAATCGAGAATCCGGTCGCGCTCCTCCAACTCTGCGGTAGATGCCGCCAGTTCGGCCGCTTCCTCCGGCGCCATCACCTCGTCGGCGGCCTCGTCGAGCGAAACGTCCTCCTCGCTCAGTCCCAGCTTTTCCAGCCGTGCGTTCAGAGTCCGCTTCAGCGCCTCGAAGCTTGAGGCCAGACGCCGCCGGTAAACCGTCATCACAAATCCGATGGCCGTGCGCTTGTCCGACGCCGCCTTCGAATACGTCTCCGAGATGTAGTCTTCCACCTGCGCATAGAGCGCGCTTTCCGCCGGCGTCATCTCGACTGGAATATCCTTCACCTCGCGCTCGGCGATCGGCAGGTCCAACTTGCCCGCACGCCGGTAGGATCGGAGCAGTTCGCGCGTATGCCGCACCATCCGCCAGCGCAGCGGCGAGCAGGCCTTCAGCACGTCGAGCAACGCCCGCCGCGACTCCGGATCAAGCATCCGGCGCGGCGCTTGCGCCGTGTCCCGCAACGCCCGAATCACCTTGGTCCGCTTGATCGAGGAAAGCCTCGGCGTCAAAGCCGCGATCTCGCCTTCCGTTAAGGTCCCGAAGTAAGACTCACAGTCGCGGAACCACGCCGCCAGCACGTCCAGCGTCTCCGCCGACGGGTTACCGCTCGCCCGGGAGAAATACTTGAGGAATGCATGCGGCTCGGCGGCCCACTTCGGCGGCAGCCCGAGCAGGTCCATCAGGTCCCAGATCTCGACAGGGTGGACCTGCATGGGCGTCGCCGTCAGCAGCAGCAGGCTCTGGCAACGCCGCGCCAGCTCCCGCATCAGGCTCAACAGCGCGTTTGGACCTTTTTCTTGTTCGGTTCCGGCGCCGCGCCGCCGGGCATGGTGTGCTTCGTCGAGCAGCACCAATTCCCAGGGTTCCGCCTCCAGCAATTCCCGCACGCGATCCTTACGCCGCATCAGAAAGCTCGATGCCAGAACCACCGGCTCCTTCTGCCACTCCTCCCGCCCGACGGCCCGCTCCAGCGGCCCCGTCCAGCCGTACGCCGCGCGCCAGCGTAGCGCCGAGCCGTCGTAAATCGGGACGTTCAGGTTGAACTTCTCATAGAGCTCGTTCTGCCACTGGATCTGCACGCTCTTGGGCGTCAAGATCAGAACGCGTTTCGCTTTGCCCGAAAGCAGGGCCTGCCGAAGGATCAGGCCAGCAGTGATCGTCTTGCCCAGCCCCACTTCATCGGCGATCAACAAACGGCAGGGCCACTGGCTGAGGAAGCGCACATAGGTCCGCACTTGGTGCGGCCACGGCATGACGGCGCTGGTCACCTCGCCGGCACGGGTGCCGTGCGGTAACTCCGGCGCCACTTTCACGAAGGTCCACACCGAGCGCCGGAACTCGTCATTGGTCAGGCGATAGGCCTGCGGCCCAGGCTCCTCGCGGCGTGCCGGCAGCGGCGGCGTCACCGGGCGATCGTCTTTGGGCAAGTACTCCAGCAGCTTCTTCCGGGCCGCTTCGGGAAAGTCGAAGACGCGCGCGCCGGGCGAACGGTTGTCCCACAGTTTGGCGAACGCCTCCAACTCCTCGTCCGCGTGCGCTTTCTCGGTCTCACTCAACCAGGCGCAGTGGACGTGAAAGCTTTCGCAGTTGTTCTTCCAGCCGCCGGCGGTTTCGTTGATGCTGCCCGAAAACGTCAGCGTATTGCCTTCGGCATCGACGATGATGCCAAACTTGGCGTGGTAGATGCCGGGCACCCGCGCGGGCCGGCCCTCGGCGTCCACGGGCACGGCCACCTTCACATCGAGATACCCGTTGGCCACCATCCAGGCCAGTAGCTCCAGCCCCTGGCGGGCATGCTCGTCGGGCGGGTTCAGGTCGGCTGCGGCAAGCTGCCGCTCCATCTGTTCCCGAAGGTCATATCCCGTCTCAATCGCCTCACGCTCGTCCGGGTCGAGCGTGCAGCCCACCACCAGCCGCATCCGCCCGTCGTTGGCGAACAGTCCGGCCAACCCGCGCGCGGCCAGCGCCAGCGCATCGGCCGAGAAGTAGCCGGTCGTCCGGCAGTACTCCACCGCGCAGGCCAGCGCCGGATTGTAGAACAGCCCCACCAGGTCGCCGTCCTCGTGCGAGTAGCGGAATTTCCACTTCGTCTCAGTCAACAGCGGCATCGGCTTCGTCGAGCTCCAGTTCGATCTGCTCCGGCCGCTTCGGCTCGGGCACCTTTTCGGCAAAGGCCAGCCGGCGCAACTTCTCGAGCGCCTCAAAATCGCTGGCCGCGCCTTCAAGCGTCGGATCGGGCTTCTTCTTGCCGCGCGGGGCGACGGGCGGCAGCACGTTGAGCAGCGCTTCGAGCGCCGTCATCAGTGTCGGGTCATCGAGCAGCCGCAGCGAGTCCAGCCGGTTCCTCGCCGCCTCGGTATTCTGGAACCGCACCGTGTAGGCCGCCTCATGCAGCCGGTCGAGCATCGGGGCCTCCGGCCCGGTGGTGAGTTTGCTTTTGGTCACCCGCGTGTGGCTGTCCCACAGCGTTACGTCCTCGCCAGAAACGGCGCAGGCCACGTTTTTGACCTCCTGGTCGAAGTCCAGCCCCACCACGCGCGCCAGTTTCAGCGCTTCATCGGCCGGAAACTTGGGCGCGCGGAAGGCGTCCCAGGCCAGCACGTACCATTCGGTGAGCGCGTCCAGATGATGCTGGCGCTTGACCGTGGCCAACTGCTCCATGCGCCACTGTTTCACCTCGCGCCGCGCGGCTTCGAGCGCGTCTTCCGGCGTCACCCGGTACGGGTCCCAGGGGCCGAACAGGTCGTTCTGGTATCCCTTGGGTTGCTGGCGCGCCGTGCCGCGCGTGAGCGGCCAGTTGCGCGAAAAGATCTCGAGCGCCGGTCCGAAACAGGCCAGGTAGAGGTCGATACCCGCCAGTCCCGCTTCCTGGAACTCGCGCACCTTCTCCCGCACGACGTTGCGCACTTCCGGCTCGACGTCCTCCCAGAAGACTTCCTCGCCGCGCGAAGGCGCATCCTCGCGCAGGCGGCAGACCAGGAAGATGGTGGACTTCGCCGCCGACTTCTCGCGGATGTGGAGGCTGCCCTCGGCCTCGGTGTGCACGGGCCAGCTTGCGGTGATGACGAAGCCCGCTTCGATCAAGCCGGTGGCGAGCGCGTCCCAGGCGTCCTTCGCCTTATGGGTGAACATCACCGTCATCACGCCGCCGGGCTTGAGCACCCGGCGCATCTCGGCGAAGATACGCGCCATGCGTCGCTGGTAATCGACGTGGGCCAGGCGCTTGGCGCCCTTCTGGCCCTGGAACTTGGCCGGATTGGCCACGGCTTCGCGGTCTTTGTCGGTGAGGTGCGCAGTGAACAGCTCCGGGTACAGCAGCCCGGCGGTGCGCTTCAGCCAGACGTAGAAGAAGTCCGCGAGCTCGGCGTACATCACGTTGTCGTAGTAGGGCGGGTCCATGACAATGCAGTCGACCGAGGCGTCGGGGAGCGAAAGCGCATCGGCGGACTCGCACAGGATCTTCACCTCCGGCTGGCGGCGCGGCGGGCGTGCGAAGAGGTGGCCGTTCGTGGAGGTTTCCGGCGCGTGGCCAAGGAGTTCGATCAACTCGCCGAGAGCTTTTCCGGTTTGTTCGAGCGCCCAGTCGTAACCGAGCCCGGTGATGGTGGGGGCCATTTCGGAATGGCTCCAACAGAAGGCGAAGTCGTGTCGATTAAATGTGTTCGCAACAACCTGCCGCGTGGGCATCCAAACCGACATGCGTGAGTTGTAGTTGAGCAACTTGTCAACCGCCAGGGCGATGTAGACCATGGCGGCGCGGTCGAGTTCGGAGAGCTGGCCGCCGTTGTTCGCCTTCAGCTCTTCGACCATGTCCTGGAAGACTTCGACCGAGGTGCAGTGGCCGTAAAGTTGGCGGGGGGAAAACAGGTCGACTTGGCGCAAGACGCCATACAGGGCGCTTCTATCCGCTGGGCCGATGTAGCGATCTTCATCCGGCACGATGTTGCGCGCCTGCCACAGCGGCATCTTCCCCGCAAGCCGCCGCTCGACCAGCGCCTCCACATCGTCTTCCGGCCGCGGGGCGCGGAAGCCACGCACGAGTCTGGTCTTCGGCTTGCCGTTCTTGAGCTTTCCGACGACGACTTCCTTCTTGTAGACCACGCAGTAAAGCTGGTGGCCCATGCGTCCGGCCTGCGCCTGGCGCTTGATGTCGTCTCCGTCGATCTCGCGCCCGCAATCGGGAAACGGGCACTTGCCGGTGCCGTCCTTGACCGTGCCGGGAGAGTGTTCGCTCGCCTTGTGCACGATCTCGAAGCGGATGCGCCGGCCTTCGGGGACCAGCCGCACGCCCGCGCCCTCGCCATCCAGCCGCCAGTTGGGCGACAGCGGCACCAGCCCGCCGCAGTACGGGCAGGTGACCGTACGCGCCCACAGGTATGTCGCGTCCTCGCAATCCGGGCTATGGGGAAACAGTTGGGCTAGAGGGTCTTGGATTCGCAATCGAAAGTTGGCTGCCAACTGTGAGAACCTGCGCTCCAAGGCGGGGCCGAAGCGGAGCGGGTGTTCGATAGTAGCCTTCAGCAGCAGGGATGCAACGGGGTTCAAGTCGTTCGCGATTGTGGTTCTGCCGAGACGTGCAGCTTCAAACGGAACACTCCCGCCGCCGGCTGTGGGGTCGAGAACGCTTGTCGCCGGAAGCAAGGACAGGTCATCCACCGTCGGCGTGTAGCCGAAAGCACGGTCATACCCATACGGGTTGTCAACCCGGACTCCGGTGGCTGCTGCACGGGCGAGCGCTTTCTTTGCTTCAGAAGGATCCCCGTGAATCCCCAGCGTCCAGAGAAACTTCTCGCGGTCGGCGTCGGCCGGCAGCAGGCTCCCCAAAATCGCCGCCCGGCTGGCCACCAGCGGACGCCGCGCAAACCAGACGTGGAGCCGGTTCGGCGCCGGGAACGGAGTCATCGGCGTCCGCTCGCGCAGACTCTCGATGCCGATCTCCGCAATCGGCAGCCACTCCTCAATCAACCGGCGGTCGGCCATGGGGTTCTGCTCCCTGTATTCACTTTTCTCTTGCTCCGAGGATGAATCTGGCGCGTTCACGACGCAACATCTCAAAGGGGTTCATGTGGCGGATCCCAGCCCAATGGCCACGTTCGGGATCTTCACGGCGCTTTACACCGTCGCTTGGCACTTCGTGGGTTACCAGAATGTCTTTCCGTGCGTGGGCCTGAGCCACCAAATAATAATCGGCGTCCTCCAGAAACGCGGAGATCGCCGCCGGCTGGTATGCCTGGCTGCGGACCCATTCCGCTACCGTGGCGAGGCTGCCCAAGGTGGATGGATCCGGCGGCAGGAAGAACCTATCGCCAAGCCGGCTTGCCCAATGGCTCAGTTCGTCACTTCCGGATTGCAGCTCGTCGCCTACTTTCTCAATGCTGAAGATCTTGCCGGCAGCGTGGCCTGCTTTCAACCAATCCCAGAAGGCAGGACAGAAATCGAATCCGTAATGGCGATTCTTGGCTTCAATGAAAACATTGGCGTCCAACAGGTAGGCCATCAGATTTCGTACCCGAGTTTCCCGGCGGCTTTCCGAAACGTCGATTCTTTCTTGACGCCCAGCAGTCGATAGGCGTCGCGGAAGAGCGTATGACCTTCGAGGGTGCTGGCCACCACCGCCCGGACAAAACGCCTGCCAGCGCGAACGCCCAGCGTGGCATAGAAGTCGCCGCCCTGCGAGGCCTCCACGAGCGGCTGGAGCCGCTGCATCTCGGCCTCATAGGCCTCCTGGAACTGGCTTCGCGTCAGAGCCCGCACGTCGAACATGCGCCTCAGAATGACCAAAGTGCTGACTTTGAAGACCCGCGCCAACCGCTGCGCCTCGTCACCCCGTGCCGCGCCGGATCGGAACTCAGACTGGAAGACCTCCAGGGGGACCAGCAGTTCGGCGGCCACCTGATTACACCAGCGCTCCACCTCGTGGGCGGGTTCCGATTTCGCTTCGGCGTCAGAAAGCGCCGATCTGCCCAGCCACACATGGGCGAGCTCGTGCGCCAAGGTGAACATCTGCGCCGCCTTGGTGTCCGCCCCGTTTACGAAAATGAGCGGCGCAATGGGATCGGCGAGAGTAAAGCCCCGGAACTCCTGAGGGTCCAAGACCCGGCGGGTATTGCTGCCCACGATGCCGCTCACCATCACCAGAACGCCCGCTTCGTCCGCCTGCTCCAGGAACCGACGCAGCGCCTCGGTCCAGGTCGGCGCCTGCCGCTGCTCCTCCAGATTGAAGCCCAACCTGCGCCGGATGCGCGCGGCGATCTCCGGTACGCTGGCCGACAACTTGGCAGATCCGACGAAGTCCAGGGGCGCCTCACCGTTTGCCCGGGCAAAATCGCGATACCAGTCCTGCCGCAATTGGCAGGTGTAGATGGTCTCCAGCAAATCCGCGCTGGGCCGGCCCATCTCGCTGCCTGCGACCGTGCGGAAATCCGGCAGCGGGAGGGTCTCCTCCGGCGGTTGGGACAGAAAGAGATATCCGACCGGCGCATGCGCACTCCGTGCGAAGCTTTCCAACTGCTTCAGGGTGGGTTTGGCCTCGCCCCGCAGCCACGCCGACAGCTTGGGGAACTTCCGCTCGAAGGCAGAATTCGGTCGCCGCGAGCGGGCGATCGCCCATCGCAAGATCTCTGGCGAAACTGCCACGTATGTCATCCTGCGGCCTCTCTTCAATCAATGCGACGTCAGCAGCATGCGCAGGGCCGCCAGCACGCGCCGCGGATTCGGCCGGTGCATGGCCATGCTCATCCAGTAGCTGGCTTCTTCCTTGCCCATCGCCTCCACGCCTTCCGCCACTTCGCGGATGCGGTCCGTGTTCTTCATCGGGGCCAGCACGCGGAACAGCAGGCCCAGGTGCAGGGCTGTCTCCTCATCGAGCGGCCACTTACGCGCCTTGCCCGGCTTCAGCGCGCCCAACTGGATCTTTTCCCGGAGCAGCCGCTTCAGCACGCGCATCTCGACCAGGCGTAGCGCGGCGCCCTGAAGCGTGCCGACGTGTTCGGGCTCCTTGAGGCGCGGCGTCGCCGGCGAAGGCAACTGGTAGATGGACAGGCTCCAGTTCATCGAGCTTGCGACCTTGAGGCGCAGCTCGTAGACGGGTTTGGGCGAGTAGGCCATGGCGGCGGATCCTCTCATCGATGCAACTCCTTCAGGCGGCGGGTCCGGCCTGCGCCTCCACGAACGCCTCGCCGCCGCCGTAGCGCGTAATCTCTTTGGCGAAGCGCTCCGGGGCGTCGCCCTCGAGGCGCAGCGCCGGTTCAAAGGCTACAGTATAGGCGGCGGTGAAGTCGCTCTCTTTAGCCGCGCGCAGTTGCGGATCCAAGAACCCCTTGGTTGCGTTGGCTTTGTCCACCGCGCCGGTATAGGAGACTTGCAATTGCTCGATGCCATCGGCGGCGAGCGTGGCTTCCAATTGCGCGGTGACCTTGCCCGCGGCGACGGTGGCCATCGCCTGGTGGACCTTCCAGGCCGCGCCGGCGTCGAACATGCGGATGAGGAGCCGTTGAATGGTGGCGCACTTGGCTTTGCGCGCTTTTTTCCCACAAGTCGCTGAGCGCGGTAGCGAGCGGCCCCTCGGCCGTGTAATCAGTGGGCGGCGGCGGGGTGGGCGGCTTCGGCGTCAGGTCCACCGGGGTGATGACGCCGCCCTCGCGCACGGCGACCATGGCGGTGGCCTGCTGGCGCGCGCCGCGGCTGTCAGTGACTTCAATCTGATAGGTAGTGGTCGCATCAGGGCTTACTTTCGCCGAACGCTGGGTTTCGTTGGTGGATGTGGCGTTCAGACGCGGGTCGCTCGAAGTGTAGGTGTAGGGAGGCACGCCGCCCGAGACCATCACGGTGATTTCGGCCGATTGTCCCTTGCCGATCGTGGTGGGGTTGGCGAGGAAGCTGAGACGCAGCGGCTCGGCGCGCGGCCAGAGCTTCTTGGCCTTGGCGTCCTCCATGGTGTGGAGGAAGGTGTTGTCGGAGATCTGGATGACAGGGCTGGGGTCGCCCGACCCCCAGACCTGATTGCCTTCGCGGTAAAGGAAGCGGCCCTGCTGAATGCCCGTGCGCACACACTCGAGCAGCGGCGTGTCGTGCAGCAGGATGGAAAGCTTGGGCGCTTTGCGGTATTCGAGGCGCAGTTGCTGGAGCGTCATCTCGCCGCGGCCGGCCAGGCCGGTTTCCTTGGCGACGAAAGCGGGCGAATCCGGTGCGTCGCGAGCCGTGAGCAGCTTCTTCTGTTCGTAGAGGACGCGCTCCACATGCATCTGGCCGTTGCCGGGGTTGTCCGGGTTGGTCAGTTCGAGAATCGTGTGCCCGAGCGGGAGCGTGGTCCCTGCCATCGGCGAGGCCGAAGGATAGAAGATGTGCCGGTAGCACTGGAGAATGGCCTGGGCGATCTTCAGGTCGAGTTCGTGGTATTCGGCGTTGACCTTCTGGATTTGGTAGTCGGCCAGTTCCTGCTGGTTCGAGGGCTTGCGCAGTTCGCCCAGCGCGAGTTTGCGGCGGGCGAGGGTTTGCATGTTGGCGATGCCGTTTTCGGCCGCGGCAACGAAGACCAAGTTGTTCTTGAGTTCGCGGTGGTTGCGTTCGGCGCCCTTGAACTGGAAGATGTCCTCAAGTTCGGCGGGTGGTTGGCGCAGGTCTGCGGGGATGGCCATGGACTCGTAGTTGAGAATGACGAGCAACGGCCGGGGGTCGGCCAAATCGTCGGGGACGTCCCAAGGGCCGGCGGGGAACAGCAACGCGTTGAATTCGCCGCGCGGCAGGTTGAACAGTTTGTCGATGCGGTCGCGCAGGTAGGCGCGGACCTCGCCAGCGTCGACATCCCGCATGTAGCGGCCGATCACCTGGTTCAAGTTGGCTTCGGCCATGAAGCGCAGAGGCGCGCCCGGGCGGTCGTCGAGGAACAGCGCTTCGGACTGGAAGGCGGTTCGCGCCTGCTCGATGAAGGCGGGCTCAAGCGCCGGCGAGGAGACCGCGAGGCGAAGCTGCTCGGGCGAGACGCCGCGGGCGGTATCGCCATAGGCGAGCGTGTGCCAGAAGATGGTGCGGGCGACGTAGGAGGTGGCGGGCGGAAGTCCGGGGAATTTCTGCGCGTCGAGGCGCTGGGCCAGGGCGGGTTCATCGCCGGGCACGGCGGCAACGTCGGCCTTGATCGCCGCGGCATACTGGCGCATGCCGATCTTTTCGTGGATCTCCGTGCGGATGGGCTCAAAGCCCGGATCCATGTGATGGATGTGGATGGAGTAGGCGTCCGGCGGCTGGTTGCGCCAGAGCAGGTGGACCGTGCGGGCCAGCAGCCGGAGCATGCCGCGGGTGCGCTGGAAGGTGGACAGCGACGCCGTCTTCTCCGTGAGCATTTCGAGCAGCTTCGGATGCAGCGGGTAGGTACGGGCGAACTGCTCCTTGAGTTCCGGCGACGTTGCTTCGGCTGGGAGGGCATCCTTGTTATTAGCCCAGAGGTGCGCATAGGCGTCGATGACTTCGCCGGCCTTCGTCCGGTCCACGATTTCGAACAGGCGGACGCGCAGGACGTCGGCGGTTTCATCTTCGGCGGTGGGATTCAGCGCGGTGGACGAGCGGACGGCGACGCTCTCAGCTTCAGCCAGCGCGGCGGCGGCGCGCTCGTTCTCTTCCTTGTAGGCATCCTGCGCTTTGTCGTCTTTGCCGACGGCGAGCGTATAAACCAACGCTACTTGCGGAGTGGAAGCGACGGCTTTGAACAGCGCGTGAACGAATGCCGTGAACTGGCGGCTGGCATCGGGAAACGCGCGCTCGACCTTGCGCAGGTAGACCGAGATCTCATCGAGCATGATGAGCGTGGGCTGATTGCCGAACAGTTCACGCAGGATTTCCGCGCCGGGTGCGATGTGTTTCTCGTCGGATGTGCGGACTCGCTCATAGGCGGCGGCTCCGCCGAGTTGATAGGCGAGCTCGCCCCAGAGGCTGAAGGCTTTGAGGCCAGGCTCGAGCTGGCGGCCGTTAGCGGGGTCGGTGTTTTCCCCATCCAGCGCGGCGATGCGCACATTGCCAGCGGGCAGCAGAGCGGGATCGACAAAGTCGGCCACATTCGCCACGCCCTTCATGCCGCGCGCCGCGTGCGTGATGGCGATCAGGCCATGCGTTTTGCCACCGCCGTATTGCGTGCCCAGCCGGATGATAGGCGACACTTCGCCGCCTTTGCCCGACAGGCGCAGACAGACGGCCTTCATCAGCTCGCGCAGGCCGCGGGTTGGAAAGGTGTTGCGGAAGAAGAGGACGGGATCGAGATAGTCCGGCAACGCCGTGCCGTTGACCACCTGCGAGAGGTCGGCCATGAACTGCTCGTCGCGGGTGGCGCCGCTGAGCACATCCGGGCGCGGTTGGCAGGTAGCGAAAATGGTTGGCGTGCTCAAGTCTTGGGTCCTCCGGCGAAACCTCTAGTTTATTCTTTTGCAGGGACTTGCGGGTAGTAAACGGGAGGAGTCGCGGAGAGCAGCGAGGCGGCTTAATCGCCCATTGGTGTAGAGGAGAATGTAGCCGAGATTAGCTCCTGCAGGGGTCTTGACTTTCAACACGCCGGCCCAGCCGGGGGGTTGTTGGCGGCGCCCAGCTCGGTGAAGCGGTAGCTGTTGCCGGGGCCGCCGGCGAGGATGAGTTCGCCGTTGGCGGTGAGTTCGAGGTGCTGTCGGCGAGGTTGGAGCTGGGGCCGTGGATCTTGGGGCGGCTTAGTGGAAGTCGCCACGTTGATGACGCGGGGGTGCACGACCGGGTCCCTCTATGGATTACCGGGTTCCCTTTGAGGCTGTCGCTCAAACTCCAATCCGCATCATTTGGGATTCATACCGCTCTGTGCACGACTACTGGACTGGTCGCTTCGGCGATGGCTTGAACCACATTCGATTGCCGTGCGATGGCGCTCACCAGGCGGGCGTAGGCGGGATCGGTGGCGTAGAGATGGGCCACCGCCGTGATCAGGGCTTGGAGATCGTGATCCTGTTGGTACCGCGCCCAGGCCGTGTGGTAGGGTGCGCCGCAGGTGATCAGCCACGCGAAATCCCGGCAGGAGTCTTCGAGGGAGTCGTAGTCGGCGAATTCGAGGTTTTCGACGACAGGCTTGCCGTTGATGATCTCGTGTGTGGTTACCGTACAGCACTTCGTGTGGCGGTCGGCTTTCTTGATGCCGAAGTAGTTCGCGTGGCCGACCGGCTTTGTGCCCCAGGCCGATTCAACGGCCCACTGGGCAATCATCAATTGGGCTGGGCAGCCGGTTTCAGCTTCCAGCTTGACGCCAATGCGCGCGACTTCTTGCAACCGCTGATCGATGTTTTTCACACCATCCCTTTTCTGTTTCAGTAAGCTGTTCGTGTGAACTCGAAAAGAAGACCGCCGCTGGTGACGGCCGCGGGCGTTATCGGGATCATCGCAGGGGCCTTGCCGGCCGCGGAGATCCTGAGTACTTTGCTCAGCGCGCGCTTTGCGGCTTGGTTTCTTCCTCTGGTTCGCACCATCCTTCCTGTGCGAGTTTCTCTCGCCTTGGGAATGCTCGCTGGGATCGCCATTGCAGACATCGCCTTCGGCATTGGCCTGCTGGCTCGGAAGCGCATAGCGTTCTATGGGATGCTCCTGCGATCCGTGATCGGCCTGCCGATCGATTATTTGAACTTCATGGCGGGGAATCGCGCCGGCGCTCTTGTCGGCCTGGCGGTAAACCTTTTCATTCTGTGGGCCCTGGTCCGAGCCAGTTCGCGACTGTGGTTCAACACGGCCAGCGTCTAGCTCCGGCGTCAAAGGATCATCAGTAGATGAATGACCGGTCGTCGGCAGTGGGCAGTGGAACAGGCCAGCCGAACAGGCACAGATGGTCGTAGGCCCAGAGCTTGATGGCCGGAAGGCCGAGGCGATTGACGTTTACGAACTCGCGCAGCCACGGCCAGGTGCCGTAGTAGAGGCCCATGAGATAACGGCAGTGAGATTGATCCCAGGCCAGTTCCTTCCATGGGTAAGAGGCGCAGTGGACGGCCTGATCGAGGTTGTGGTTGATTCCCGGATACTGGTAGCCCTCGATGAGGAAGGTGTCGAAGCCGGAGCCGGCGCGCGTCGTCCATTGCGGCGGCAGGTTGATGTAGCGCAGCAAGCGGCAGCTGTCCGGATCGTTCACGTCCATCGGCCACAGCAGTTCGAACACCACCGATGGAACCTCCGACAAGATGTAACTCTGGATCGCGGCGACGTAGTTGTACAGCCTCGTCTGGAGGAAGTTCGCATCGGCGTAGCTGTTGATTGATGGATCGTCGTTCGGCGTCATGAACGCCGCCAGCGCGCGCCCGAGCGCCGATTGCGCGGCGGCCTGCGTCTCGGCGTCGTAGAACGCCATTCCGGACGAGTTCGCCAGGAACCACCACAGGATCTCGCCGAACTGAACCTTTGGCGTAAGGCCTGCCGCCTGCATCATCGGTGCCGCCGGGGTGCGCGGATGGCGGTTCAGGAGGGACTCGGCTCGAAACGGAGAGACGCGGAAGCGCCGAAGACACGGCCAGTTGCGGAGTTGCGAACGGAGAGAGGCGTTAACGGGCGGGCCGGGACGTTCGCGGGGAAAAGGATTGGCTCCCCAAGTCAATCAAAGGGGATTTTACGCAGTGGAGACACTGGCAAAGTGACTGGTCCGCAATGGCTTACTGAAACGCCGTGATGCCGCCCAGTCTGACGCTTCGCCACTTGGTGACTTCAGGTCTCTGCCCGTGGGTGCAGTTTATCAGCCGGCTTCAGCGGCTGGCTCGGTGGACTTGAGCATGCGGCACGCGCCTGACTACGGGTTTCCCGCCGGATGATGGAGGAAGCCGCTTCCCACAGCGACCTTTCGTCCGGGCACTGGCAATCACACTGCCGGCCAACGAGTTCGTTAAATGTCCTGGTGGCGCTGAATGACGCTGGCCAAATCCTGATGATCGATTTGGAAGACGATTCGGAAACTGTCCTCCGCTTCCTGCTCCACAATATAAGTTGCGAACGTGTCGACCTGCTTGCTGCCGCCCGAATTCCGAACGGTCATTTTCCATGCTGTGTTCACCAGTAGGTATTTGGAGGTTATGGTACTGACTTCGACCGTCTGGATCTGAGTTTGAGCTCTAGCCCCAAGGAAGCAAAGTGGACTTTCATTTTGGGCACGACCTTAAGGAAATCTTCCTTTATTGACCACCTTAACGCCATTTGGGCCGGCAAAAACATGAATGTCTGAGCATACAAGTCGCCAATTCCCGTTACGTCTGATGAGGCGTTTGCTCCTTCGAATTCTAAGAAGAACGCCTTCACTCTCTGATTCATCTGTTCGTTCATCTGTTCGTTTATCCAGAGCAGCTTCGGTTGACCCTGTACCATGGTATAGGGTTGAAAATATCCAACATGCGGATTGGCGATCTCGCCGCGCGCGCCGGCGTGAACATTCAGACTCTCAGGTTTTACGAACGCAAGGGGATCCTCCGGCAGCCGCCCCGGACCACCTCTGGATATCGCTCCTATTCGGAGTCCGATTTGAGTAGCGTCCTGTTCGTCCGTCGATGTCAATTGGTTGGCTTCACGTTGAAGGAGATTTGTCAATTAGCGAAACTGCACTCGGAGGATTGTGGACCGCAAGCGCGCAAGAGTGCGGAAGCGCGGCGGGGAATCCAAACGATCGCGCGCGAACGATTGCGAATCATTGATGAGCAGATCGAATCTCTGCGCGGAATGCGATCCCAACTCCTCGGATTGCTGAACGAAACCAACGGCGAGCCCGATCCGGTTTGCCCCTTCCGTAAAGCCGAATAAAACTCTTGACTCTATACCAGGGTACCGGGTGCAGAATCACTGCATGAGAAATCTTCTTGTTTGCCTGGCGATTTTCGCCTTCAGCGCCTCCGCGGCGGATCATCCGGATTTTTCGGGCACCTGGGAGTTCGCTCCCGGCAGGAGTAAGAACATCGGAATGATGGCGGAGATGAAACTGACCGCGATCATCCAGCAGAGTCCCACGGAGATCGTCATCCGCAACAAGAACGCCGGTCAGAGTCAGGGGTCCGAGACGCGTTTCGATCTTTCGGGCTCGCCTGTAAAAAACGAAACACCGATGGGCGATAAAGCGGAAACCGTGACGAAATGGGAGGGCGATAAACTCGTCACAACCTGGACCAGTCCCGGCGCGGTCGCTGGAACGCAAACGGTCCGCACCGAGACTCGATCGCTATCGCCCGATAAGCGCACGATGATTGTGGAATCGGCGCGCGGAAAGAGCGCGCCCATGGTAATGGTCTACGAACGGAAATAGCAATGCGATCGCGGCTGAGCGCTGCCATCGCCTTGCTGGCCGTAGTTTCCGGAGGAGCGCTGTATTATCGCCGATGGCAGATTTCGCAAGCGGCGGCCAAGACGGCGCCGGTTCCCCAGATTGTCTCGCCCGAAAAGCGGCGCATACAAACGACGGTTACGGCCACGGGAATTTTGAGACTGCGAACGGGCGCGGAGGTGAAGGTCGGCTCTCAAATCTCCGGCGTGGTCACCAAGCTCAATGTTACCGTGGGATCGCACGTCAATGAAGGCGATCTGATCGCGGTGATCACCTCAAAAGGACTCGACGAGCGCATTGCCGCCGCTAATGCGCAAATCGAGATCGACAACACCGCGCTGCACAAGATCGATCGTGAGTTGCGGCGCAGCCGCGCTCTGCTCGAATACGGGCTCGTGCCGCGGCAGCAGACCGAGGACCTTCAAGAAGACTTGGACAATGCTCAGGCGAAGCTGGCCAAATCGCGCCGCGATCTGGAGGTGATTGAAAGCGACCTGCCGTATCTTCAGATTCGCGCGCCCATTTCCGGAACGGTCTCATCGGTATCGACGCTGCAAGGGGAAACCGTCGCGGCTTCGTTCGCCGCGCCGACCTTCGTTTCGATTATGGCGGATAACGCGCTGGAACTGATCGCGATGGTGGACGAGACAGATATCGGCGGGGTGCGTCCGAACCAGCCGGTCTCATTCACCGTGCAGGCCTACGCTTCACGGGAGTTCCGCGGCGTCGTTGACCGAATCGCGCCAAAGGCCACCATCGTCGCGGGCGTCGTCAACTATGAGGTCGGTATCCGAATCGCCGGATCAATGTCGCTGCTGAAGCCGGATATGACCGCGAACGTGGTGATCCGAACATCGGATCGCCAGGCTCTCGTCATTCCGGATCGCGCCGTACGTCATGATGGCGAAAGCACCTATGTGACGCTCGCTGATGGAACCAGAAGAGCGGTGGTCGTCGGTTCGCGCGACGCCGGATGGTACGAAATCAAGAGCGGCCTGTCGCTCGACGATCGCATCCTCGCCGATCCACCCAAGGAGCAAAAGTGATTCTGGTCGAAAACATTTCAAAAATACACCGGCGCAACGATGGAGCGCCGGTTCACGCATTGCGCAACGTGAGTATTTCGATTTCGGCGGGGGAATTCGTGACGATTCGCGGAGCATCGGGATCAGGAAAATCGTCGCTTCTGAATATTCTCGGCTGCCTGGATCGGCCAACGGGCGGCTCGTACCGCCTGGCAGGCGAGGACGTCTCGTCATATTCCGACCGCAGCCTCGCGCGCATTCGCAATCAAAAAATCGGATTCGTATTCCAGGCGTTCCAGCTGCTCCCGAGAACCACCGCGGTTGAAAACGTCGAGATTCCGATGGTCTATAGCGGCGGCCGGGTTGATCGCCGGCGCGCGCTGCGTGCGCTCGAAAGAGTGGGACTGGGAGCACGGGCGCGGCACTTTGCGGCGGAACTCTCCGGCGGCGAGCAACAGCGTGTCGCCATCGCCCGCGCTCTGATCAACGATCCCGCGCTGGTTCTCGCCGACGAGCCAACGGGGAACCTGGATTTCGCGGCGAGCTCGGAAATCATGCGTATCTTCAAAGAACTCCACGCGGATGGACGCACCATCGTGATGGTGACTCACGACGAATCCGTCGCCGCGCATGCCAGACGGCAGATCTTGCTAAGCGACGGCGCGGTCATTGCGGATGCCGCGATTTGCGCGGAGGAGCGGCGGCGATGAAGAGCATCGAGCAGTGCAAACAAGGCCTGCGGGCCATCGTCCGCTTTCGGCGGCGATCGGTTTTCATGATGGCGGGAATCGCGATCGGGGTCGCGACGCTGAGCGTGCTGAATTCAATTGGCGAGAATACGCGGCGCGACACGGTGAAGCGCGTGAAGAACATGCTCGGCACTTTCGATACGGTAATGGTGCGGCCCGGAGGAAAGACGCGCGGGATGGTGTCGCTTTCCAACGTCGATCCGTCATTGAAGTTCGAAGATGCGGCGGCGATCGCGCGCGAAATTGCGGGAGTGAAGCAAGTCGCGCGGCTTCAGAATGCGTTCGACATCGACGTAACATACCGCGATCAGCAGATTTCGCCTGCTGTGTTCGGCGTTTCCGAAAACTGGCTGGCCTTGCGCGGCGACGAAGTGGAACAAGGCTCGTTTGTTTCGGCCGAAGATGATCGGAGAATGATGCGGGTCGCGGTAATCGGCTCCGATGTCCGCAAAAGTCTGTTTGAGCAGGAATCGCCGATCGGCAAGACGATCCGCATCGGAGGCGTTCCTTTTGAAGTGAAAGGAGTGCTCGCGTCGCGCGGCGCGGGGCCGGCGGGAGCGAGCCTGGACAACATCGTGATCATTCCAGTCACCACCGCGTCGCGGAGATTGTTCAATCGCGACTTTCTGACGATGATCATCGTGCAAGTAAAAGATCCGGGCGATTCGACCAGGGTCGCGGCGGCAATTTCGCGGCTGCTTCGCGAACGCCATCAGCTCGCGCCGGGCGCGCTTGACGATTTCAACATTACCGACCCTCAGGCCGTGCTTGCGCAACTCACGAAGGTGAATTCCACGCTGGCGATGATCCTGCGCGGAGTTGCATTCTTGGGGATGTTCGGAGGAGGCGTGGTGATCATGGCCTTGATGACGCTCGGCGTTTCCGAGCGGCGGCGCGAAATCGGATTGCGTCAGTCGGTCGGCGCCAATCGCGGCGACATTCTGTTTCAATTTCTTTTTGAGGCGTTTGTTGTTGCGTCGTTCGGCGGATTTTTTGGCGCGGCGGTGAGTTGGGGAGGCGTCGAGGCGGTCGCGGCGTACCAGAAGTTACCCGCTGTATTCGACCGGCAAGCGCTTCTTGCATCGATCGCGCTGGCGGCAATCGTTGGCGTAGTCTTCGGGAGCTACCCGGCATGGAAAGCCTCCCGCGTGGATCCGGTGGCGGCGCTGCGATCATGAGCGTCGCGCGGGCAGTTCGCATCTGCTCACGATCTATTGTTGTTTTGGTTCGATTCCCTCTGCGAACGCTGCTCGTCATGCTATCCGCGATGCTTGGCGTGGCGGGCGCCGTGTGTTCGGTGAACTATGCATTGGGCGGGCGAGAGAAACTGCTTGACCAATTCGAAAGGCTGGGGACAAACGTCCTGATCGTGACCCCGCGACAGAGCCGCCCGATCGCCGGGCGCGCGCGAACAGGCACGATCGTGCAGACCCTCGTTCCCGCGGACGTGCGCGCGATTCAAATCGCCAAACTTCCTGTCGTCAGGGTATCGGCGACATTTTCGCGCGCATTTCTGATCAAGGCCGGTGATCTTGCGAAGAACAACACCCCCGTGATTGGCGTGGAGCCGGCGTTCTTCGCGATTAAGCATTGGAGCGTCACGGACGGCAAGGTGTTCACCGCCGAACAGGATCGCCGGGCGGCGCGCGTAGTGCTGCTCGGAAGCACGATCGCGCGTGAGTTATTCAATGGATCCGCTGTTGGGCTGCGCGTTCTCATCAACCGTGTTCCGTTCGACGTAATTGGCGTGCTTGCGGAGCGCGGGCAGGGATTGGATGCATTGAATGAAGATACCCAGGTCTATGTGCCCTTGAGAACCGCCATGCACCGGCTGGCGAACGCAGACTATTTTAGTAGCGTCCTCCTCGAAGTCGCTCGGCCAGACGATTTAGCGGACACCGGCCAACAGATCCGGTCGATCTTGCATAAGAGGCATCCCCGATTGGCGAAGCTCCCGGACGACTTCGATGTTCAGAATCAGCGGCAACTGATGGATACTCAAATCGCCGTGTCCTCGAAAATGTATTCGTTCGCGAGATGGATCGGATTCTGCGCCCAACTGGTGGCCGGCCTCGGAGCGCTTTCCATTTCCTGGATTGCGGTTCGCGAACGCACCAACGAAATCGGAACCCGGCGAGCTTTGGGCGCAACTCGTTTCGACATATTTTTGCAAATCGCCTTTGAAATGATGCTTCCCGCAGGTTTCGGAATCATGTTGGGAGTTGTGGCCGCCAAGCAGGCGGGAGATGCGCTCGCAAGCATCGCTTCGCAGCCGCGAGTGTTTGACGAGCAAATCGCGATCGTCGCCTGTGCCCTATCGGCTGCGATTAATACCATCTTCTCCGCCTTACCCGCCAGAGCAGCCGCGCGGCTCGATCCGATGCAGGCCCTTCACTTTGAATGACACGATTGGGTGCCCGAAGGGTTCAGCCCCAAAGCCTCAGACGTGCCCCATCACTAGCGAATGTATTGGCTATGACGGCTTCGGGAATCTCCGTGTTCGGTATATCAACCGAGCCGCCAGCTGAACCGGGATCACCTGTTAGATGCTTCTTACTCAGGTACCCTCTGAGGTGGACCCCATCGTTTGGACAAAAAAACGGGCGTCCTTAGATGGTGAAGTGGGCTAATTCTGGAGGCGGCCGTGAGGCCGCCGTCCATTCCGGGCTTGAATCGGCGCTCGGGTCGCATCCCTGCGTTGCCCTATCCTCCTATCAAGCATTTCGATTGTACGGCAGATGCCGATTTCGGTAAAGCGAAAAGCATCCATTCTGGAAAAACAAAAGCGGTAAATCCCGGGG
>Ga0209061_1002537_pt1 | contig 22759 bp, 18 predicted proteins | sample Coa_R1_10_FD_187157 | JGI IMG/M metagenome (GOLD analysis project Ga0209061, IMG submission 187157) | Surface soil microbial communities from Centralia Pennsylvania, which are recovering from an underground coalmine fire - Coalmine... | ecosystem: Environmental > Terrestrial > Soil >...
GGAAACGAGCCGGTATTGTTTTCGCGGAGTGCAAACTCCACCGTGTTAAACGCGGCTTCTACAGTTCCTTTGTCTATGCCTTCATCGGCGAGCTGTTCCAGAGTGCAGAGAATCAGCTGTTCTACCTTGTCGGCATCTTCCGAACGTATGCCCTTGAGACCCACCGAGAAAGTCGCTTGGCGAAGATTGCGGTCCATCCAACCGATCACCTCTTCGCCAAGCCCTGAATCGGTTAATGCCTTGTAGAGGGGTGAGGCGGTGGTGCCGAGCAAAACCTCATCAAGCATCATCAGCGCAAACACGGTCGGCATATCGGTGGTCTCGGTAAGCAGCCAGTTCACCGTAAGCATGGAGCGGTTCGGCTCGTCCGCCGTTTCCGGGCCAACGGCATAGTGCTCCACCACACGTCTTGGCGCCGAGAAGCGAGGCTGAAGCGGCACCTCTGGCGCAGGTTCTTGGTGCTCAAACTCGGAAAAGTAGGCGTTTAGTAGGCGCAATCGCTCTTCAGGAGGATCGTCCCCATACATCACCGTAAGGCTGTTGGAAGGGTGGTAGTAGCGCGCATGAAAGGCACGCAACTGCTCGTAGGTGAGGTCGGGGATGTGCTCTGGATTTCCGCCGGAATCGAAGCGGTAGATCGTATCGGGAAACAGGGAGGCCTGCACGGCATCCGCAAGGGCGTTTTCGGGCGAGGCGTAGGCCCCCTTCATCTCGTTAAAGACCACTCCACGGTAAACAAGCTCTCCTTCTTTCGATTCCAGCTCGTAATGCCACCCTTCCTGCTCGAAGGTTTGGCGTAGCAAGCGAGGATGAAATACCGTATCCAGATAGACGTCAATGAGATTATAGAAATCCTGTAGGTTTTGACTCGCCACCGGATAGCAGGTTTTATCCGGGTAGGTGAAGGCGTTCAGAAAGGTGTTTAACGAGCTTTTCGCCAGCTCAATAAAAGGCTCTTTAACGGGGTACTTTCTGGAGCCGCAGAGCACCGAGTGCTCCAGAATATGGGCCACGCCGGTCGAATCGGAGACGGGGGTGCGGAAGGTAATGCCAAAGCTTTTGTTCTCATCGTCGTTGATGAGGGAAAGGAACAGAGCGCCCGTCTTTTCGTGGCGATAAAGCCTTGCGAGGCTGTTGATCTCGGGAATGTTTTGTTCTCGAATGAGCGTAAAACCGTGGCTAGCTTGCATCTCCTTTGCTCTTTCTTAAAATAGTTTTGTGTTCTTCGGTATTCATACGTGCGATGCGAAACGGTTGTTTGCAAAGTTCAAGAGAGAAACGCGGCAACAAAAACAGCCGGAGCAAGCACTGCATCCGGCTGTTCTGTGTTCGGGCAGTTGCCGATAGGCCGGAGCGGGCACGCGAAGTCCGGAACCTTCGCGTTTACATTGCTCTCTCCGGCAGCACGGCACGTATGTTTTTATCAAAGGCCCTCCATTTTATGTATACTGCAATTTTCGTGCCAAGTTACAAGAATTTTGGCGAATTTGGAGAAAAATTCCGAAAAATTTTTTGCGCCCCTGCATCTCTGCCTTGATCTGGCCTCGAAAGCGGTTACAACGATCTTGAAAGAACCATCTCTCACCGCTAGGCAGTATAATTATTATACTAGCACAGCAGCGACAGCCCATTGAGGGATGTGTCCTTTTTCAAGGAGAGACGAGATCATCATGAACCTGCCGGAAGTAAGTTACCCACGTCGTAAAACACGCGCCGTTCGCGTGGGCAATGTCTATATTGGCGGCGATCACCCCATAGTCGTGCAGTCTATGATCACGGAGGAGACGCACAATGTGCCGGCGGCGGTGGCCCAGATCATCGCCATGCACAAGGCCGGAGCCGAAATCGTGCGCGTGACAACCCCTAACCTTGCCGAAGCCAAATGTCTGGCCGAGATCAAGGCGGAGTTGAAAAGGCGTTATCAGGACGTGCCGTTGGTGGCGGATGTGCATCATCAAGGCACCGACATCGCCGTAGAGGTGGCCAAGTATGTAGATAAGGTGCGTATTAACCCCGGTCTGTTTGTATTCCGCAAGCGGGTTCAGCGCACGGAAGAGTACTCGCAATCGGAGATCGAAGAGGAGCTAGAGGCCATCGAGAAGGCGCTGTTGCCGGTGATCCGAGCCTGCAAAGAGCGAGGTGTGGCGATGCGGATCGGGGTGAACCACGGTTCCCTTTCCGAACGCCTTATGGTGATGTATGGCGATACACCTGAGGGGATGGTAGAGTCGGCTTTAGAGTACATCCGCATCTGCGAGCGACACGATTTTCGTGACATCGTGGTTTCCCTGAAGGCCTCGCGCGTGCAGGTGATGGTTCAGGCCAATCGCCTTATGGTGCGCCGAATGGCCGAAGAGGGCATGGATTATCCCCTGCATCTCGGTGTAACGGAGGCGGGCGACGGACAGTATGCCCGCATTAAGAGCACTGCAGGCATCGCCACTCTGCTGGCAGAAGGCATTGGCGATACCATTCGCGTCTCTCTTGCCGAAGACCCCATTAACGAGCTACCGGTCTGTTATGAGATTTTACAGGCCCTGGGGCTGCGACGCACAAAAACCGAGTTCATCGCTTGCCCCTCGTGCGGACGCACGAAGTTCGACCTGCCCACCGTGCTTGCCCAAGTAAAGGCGGCGACAGGCCATCTTGCCGGCCTAAACATCGCCGTTATGGGGTGCATCGTCAACGGGCCGGGTGAGATGGCCGATGCGGACTACGGCTATGTGGGGAAAGCAGGAGGAAAAATATCGCTCTATCGCGGGCGCGAAGAGGTGAAGAGTGGCATTCCCCAAGAAAAAGGGGTCGAGGAGCTGATCGCGCTCATTAAGGCCGATGGACGTTGGGTAGACCCGCCAGAAGGCTACACGCCGCCTCCACCACCCCAAAACTTCCGCGATCGCATTCGTGTGGATATTCCTTTGGAAACAGTTTCCTCCAAAGGCTCTTAAAGAGCCATTTGCCGTACGAAAGGAGCGTTACCATGGCATCGAAAAAGATTCTTATGCTGGTGGGCGACTACGTGGAAGACTATGAGGCGATGGTGCCCTTTCAGGCGCTGTTGGCAGTAGGCCATCAGGTTCATGCGGTTTGCCCGGGTAAACGCGCAGGGGAAACGGTGCGCACCGCCGTGCATGACTTTGAAGGCGACCAAACCTACAGCGAAAAGCGAGGGCACAATTTCACGCTCAACGCCACGTTCGATGAGGTGAACCCTGCCGACTACGATGCGCTGCTCGTTCCCGGTGGGCGTGCACCGGAGTATTTGCGGCTTAACCCACAAGTGCTTAACATTGTGCGCCATTTTGCCGAGACGAACAAACCCATTGCGGCCATCTGTCACGGGTTGCAGATTCTGGCGGCGGCCGGCGTGTTGAAGGGACGACGTTGCACGGCCTACCCGGCCGTGGGGCCGGAGGTGCGCAACTGCGGTGGTGACTATCAAGACATTCCCGCCGATAAGGCGATCTTGGATGGCAATCTCGTCTCTTCACCGGCATGGCCGGGGCACCCCGAATTCATTGCGGCCTTCCTTAAACTGCTCGGCACCCAAATTCAGCTTTAGCGGCGATAGAGGGAAAGGCGCTGAGGGGGAGGGAGCCCTGCCCCAGAAAATCGCAAGATTTTCTGGCTACCCCTGTATCGGTCTTGAGCGCAGCGCCGTCGGCTTTGAGCAGTTGCCGACCGGTGCGGGCACCCTACACCCATCTGGCCGATGTGGGGCTGTATGAGGGAGGGGCATAGGCCTTGTGCCTACCCCCTGTGCGCGCAACCGGCCCTAAAGACCTTCCGTTGTACGTTGTAAAATCTTGCCCATTTGATAATGCGAGAGGTTTTATACCGTTCGGTACGCGCACGCCTGCCCGCTCTAGACATGGGTGTGGTACAATAAATTGTAGTAGGCAGACTTTGGAGTGAAATAGGTTATGGTAGAGATTATTGAGGAGGGAGCGCAGCTCGTTATTCGCATTGGTGAGCAGGAGTTTGCACGTTACAATTTCGGAAGTAACTTGTGGAAGCCCTATCTCTACCCCATACGAGCAGCCAATGGTCTCTCCTTGGTGGCCGACGCTCCCGTAGATCATCGCCATCATCATGGGTTTTGGGTAGGGCATGGTCGGGTAAACGGTCTCGATTTTTGGCAGGAGCGCCATAATAGTGGGCGCATCGTCCATCGCAGCTTTGAGAAAGTTGTTAGCGGGGGGGAGCTTGGCAGCTTCACCGAAAAATGCGATTGGATAAGCCCCACCGGCGATGTCGTTCTCACAGATACCCGCACATTCGCTTTCCACGATACCCCACCCGATGCACGCCTATTCGACTTTGAGATCGTGCTGCGAGCACCAAACAACGCACCGGTTAGCCTGGAGCCGACAAATGAGGCCGGTATTCCCTATGTGCGCCTGGCGGAAGGGCTTACGGTAAAGTCGGGAGGAACGCTGGTGAACGCCTCTGGCCAGCGCAACGAAAAAGGAACCTATGGCCAACGCTCTCCCTGGATTGATGGTTCCGGCAAAATAGGGCGCCTGCAGTGCGGCATCGCGCTTTTCGATCATCCCGACAATCCTGCCTACCCTACACCCTGGTTCACACGGGACTACGGCCCGGTTTCGCCGAACTTTGGGCTTTTTCAGGAGGAGCCGCTCGTCATTGCACCCCGTCGCCCCTTGCGCCTGCGCTATCGCGTATACGCCCATTCGGGCGATGCAGAGACAGGGCGCGTAGCCGCCATCTTTAACGAGTTCTTGCAGTCGTTGCGGCAGGTGGAGAGCAGCGAACAGCCCGTGGAATCGCCTGCCGGTAGGAGTGAGTAGAATATGCCGCCTCAACGCCCGCCAACTCCAACAGAGCAGAAGTACTATGAGGAGTACATACAACCTCTGTCGGAAGCGCTCATCGAAACAGAAGATTTGGAGCCGGAGCAGCAATGGCCCTTGATCATGCAACTTCTACCGGAGGACTATCTCTATAGGTTGCTGGATATCCACCCCCTAGAACGTATCGAGGTGTGGAGAAACTACGCCCCTCTGGCGCATCTGCTGCTGCGGGTGTATTACAACTACCAAATAGACACAAACGACAAATCCAACCAACCCGTTATTATGATTTATAGGTGTCTGTTAGGTCTGCTCTACTCCGCCCTTGCCGAACTAGAGGCACGAGAAGGGCATTTTTGTTCTCGCGTGGAACCTATCTCGGAGCCTCTGCAAGCCATAGATAGCGCCCAACCGTTCTTTTGTGAGCCGAAAGACCCACAGACCTTCTCTTATGAGGAGATGCTCGCGTTTTACAAGAGCCGCGCTAAAGAGAAACCAACCCAGTAAACAACCCATGCGCCTCTTTTTTGCCCTCTTTCCTCCTCCCTCTATTCGCAATGCAATCGGCGCCTTCCAAAAAGAGCTACAAGACGCCGTATCGGACTCTGGTGTGCGTTGGACACGACAGGAGCAGTTTCATTTTACGGTGCGTTTTTTAGGGGAGATCGCCGAGCCGGTCGTTCCAAGGTTGATCGAGGCGGCAACCCGTGTTTGCACGGAACAACCCATATTTTCCGCCGCGTTAGGCAACCTTGAGCTGTTGCCTAACTCCCGACACCCACATACATTGGTGTTGGGTGCTCGAATGGGTTTGGCCGAAATGGCCACGTTGGCACATGCGCTCGATAGGGCTTTTCGTGGGCTTGAGCTTGGTATTGCGCCTGAAAACCGCCCCTTCCGTGCTCATCTTACTCTGGCACGTATTAAAAACCCGAATGCGGCCGAAGCCGTGCAGGCCCTGCTTCAACGTTCATGGCAACGACTCGACCAAATCCCCCCTTTTATGGTAGAATCATGTACACTTGTGCGCAGTGAACTACGTCCTGACGGACCCATCTACACCCCTCTTGCCGAGTGCCTTCTGCAGCACTCCGCAAAGAGCCTATGAGGAGAAAACCGTGTCAACCGAAGAGACCTTTGAAAAGGTAGACCCGCGAAAGCTTAAGGCGCTGGAATCGGCGCTTGCAGGCATCGAAAAGCAGTTTGGAAAAGGGAGTGTTGTGCGTTTAGGCCAGGCGTCACGCCTGAATGTGGATGCTATTCCCACCGGTTCTATCGCCCTCGATCTCGCTTTGGGCGTGGGCGGCATTCCACGAGGTCGCATCACCGAAATCTATGGAACCGAATCGTCGGGAAAAACGACCATCGCCTTGCAATGCATTGCCCAGGCACAAAAGAAAGGGGGCATCTGTGCCTACATTGATGTGGAGCACGCCATTGACCCCGAATATGCCCGCAAAATCGGCGTGGATGTGGATAACCTCTTTATCTCCCAGCCGACCACAGGCGAGGAAGCGCTCGACATTATGGATGCGCTTATTCGCTCCAGCGCCATAGATGTCTGCGTGCTCGACTCGGTGGCCGCCCTTGTGCCCAAAGCGGAGTTGGAGGGGGATATGGGCGAATCGCACGTGGGGGTGCACGCACGCCTTATGTCGCAGGCGCTTCGTAAGGTGGCAGGCACCATTAGTCGCACCAACACGGCAGCCATCTTCATCAACCAAATCCGCCAAAAGATAGGGGTTATGTTCGGCAACCCCGAAACCACAAGCGGTGGGCTGGCCCTAAAATATTACGCCTCCGTGCGACTCGAAGTGCGGCGCACCGAGACCGTTAAAAATGGGGCCGATCCGGTTGGGGCGCGAGTGAAGGTGAAGGTGGTAAAGAACAAGGTGGCTCCGCCGTTCCGCCAAGCCGAGTTCGATATTCTCTTCGGGCGCGGCATTAGCCGAGCGGGTGGTGTGCTCGATATGGGCGTGGAGCTGGGGCTGGTGCAAAAAAGCGGCTCCTACTTCTCCTATGGCGATGTTCGCTTGGGGCAGGGGCGCGAGAACGCACGGCAGTTCCTCGAAGAGCACGAGGAGATACTGGATGAGATCGAAAACAAAATCCGCGCCGCCGCCTCCGCCGTCCCTGTAATCGGTGCTGCCGATATAGAAGAGGCCGAAGCGGAATAGTTGCCCCTCCCGTCTCTTTGAGATCGAGAAGAGAGGAAGCTTGGGCCTACAAGTGCCGCAAAGGGGGCTATTTGCGGCATTTTTAAACGTATAAAAGAGAGGTTGTACAGACGATAATCAAAAGAGCAATGGCGCTCACCCTTTAATGCCACCGACGCATAGAGGGCACGCAGACGTGCAACGGAGGACGTCTCAAATGCCAAAAACTCAAGGCCTGAGCATTCTTTCAGGCCTACAAAGCTTTCATAATTTGCTGGCCGCCGCGCTGGTGGAAGAGGCTATTCGACACCAAGAGGGATTCCTTGCCGAAAATGGCGCCCTGGTCGTCTACACAGGGCGCTTCACCGGCCGCTCTCCCCAAGATAAATATATAGTGCATGAGCCTTCAGTCGCATCGGAGATCGAATGGGGGCCGGTTAACCACCCCCTCTCCGAGGAAAGTTTCAATCGCTTGCTGAATCGCATGATAACGCATCTGCAATCGCGGCCGGTCTATTCCCAAAACCTCTGGGCGGGGGCGGATGCGCGCTATGCTCTGCCGCTCTTTGTAGTGACAACGCACGCCTGGCAAAGCCTCTTTATCCGCCAGCTGCTGCTCCGCTCCGAGCCGTCTTATCTCGTTCAATGGGACGATCCATTCACGATTCTTTGCGCCCCCGATTGCTTTGCCGTGCCCGAAGAGGATGGCACACGAAGCGAAACCTTCATCGCTATCCACTTCGGCCAACGCCTCGTTCTCATCGGCGGCACAGCTTATGCCGGCGAGATCAAAAAAGCGGTCTTCACCATCATGAACTATCTGCTCCCTCAAAAGGGAGTGTTTCCTATGCACTGCGCGGCCAATACCGGCAACGGTGGGTCTGCCCTGTTCTTCGGGCTGAGCGGCACCGGCAAAACCACGCTGTCGGCTTTAGGCGAACGGCCCCTCATCGGTGACGATGAGCACGGCTGGTCGGATGAGGGCGTCTTCAATATCGAAGGCGGCTGCTACGCCAAGTGTATCCATCTCAGCCGCGCCAGCGAACCTCACATTTGGGAGGCTATTCGCTTCGGCGCCGTGTTGGAGAACGTGGAGCTGGAGAAAGATACGCGCCGACCTGACTATAACAGCGATCGCTACACCGAAAACACCCGTGCTGCCTACCCCATCGAGTTCATCCCACATGCCGTGACCTGTGGTAAAGGCGACCATCCTAAAAACATCTTTTTCCTTACTGCCGACGCTTTCGGCGTTCTGCCGCCCATTAGCCGGTTGAGCCTAGGGCAGGCATGCTACCACTTTCTCAACGGATACACCGCTAAGGTGGCCGGAACCGAACGAGGGTTAGGCAAAGAGCCGGAGGCGGTTTTTAGCACCTGCTTTGCGGAGCCTTTCCTCCCCCTCTCTCCCCTGCGCTACCTTACCATGTTTCGAGAAAAGCTTACGAGCCATGCGGCTACCGTTTGGCTGGTAAACACCGGTTGGATAGGGGGGCCCTACGGAGTAGGCAAACGGATTCCGCTGGAGTACACCCAGGCGCTCATCGAGGCGGCCTTGGATGGTGCGCTGGGCGGTGTGGAATATCAAACCGAGCCTTTCTTCGGTCTATCGGTTCCCCTACAGGCGCCACGGGTTCCAACACATCTATTGCTTCCTCAGCGCGCCTGGCCCTCGAAAGAGGCCTACGAGGAGATGGCGCGAGCGCTCGTCCGACGCTTTCGGGAAAACTTCTCCCGCTACGCTGCTGCCTTTCCTCGTGACCTGCCGGTCGAGGACTTTCTGTTCAAATAGGCGAATGTACCAGGAAAATGCCCGAGCGAGAGGAGGGGCACCTTCGAGGATGCCCTAACGAGTAGGGGGGCGGATTTGTGGGGGGCGCCTTACCGGTCTTTTCCTCTAACGGCTTCTAATCCTCTTCAGCACGCGGATGGGTGCGCTCATACACGGCTTTCATCTGTTCTGTGGTTACATGGGTATAAACCTGCGTGGTGATGAGATGCGCGTGGCCTAAAAGCTCTTGGACGGCACGGAGGTCGGCACCGTTTTCAAGCAGGTGAGTCGCAAAGCTATGTCGTAGGGTGTGTGGGGTGACTTTTAGGCGCTGAGAGGCGGCAAGACAATAGCGGTCGAAGATACGTCGAATGCCCCTGTCCGAAAGTCTTTTCCCGAACCGATTCAAGAACACGGCAGGGTCGGGCGTGCCGGTATTGGCGGCAGCAAGGCGTGGGCGACCATCGGCAAGATAGAGCTGAAGGGCCTCAACGGCAGCACGTCCAAGGAACGCCATACGGTCTTTACCTCCCTTGCCTTGCCTTATACGGATTTGTTCATTAGCCAGGTCGAGATCTTCGAGGTCAAGCGAGTGCGCTTCGCCGGCACGAATGCCGGAGGCGTAGAGCAGCTCCATCAGGGCCTTATCACGCTGGCCTTCGGGGGTGGAGATGTCGGGGGCATTTAGCAGGGCTTCCACCTCGCGCAGGCGCAGGAAGCGCGGCAGGCGCTCCTCCTGTTTAATGGGCAGCACCCCAATGGTTGGGTCTGCCTGCAGATAACCTTGACGAAGCGCCCAACGACAAAAGGCTCGTAGAGAGGCCAATTTGCGGGCTAAAGAGGAGCGTTTATACTCACCCTCCTGCAGATCGGCGAGGAAGGCACGCACATGGTTTCTTTCTACGAGATGGAGGGCACCGAGTTCGGGGTGAGTGGCCACATAGCCTAAAAACTGTTCGATGTCGGCTCGGTAGGCCCGAACGGTGTGTGCGGCGGCGTTTTTGGCAAGCCGCAAGTACTGTAGAAATCCATGGAGTACATCGGCCAAGGCCGCATCAAGCTCGGGCGCATCGCCGGCGTTCTCTTGGTTTTGCTTCTCTTCCTCCATACCCCATCTCCTTTCTGGGTTTAGTTACGGCGGCGTTTCGCGAGTTCGGCCTCTTCGGCGGCATCAAGCTGTTCGCTTGTCTTACGCGGTGGCGCTTCAACCGGCGCCACTTCGGGTCGCTTGGCCGTAGGCGTTTTAGCCGCGTGCGCCGGCGCCTTTGGCTCTGAGTAGGGAAGCAGGTCCTTCAACGCTACCAATACCACGTAGCGCAAGGTAAAGGCACGCTCTTGCGGCGTGAGTCGGTTGCGTGCTTCTTCCGACAAGCCATCGAGCCACTTATTTCGCATCCGCTCTTCCGTCTCGAGGTGGCGTTTGGCGATGGTTTCCGGCATGCTCTCCACCTCGATAACGACTGCAGCCTCTTTCTCATCGTAGATTTTCTGAATGGTGCCCACCAGCCCGCGGAAGTGGTTGTAGAAAAGCCCCGATTTCACATCCTCTGGGGTCACCTCGCGGTCTACTATCCGCACGCGGTCACCCTCATGCAACGTTTTTGCCATCTGTCACCTCCTAACTTCGATTTTAGTATACCCTTGTCTGTAGAAAATCCATGTGATATCCCCTTATGCAAGCGATCCTCCACGAGGCGATCAAAAGAGGAGAGAAGGCCGAGCCTTCTCTCCCAGGGTTGTTTCAAAGACTGTCAGCTTTGAAATAACTCAAGGTCTTTTTATTTACCTCCCGTGGTAGCTACTATCAACGGTGGGAATGGGGTAGGCATCACGCCCTCCATGGGCGCGTTTCCAGGCTTCCCACTCTTCGTGAGGCACAAGATAGGCCGGGAGGGTGGTGATTTGCCCTTGAGCGGTGACATAGGCGGAGGGGCCTTTTATGACGAGCGCATACATATGGCGGTAGAGTTCGATAGCCTGTTGGTAGCGTTTGAGGGTACAGAGAAGCACATAGTATTGTAGGCAGACATCGAGGTTGTTGGGCATCAGCTTGTAGGCCTCCGCCGCATCTTTTAAAGCCTCCTCGTAATTGGCCGTGTAACGTGGGTCTGGCACGGTCCTAAGAGGACAATCAAAGTACTCCCCTAGAACATTACTGCTCTGAGCTAAGTACAGTATCCCACCCAACTCTTGATAGCCTACCTGCTTAAAGTCCTCACGAAGACGCTTCCCATAATAACTTAAACAACTCCCACTAAGATCAAACGTTGCTGGATACTTCAAAAGGTACTCCCGAACCTGCTCATACTCCCTCAGATGGTAGTAGCATATCGCTAAGTCAAGACAATACCAGTATGTAACTCCGGTTGGCTTATAATACAACGAACCAGAAGGCGAGTACATGTCCCCTAGGTTTAACTTGGAAGTCCCTGACTGCTTCGTGTAGATCTTGCCTCCTATCTCACAACGCCATTGAGAACGCTGCGAAAGAGCCGCATCCAACTGCTCTGCCTTCCGGATCGCCTCCGCATACTTGCCCTCCTCCATTAGCACATGAACCTCTCCTTGACACGCTAAACCGTACTCCGCTAACAGCTGCTTGTGGATGATGCTCAGAGCACATATAATGGACTCTCGCTGATTCTGCTGGCGCGCTAAACGCAACGCCTCCGAAGAAGTAGGAAACTCCGCTACACAAGAGGCCACCTCCTCTGCGATTACATCCGGTATACCCTTTGCCCACTCAAGAAACTCCTTCTGAGAACCTGCCCGCGCTTCTATCTGCGAATACAACGCAAGGGCTTCACGATAACGACCCTCATGAACCCGCTGAGCGGCCGTCTGAAAATAGGGGTCGTAGCGCTGCTGAATAAGTTCGAGAAGTGCGGCAATGGGTGGGTCTGACGCCGTGCCCACATGCTCCCAAAACCTCTCCTCGGCTGTCTCTAGCTGCGCCTGCGTCTTCACGGCGCCCGCTAGCAGCATCCCAAGACCAAGTCCATAAAGTAGGAAAAGACACCCCCGCCAACGTTTGAAACTTGTCTGCATCTTCATTTTCCCCCCTCATCCCCACTCTTTGAGGCAGAGTATGCTAGCTCTACGTGAAAGCTCATGTTATCGTTGTCTAGTTTTCATAGGGAGGAAAGACATATTAGTTTTCCTCCCTGTTTGCCTTTGCGCATTTCAAGGTTTAGACGGTGTGGAGGAGAAAACAGGGATGGGGTAGGCATCACGCCCTCCATGTGCGCGTTTCCAGGCTTCCCACTCTTCGTGAGGCACAAGATAGGCCGGGAGGGTGGTGATTTGCCCTTGAGCGGTGACATAGGCGGAGGGGCCTTTTATGACGAGCGCATACATATGGCGGTAGAGTTCGATAGCCTGTTGGTAGCGTTTGAGGGTACAGAGAAGCACATAGTATTGTAGGCAGACATCGAGGTTGTTGGGCATCAGCTTGTAGGCCTCCTCTGCATACTTTAATGCACTTTCCCAATTCGCCGTAGAACGAACATCAGGAACCCCGCGAGCTGGACAATCCCTATCCCCTAACACATTCGCACTCTCGCCTAATAACACGAGCGCGCCTACCTCCTTGTAACCGGTCTGTTGACCCCTCGACTGCAACTGATGGGCGTAGACACCTAACACACCCATCACATTGGGGGACAGTTGAGAACGAATAAACCACTCACGAGCCTTATCGTAATCATGCAACCGATAGTAGCTGAGCGCTATATCTAAACTCACCCGGTAACAACCTCCCGGAGTATAACCCCGTAAACACCAATGGGGAGGATACGAAACAGCATCCGCCGAAGGCTGTGCGTAGGTCTTACCCGCTATCTGGTACTGCCAAACACTATACTTTTTGTAAGCTTCTTCGGCTTCTTGGGCTTTGGAAATGGCCTGAGCGTATTTGCCTTCCTGATAGAACAGGTGCACCAAACCAAAGTAAGCTTGCATCATGTAGTCGGAATATACCAGAAAGTGCAAGCTGCCAATAGCCGTTTTAATCAAGCTGAAACTTCTCCATTGACCTAAATCCGCCGGATAATTATAGCGCTGGATGCGCTCGTTGGCTTCGGTCTCTATCTGTTGAGGCAGTCCTTCCAGATACGATTGCAAGAAAGAAGGCTCTTCAACCATCGAAAGGACGCTCTGATAGAGCTGCTGCGCCCTAAGATAGTGCCCCTCCTTCAGGCGCACCAAAGCCGTTTTGATAAAGGGGTCGAAACGCTGCTCTAGCAAACTCACCCGCTCTGTCATCACCGGGTCGGTGCGTATGTCGGCTATGCCCGTGAAAACATCTGTAGAGAGAGGGGGCGGTGTATCCACTTCATGTGTCTGCCCCAAGCTGTGTAGACACCCAAATCCGAAGACAGTCATAGCCACATACATCAACAAGTTTCTTATGATTAGGTTATTCTTAGAGGCCATCGTGCCAGCTCCTACGGTTTCTGAAAGTTATTTAGTTTCTCATTAAGCCATAACAGGTTCCATTCGGGGAAGGCCGGATAATCTGTTCCAGGATATATCCGGACATTTCCCAAGCCATAAAGCCAATTCCCGTTCTCTAAAGTTGCATGGGCTGACCAAGACCACGTAGCATCATGTAGTGGCACCCAACAACTTGGAGCAGGGGGGAGATACATTAACCAGTCATGAAAGTTCTCAATAACTGAATAGTAAGTGCTGTTGGCCAGAAAATGCACATAGGGTGCATCATTAGCTATCTCCTGAGCTGGTAACAATCCATCTGCTGAAAGCGAAGGCCTGAAGGGGAAATGATTATCTAGACCTGTAGTGCCATTGTTAACGAGCACGTAACTGTTTGATGGAGTGCTATCATCCTTGCGATAGATCGAGGGTGTTGCAAGTTGACAGAGGGCATAATATCCATAGTCTGTTGTGCCATCGGGCCTAACTTTCACGAAATCGTCAGGAGTAATGACCTGACCCTGAAAGTGTACATCGAGAACACCGAAGCCAGGAGGGTTGAGGGACACAACCGAATAGCCGTTATTATTTGTGTCTGCAGTTAGGATAAAGGGAACAGGAATTTGGGGTGCTCGGGTATCGAAGGGAAGACTGGTAACAGCCGTACCGGAGAAGCCTCCTACGGGATGGGCACCGGCAGGGACGGCGAGGTCTACGGTGCAGGTGACCACGACACGGGTGCTGGACTGATTAGTTGCGGTGGGTACTTTGGGATAGAAGGTGAGGGTTGATTGGATAAGGTCTGCTGCTGCCAGAGGGATAAATCTAGCCGACTGCGGCTGAGAGGTATCCCCGTTCAAATAGTTAGACAGTTGCCAATCTTTAAAGGGTTGGCAAGCTGCAGGTGGGTTCCACTGATAGTTGCTGGGGGTCAGGCCGCCGGGGTTGAGGCTGCAGTTTACCTGCTGACCAATCAGGTACTCCGGCTGCGTGTTCAGGTTGATGCCGCTGCCCCCCAAAACCACCATCAACGGGGTGGCCGTGGCTGAGTAAGTTATACCAACCCCTGCTTGCCCCATGAAGGGTACCGGAATGGTGATGTTGGCCGATGGCGTACAAGTTACCGTGAAACTCGACAAATCGCTCCCTGCAGCAGGTGTCTTGATGAGGTACATAACACCTGAAGAACTCTGCCCTACTTGGGTAGTCCCATTGCCTAAAGTGATGGGCGTGAACCCCAAGCCGTTGTCGGCGCTGCCTTGAGCAGATTTTGCATTGGGTGCATTGCATTGCCACTGAGCCGTGCAGTTTTGCATCACCACAGCGGCCGGCGGAGGGGGTTCGTTGGGGATGTTGGGGTCGGGCACCCAAGTGAAGGTGGCTGTAATCTGGCCGCTGCAGGTAACGGTGGGGTTTTGATTGTTGGCGCTAGCACCCCCTCCGTAGACTCCATTGTTGAAGGTATAGGGTTGTCCGTTGCAGTTTCCACCGGAGTAGGAGACGGTGTAATGGCCGGCGTAGGCCTGTGGGGGGAGGAGAGAGAGGAGGGTACATGCGAGCAGGGTCATCAGGAAAGCCCGAAATGAGGGATACGCTGCTTTAGGTTTAGGCTTGGCAGGAGCAGGATTTAAACCGTGTACCACGGGGGGGGGGACAGGCGTGACAAGCTTGGGATGCAGCCGGAATCAAACGTTTGGTTCATCATGATTAGGTTTTGACCTCCTTCTTTATATTAGGCGAACAGTAAGTTTGTTTGGTTACAAAAGTTGAGCTTGTAGTGTGTTAACTGCTACCAGCTTGCGATAGATTATAACAGAGCGGACTGTAGATGTCAAGTGTTTTGATATAAAGGGAACATTACAGTTTGAAACTTTGAGCATGGTTTGGAGGGTTCGGAAGAACGCTCTTTCTTTTTGATGATGAGTTTAACGGAATCTTTCACGTCTGTCACACCCCACACATGTGAGAGAAAGAGGGCTTGTCTATTTTCTGGTAGAGATTTATGCCTAGATGGAAAAAAAGAAGGCGTTCGGCATGTCGTGCCCACAAAAAGCCAAGCTCTATCATATTGCAGATTTTGCCTGGATAAGGCTAGAATAGCAAGGCAGTTTGCAGACATAAGGAGGCGAAGGTGGCGTATCGAGAGGTTCCTCGTTGGATAGGGATAGGGGCGCTGTTGATGGCCCTGCTCTTTGTTAACGGCTGTGCGCGGCCGGTGAATCGTGCGGCGGAACGCCGCATTCGTGAGGCTCTGCCTAACTTGCTGGGGCCGGCAAAAGCGTATCGCGTACACGTGGAGAGCAACCCCCTCAACACCATCAGCGGCCGCCTCGCACGGGTTCTCATTGATGCCGACGACCTCCAATTGCCAAACGGACTTCTCGTCCAACATCTGCATCTCGACTTGAAAGGGGTAGATTTTGACACACAACATAGGCAGCTGCGCCACATCGACTCGGCTCATTTTCTAGCCGCAGTGGATGAAAACGCCCTGACGCTCTATCTCATCGGGCAGGAAACGGAGGAGTTAAACCTACAAGACCTTCAAATCCATATCCTCCCGAATAACATCCTGCGCATCGCCGGCAAGCGAACCGTGCTGGGCGTCGGGGTGCCGTTTAGCATCTCAGGCCCCGTGCGCCTCGTCGGCGCCGATCGCATCGAACTAGACCCAGAACATCTGACCTTGGTGGGAATTCATGTGCCCGATCTGCTGTTTGGCTTTATCAAAAGCAGGTTTGAGAGCGCGATAACACTCTCAAACCTGCCTTTCCCCATTCGCCTTACCGCTTTGCATACCCAGCCCGGCCTGCTGCTTTTGGAGGGAGACGCCGATGTGGGCAAAATGGCCGATGTCGTGAATCACCATGTTCAAGAGGCCGCCCGGAGCGGCATCTACAGCAATTAATGGCTATGGCCGTCCCGTCTTCTCCTTACACCCTGTGGCAAGAGACGCTTGAGCGTCTCGGCCAAAGCAGCGGTACGGTTTTGTTATTAGGGGCAAGCGATACAGGCAAAACAACTTTCGCGCGCCTGCTTTTAAATCGCTGGGCGGCGATGGACCGATGCCCGGCCTTTCTCGATGCCGACATCGGGCAATCGGAGGTGGGGCCGCCGGGAACTATCGGTATGGCCTATGTAACCAAGCCACTCGAAACGTTCGCCGATCTTGCACCGGAGGGGCTTGCCTTTGTAGGCACCACCACGCCGATGGGCCATTTGATGGAGATCGTCACCGGCGTCAAACAGCTTGCCGAGCGTGCGCAAGGCCGGCCCCAAGTTGTGGACACAGGAGGGTTTATTCAAGGCCTTGCGGCACAGCGCCTTATCGTTGCGTTGGTTGTATTACTGCAGCCCGCTCATATCGTTGGGCTGCAACGCGGAGGTGAGTTGGAGCCTATTCTGCGCCTTTTGCGGGGTGCACGGTGGGAGCTGCACACGCCGGGTGTGCCGGAGGTAATCGGGCGAAAAACTCCGCTCTTTCGTGCGCAGCGTCGTTCCCTGCGTTTTGCTGCCTATTTTTATGAGGCCACACTTCAGACCTACTCTTTCCGTAAGGTGCCCCTGTTGGGCACATGGTTGGGCAGTGGTACCCCACTGCCGGCGCATCTTTTGCGCTTTGTGCGCTCCGCTTTGGCCACAGAGACCCGCGTTTTCTATGCCGAGACCTTCGCTGGGCGCCTTTGCCTTATGACAGATAAGGTATTGCCGGCGCATTCACCCGGCATTTCGGTTATTCAGCGCCAGTTGCAGGTAGGCGGAGTCGTGATGACGAGAGCGCCTCGCCTCAAGCATCTCCTGGTCGGACTAGAGGAGGCTGAAGGGCAGTTGCTGAGCATGGGCTTGCTGGAGGCCATAGATTTTCGGCGCGGAGAGTTAGGCATTCTTAGCCCTATAAAGATACCGAGTGCGGTGGAACGCATTCGTTTTGGGCGTTTTCGAGTTACACCGGAGGGTAGGGAGCTAGGGTTACTGCGTTGGGAAGAGATGTGAAAACGGGCAAGGAGGTAAACCTTGCCCGTTTTGATCTCTGCTCTTTATGAGATGCTTAGTCGGCGCCGCCGGGCATAGAGCCACCTCCGCCGGCCGGACTAGGTAGTCCGGGACGGGCAAGCGGTGGGCGACCTGCCGGCCTTCCAGGAGCGCCGGGGAAACCAGGATAGCCGCTTGGGGCACCGGGCATTCCTGAGGGCATTCCCGGAAGCCCAGGATAGCCTGCCGTACGTCCTGTCCCTCCAGGGTTGTTCGGCGCGGCGCCGAAGAAGGCGGTCATATCGAAATGGTCTTGCTCCACAAGCATCACGAAAATGGCGATAACACGGTTGTGATAGACGTTCACCTGTAGGTGATGCTTAATGTTGTAGATTAAAGCGATCGATTCGCCCTGTTGTTCGATGGAATCGGGCCAACCGTAGAGTTCGTAGACTTTCTTCAGCGAGTCTCCCAAGCGAAGTCCGCGGCTTGTAGGTTGTCCACCGGTTCTTCCAACTTCAAGAATATGGAGCACGCGCCCTGAAGCGGTAAAACCGAACATGTAGAGCAGCTCTTTTTCTGGATAGAAGTAAACCCACTTATAGCCACCGGCCTCGGCAAAAGTCGTGCCGCCTTGTTGAGCAGGCTGATTTATTCCTGGCACGCCGGGGATGCCATAAGGGGAGGAGCCTGGTGCTCCAGGTGGTACCCCGTAGGGCGAAGAGCTACCGTAGGGCGACGATGGCATGCCATAGGGAGAAGAAGAACCTCCATAAGGCATTGAGGGGCCATAAGAAGGCCCACCGATAGGTGGCCCTTCAGAGCCGGGCATCCCTGTGGGAGGGCCATAAGGCCCGTAGGGCGAACCGCCTGGCATACCCGGATAGCCCGGCATACCCCCACCGGGATAGGCGGCTGTGGGCATGCCATTACCGGCGTTAGGGCGGGTTATGTTGGGTGGCGTCTCGTTGGAGCCGTAGACAGCAAGGACGCCACCGGTGATCTCGCCGCGGTTATTCACTGCGGGAATAACGTTAAGCAAAACGCCGGCGGGGATGACACGATAAGGGGCGCCGTAGCGGGCGAACACCTGATGGTAGGTGGCGAGCAGATGAATGCCCAGTAAGGAGGTTTCTATCTGAGAGGCGTGCTTTTTGGCATAGACGGGCTGCCCCCAACCTGCCCAAAGGATGCCGGTAAGCGCAAGAGATATTCCGAATTTCATTGCATGTCGCATCGCTGCTATAGTCTCCTTTCGCATTAGGGTTTGGCCAGCCCGAGCACAATGCCCACCACGTGGTTATGGCGCAACTGGAAAGCGATCTGGTCACGCCCACCATAGCGCAGCACGATATAGTCGCCACTGCTTTCGCCGTCGCTGCTCCAGCCGTAGTGACGGATGATGGCGCTAAGGGGGCTGCCTAAAGTGATCCCTTCGGCGGAGATCGGCTCCGGCACTTTGGGGGAGGGCTTGTAGCCATAGGCTTGGATTTGGATCACACGCCCCTGTTTATTAAACAGGAAAGAGTAGTGAAGCCCTAGTTCGGGGAAGTGGTACCACCATGTGGTTAAACCTTCCTCCTGCACCATTTGATTGCCGGTTCCGGGCAGGGTAGCGCCGGGCATGCCGGGATAGCCCGGTATGCTGGAGCCGTAGGGCATCGCTCCAGGAAAGCTGCTGCCACCGGCAAAGTTCGGGCGGCTACTGCCGCCTTTGCCCTGCGCTGCAGGCACACCGCCATAAGGCATGCCGCCCTCGGGTGGCATGCCAGGAGGCATACCCGGCATGCCATAGGGCGAGGAAGAGGATCCGGGCATTCCATAAGGAGACCCAGGCATACCGTAGGGAGAACCCGGCACCCCATAAGGTGGCCGACCTCCCGCCGGGCTGTAAGGAGAGCCTGTGGGGCCGCTGGTGCCGGGAAGCCCAGGCAGAGCGGGCGCTCCGGAGTAGCCCGAAGGGCCTGCATTGCTGCCGCTTTGCTGAGAGGTTGGAAACGCCATAGCGCTCAAGTAAGGGGTTCCAACCTGGACTTCGCTGGGTTGACCTAACTTTCGCAGCACCACCGTATAGGGCGCCAACAAAGGCACTCCCAACAAAGAGCGCTCCGGCCGTGGCGTGGGGGGCGCACCAAAAGCCCATGGAGCCAGTGTGCACAGAACAGCCCCCACAAAAACTTTTTTCCAACCATCCCCAATACTTTGGAGAGCTATCATTCCTATTCCTCCTTGGGAACCCGCTGCTTTAGTGGCTTACCGAATGCCTCTACGTTATACCAGAGTTCGCCGCATTTCCCATTAGATTCTACGTTTTCTATCTGTTATCCTGCTTGCACCATGAAAAATAGTCTCTTATTCGCCTCTTTGTAGATGGACGGGCGTCGTCTGACATCTACCCATTTGAAGCAGTTGCGATAAGGTTACAAAGGTGTAGCCGCGCCGACGCAGCGTTCTCACCAGAGAGGGCAGGGCCTGCACCGTGCTCATTTTGCCGTTGTGCATAAGGACGATCGCTCCGGGGCGAGCAGTACGTGCCACATGCTCGGCGGCCTCCATCGAGCCGACAAGCTCGGCATCGTAAGCATCTATCGTCCACATACATAGGGTCAACCCCCATGCATGAGCGACCTTTTCCACCTTTTCGTTCTCATCTCCTCCAGGAGGGCGCAGAAAACGCGGTACCTGTCCCGTAGCCCACTCTATGGCTGCCTGTGTGGCCATCAGTTGACGGGCTATGGCCTGCGGAGAAAGCGTTTTGAGATTAGGGTGCGTAAAGCTGTGGTTTGCTAACTCCATGCCCGCTTCCGCTATTTGGCGCGTCAGGTCAGGATATTGCACGACATGTTGCCCTATAACGAAAAACGTTGCTTTCACGCCAAGCCGTTTTAACACATCGAGGAGCGCCTCGGTCACGCCCGGCTTAGGGCCGTCGTCGAAAGTTAGGGCCACGACCTTGCGTGTGGTCTGCACGGCCCAACAGGTGGGCACTTTGGGGTCGAGCGTTTCATAGGCCGCCAGCCTAGCCCGGATCGCCTCGCTCGGTTGTGTAGCGGCAGCCCAGGTGAACCAAAGCCGCGCATCGGCGCGCTTCCCCGCACTTTGCGCCAACATTCCAAGCACCTCGGCGCACGCCCCTGCATCGGGCTGTAGGCCGAAGGTGCTCCAAAAGGCCGCACGCAATCGCTCTTGTGCTGGACCGGTATGGCACGAAAAACCGTTGATCACATGCACGATGCGCTCGCCTCTGTCGAGTAGGTTGCCGTTTGCATCGTAAAGCGACAAAGCCACCCGATGGGGGCCGTTGGCAACCGTGCGCGTATCCCAAGAGAAGCTATAGGGACGGTCGCCAACCAACGCCAGAGGCTTGCCGTCAACCTCATAGCCAACATAGGCCACATTCGACGCGATGATGTCGGGTCGCAGCGTAACAACGCCACGCACCCCCTTTTCCGTTTGCATCGCCGGTGCCCAAATCGCTATCGGCAGCTCAACCTCCCCGCGCAGCGGATGGTTCGGCCGGAACGTCATCAAAGGCGCCGGTGGGTTCACAAGCCCCTGTTCCGGTAGTTGTTTCATCAGCGCTGTCAATGCTGCCTGCGCCTCGTTTGCAGCTCCTAAGCGGTAATCCGCCATCCCTTTCATTGCCAAGATCGCGTTCTGCTTCCCCTCTGTCGGCATTGCAGCCATGCGCGAGGCATTGGTCGGCCACTGTGCATAGAGCTTGGCGGCCTCCAGAACGACCCTGTCGCCTCCTGCCTCCTCAGAAAGCGAGAAATCCTGCAGCGCCATGGCGCTTTCACCCCCCGCTAGCTGCAGCAGCCCGCTGCCGTAGAGGGCCACCGGGTCCTGCGGGTCTTTCTGTAATGCGGAGCCGAAAAGGGTTTTTGCCTCTTCAAATCGGTTGGCGCAGAGCGCCATGGCACCGTAGATATCAAGTAACTCCGGATCTCCCGGGTTTTGGGCAAAGGCCTCTTTTAGTCTCTGTGCCGCTTGCATTGCAGCGCCTCTATTCCAAGCGTGCAGCGCCTGGAGCGCCACCTCTTCGGGCAGAGCTGCCTGGGCGCGACAGGCTCCTAGCCAGAGACCAACGTACCCCAAAGTTTTCCACCAACTCTTTTGTCGGAAGAAACGGTTTAGAGGTTCACGCACATAGCGACTAAGGCAGAGCATCTCTTAAGAGATCGTAGAGGGCGATATAGAGATTGGTGGTGGCATCGAATTGCCGGGCGAAATGCAGCCTCCCCTGAGTCGTGTTTCGACGCATCCAATCTATCTGCAAAAAGCGTAGCTGACGGGGAAGGCTGTGGGCATCGCGCACGATCTGCTGCCATGTATGCAGGTTGGTGGGGGTGCGGTTTTGCAGGGTGGGCAGCGCACGAATTTGAGAGAGATCGGCATTCGCCTTTTGAAAGGCTGTAAAATAGCCGGCTATCCGTTTTTGATAGGCTTGAGACATCTCGTTGGGCAGCGGCAACGCGATGCGGCGTAAATAGGCGTCGAGCTGCTCGCCCGGCAGGCGCAGGCCGGTATCTACGACGATCGCATGGCGCACATCGTCGGCCGCCGCTGCCCACCGGTTGATGCAGTGCTGGGTCACAACCATCGCCTGCGCCCCGGTGACCAACAAAAGCCCTGCTAGCGCCACCAAATAGAAGAGGCAACTTCTCCGTAACATGACCCTTACAGTATACCTTCGCTTGACAGACGGCGCCTTTAAAGGTATCATAATAACTGCTTGGTCATCAAATTTCCGAAGCTTTGGCGAGGGGAAACGGGCCCATAGCTCAACGGCAGAGCGCCCGGCTCATAACTGGTTGGTTGTAGGTTCGAATCCTACTGGGCCCACTCACCTATAGCCCAATTTGCCTCTGTGGCGCAACGGTAGCGCAACGGTTTTGTAAACCGTCGGTTGTCGGTTCGAATCCGACCGGAGGCTCTGAAAGAGGAGGCGGAGGTTACGATTCCGCCTCCTCGTGTTCCTCTGAAGGCCATTCCACAAGCACTGGCGGCATATCGGCGACATGAAGCAACGCCTCGCCACCGCTTGCCGGTACGGCAAATGCCAAAGCCGCCGCAAAAGCGATCTGGCCGGTTTGGGGGTTGGGGTGCTGATCGAGTCTCAGCTTCTCCCCCTCCACAAGCACGCGCACTCCATGAACCTCTAGCGGCACCCCACAGGGCTTCCAAATCTCCGCCGTCGTTCGGCTTACGAGCCGTATGTCGCTGAAGGATAAGCGAAAAGGTTGAGTGGCCTTTGTGTCGCTATGAAGTGTGAGGCTGACTTCGAGAAGCGTGGGGCTTTCCGACAAGCTGTTCGCGCTTTTAGGAAGTCCGTTAAAACGGACACGCTCCGCCTTGGTGACGCATAGCTCCATGCCTTGCGCCTTCACGGTATCGCCTACACGGTAAAAAGAGGGCTGGCCTTCGATATACTTTGCCATCCATGCTAAACAGCGTCGCATCTCATCTAGCCGATGATTCGGCTCATCTAGCCCATGCCCCTCACGCGGATAGCGAACAAACTGTACCGGCACTTTCCGGTGCTTCAGCGCCTGGTACATCTCTTTGGAGTTGCTGATGAAGGTGTTGTCGTCCTCTTCACCGTGAATGAT
>Ga0209061_1002538_pt1 | contig 22758 bp, 20 predicted proteins | sample Coa_R1_10_FD_187157 | JGI IMG/M metagenome (GOLD analysis project Ga0209061, IMG submission 187157) | Surface soil microbial communities from Centralia Pennsylvania, which are recovering from an underground coalmine fire - Coalmine... | ecosystem: Environmental > Terrestrial > Soil >...
GTCAGCAGCCGACCGTATCGTGGCATCGGCCCTCCCCCTGGCGCTGCGCTTCTTTCTTACCGCCATGGGGAGAAACCAGCTATGGTGTCGTCAACACCTTGTACCCAGTTTTGCAACTGCTTCTAGCCATGAGGGACGAAGGCGCCCTCCATCTCCACCACTGATCCGCGTGAGGTGTTGGGCGCGGCCCGGCCTCGGCCCCGTCCGCCGACATTCCGCCGCTGTTTGCCCATTGGCGCTCTATAATCTCCTGAGTACCTGCGCTTTTCGTTCGCCAATCTCCCCAACCAATTTTGTTGACGGCCATCATTTCCACATCCTAGAATCCGTCTTGAGATCGCCGACCCCCGCCTTGGCGCTCTGATTCCTTAATTCATAGCCAGATGGACTGCTACCATGATCGCTCGTCTGCGACTTCTGTTTAAGAGTTGGCCCGTTTTCTTGTCGTCGGTGTTGGCCGCCGGATTGGGCGGCCTGGTGATAGGCCTTGTGAGTTGCGGTGGCAGCGTCTCCGTCAATTCGATGAACGGCACCGGCGCGATCAAAGTCACCCTCACCGATCCGCCCAGTTGCGCATTTCCGAACGGGAACTTTGATCACGTGTACGTCACGATTCGCTCTGTGCAGGCGCACATCAGCGCCACGGCCGGAGACAATGACCCGGGCTGGCAGGAACTCGCTCCGCAACTGAACACTCAGCCGGTGCAAATCGATCTTTTTTCTGCCGGCGCCAACGCCTGTCTGCTCTCGACCCTCGGCTCGAACACCGCGCTTCCCGCAGGGACCTACCAGCAGATCCGGCTGCTCCTGGTTCCCAATAGCGGCGGCTCTGATGTGCCTCCTACGAATGCCTGCGGCAGTCAAGGCTACAACTGCGTCGTGCTGCACGACGGCTCGATTCATGAGCTGCAGCTCTCCAGCCAAGCGAATACCGGCTTGAAAATTCCTCCCGGCCAGATTCTGGGCGGGCCCATCACTGTCAAGCCCGGCGAGGATGTTGACCTCAACATCGACTTCAACGCCTGCGCCTCGATCCTTCAAGAAGGCAATGGCGATTATCGTCTGAAGCCGGTCCTCACGGCGGGGCAGGTGAGTCCCAACCGGACCGGCATTAGCGGGCAAGTGGTCGATGCAGCCACGGGCAAGCCGATCGTTGGCGGCACGGTGATGGTTGCCGTGGAGCAGCAAGGCGCAGATGGCCAGGACGCCGTGATCATGCAGGCCGCCGCCGACTCGAACGGCGATTTCAATTTCTGCCCGTTGCCCTCCGGAAATACGTACGACGTGGTCGCTGACGCCGTAAACGGGGCGGGCGTGGCCTACAACGCCACCGTAGCGATCGGCGTGCCCGGCGGCACCGATCTCGGGGCCATACCCCTGAATGCCGAAACGGCGGCTAGCCCGGGGCCTACCACGTTCCAGGGATTCGTGACCGCGACGGCCGGCACGTCGCCCGCGTCGATCGACGCGAGCGCGACGGCGTTGCAGAGCGTCACTCTGAGCGACGGCGGCGCACGGCTCGTCGTGATTCCCGCAGAAAACGGTTCGATGGCGAATTTTAGCGTTCAATCCAGCGCGGATTGTCCCGCTACGGCCCCCGCGAACTCCAACTGCGGGCAATACACGCTGGTCGAGCCGGCGAGCAACCCGAGCGTCGGGATATTTGCGTCCGGAAAAATCCAGTACGCGCCGCCATCCGCTGGCGACGTACCCTACACCATCGGCGTCAACGCCTTCGTGCCCATGAGCGGTGGCCTGGTCGATTGCAGCCCTTCGTCCAAAACGACCAGCACAGACGTCAATAACAACCCCTTGTTGGCGGTGCCCGCAACTACGGTCACGCCGCAGGAAATCGATTTTAGCGGCTGTTCGTAGAGGGCCGTCCGTTCGCGCCCGCCGACCCACGCGAGCAGCAATAGAAACGGGGCGTGAACGCGCGCGGAATGCGCTTTCGGCGGAATCTGTTATTCTAAGTGGCGTGCCACACCGCCGGAAAAAATCGAAATTCAAAGTCGCCAAGGAAGCCAAACGCCGCGCCCGCCTCGGGATCGGGCTGCCACCGCCCGAGCGCGTGATCGTCGAAAAACGCCACAAACCTCCCAAGCACAAGCGAACCTTCTCCGACCTTCTTTCGGAAGAAGGGAAGTGATTTCGCGGCTGAAATTGCGTCGCGAAATCGCACATTTGGGACGTGACGGGACGTTCCGCCCTGCCATATCCTCGGCCTCGTGTTTTCAATGACTTACGTGTGCGAAGGGTTGATTGAGTGTTCCGCCCTTTCGCAGCGCACGGAAGCGAACACAAGGCGAAGATAGCGGGCATCAGGCAGGGAGGCACGGAGGCAGGGAAGGGGCCGGATTTCGCGCGGCTTCCCGGTGAATGGAGCGGGGATACAAAAGAAATCGCGGAACAACGCGAGCGGTAGCGTGGGTGAGCGTGGCTTTGTCGCTGGGGTGGGGTGTGCCGTTCAAGGTAGAGATTCCCGCGCTTCCGCAGTACCGGCTCCATCGTTTCCCACCTTTCTGCCCGCCTACGGCTTGTGTCGGCTACAGCGCCACAACTCGGCGCGACAAGCTGCTAAGTGCTTCTATTTCTTTTGTACGTCCTCAGCCGCTTCGGAGCGGACAACAAAAACGACCCACGGTAGCATGGGAATAAAGTGACGTCGAGGTTCAATTTGGCGGTAGTACCTATTTTCCCATTTTGGGAATGTCCTCGTGGCGCACGCTTGCGGCACGCCGGCATGCTTGTCTCGTGTCACCCGAGGGGAGGACAACTCCAGCCCGTGACGATGAGCGGACCAATGCGGCACGAGCCGCAGCTTGGTTGCGGGAGCGAGTTCTTCAACAACCCGCAGCCTAGCGACGCCGTCGCGCTCACGCAGCGATGGACTTCGGTCCGTTCTGCTTCGACGTCAATTTTTGAGCAAATGACAGCAGAAGCTTTCGGTGCCGCTCCTGCGCGCGCGTGTGAAGGACGCCGCTTAGTGGATGTGGCGGGTTTTGCGGTCCACGTAATCCATCAGCAGGTACTGTCCGAGCGTGTAGGGCGTGGTGAAATAGGCTTTGCCGCGGCAGAGTTCGGTGATCTTCTGGACGAACTGCACGAGGCTGTAGTCTCGCGCGAGCATAAACGTGTTGATCAGGATCCCTGCGCGCTTGCACTTGGCGACTTCCTCGATGGTTTGCGTGACGACGAGCGGATCGAGCCCGAAGGCATTCTTGTAGATGCGGCCGTCTTCGAGAGTGAGCGCGGAGGGCTTGCCGTCCGTGATCATGACGATCTGGCGCATGTCCTTTTTCTGGCGGGCGAGAATGCGCTGGGCGAGGCGCAGGCCCTCGCGCGTGTTGGTGTAATACGGGCCCACCTGCACGCGCGCCAGTTTGCCGAGCGGAATTTCCTCGGCGGAATCGTGGAACAGGACGCAATGAAGGGAATCGCCGGGATACTGCGTGCGAATCAGATGGGAAAGCGCGAGCGCGACGCGCTTCGCGGGCGTGAAACGGTCCTCGCCATACAGAATCATGCTGTGGCTGCAATCGAGCATCAGCACGGTGGCGCAGGAGCTTTGATATTCGCATTGGTGGACCATCAGGTCGGGATAGTCGATGTTGATGGGAATGCCGGCGCCGGTGCGCTGCACGGCGTTGAAAAGCGTGCCGCTGATGTCCATGTTCAGCGTGTCGCCGAACTCGTAGGGCTTGGACGCGCCGCCTGATTCGACGCCGGTGGCAAGGTCGCGCGTGTCGTGGCGGCCGAAGCTGGATTTGCCGAGCGAGGCGAGCAGGTCGCGGAGCGCTTTAAAGCCGAGAAAGTCGAGGGCTTTGTCGGTGATCTCGAAGCGCGCTTCCACGTGCTGATCTTCCTGACGGGGGCCGATTTGTCCGCCGGGCGTCTGGCTGGGCGGGTCGGTGACGCGCGCGTTCTGCTGCTGACGAATGTAGCCTTCCTCTTCCATGCGCTGGATGATCTGGTCGATCAAATCGCGAAGTTCCTGATTCTCGCTGAGGTTCGGATTTTCGAGCAGCTTTTGCATTAGGTCCGGCGGCACGAGGTCGCCTTCCTGCAGGGCGCGCAGGATCGCTTCGCGCAGTTCGTCGAGATACTCCTCTTGCGCGCGGTTGGGATCCATTTCATAGATGCCGTAGGGGGAATCGAAGCCGCTCTGGAGGAAATAGTCGGAAAGGCGGTTCATCAGATCGTGCAGGTCCACGTCGTCCGCAGCATTGGGAGCGTAGCGCGAATACTTTGTATATTTCATCGGCCCCCCTTGAGCAGGGCAACGGCTTCGATCAATTGAACTGGCGGCGGGGCATGCGTCCGCCGGCAGGCTCGCGCGGATCGCGCGGCTCGGGCGTCTTGCGCGCCTCGGCGAAGAAGCCGCGCTCCTCGCTGCGATTAATGCGCTTGTGGGCCCACAGCCCTTCGAGAATAAATTCCGCGGCGGCGGCTTGCAAGGCGGCATCGTCGCGCGATTTCACTCCCAGCGCGTCAAGATGATCGAAGAGGCCCTGGATTTTCTTGAGCTGCGCGAGCAATTCACCGCTCGACGCGTTCGCCGGGACTTTCAATTCGCCGCCCAGCTCGAACCACTGCACCACCGGCTGGAAATTGACGTTGGCGAAATATTTGGTGAACGTCTTTCCCACAGCGGCCCGAATTAGGTCGCGCGCGATGTTGTCCGCGCCCTTGATTTCGCCCTCGTATTCCAGCTCGAACTTGCCGGTCATCGAGGGAATGGCGGCGTAGATATCGCCGACGCGGGCGACGATGGCCGAATCACGGCTGCGAATGCTGCGCTGCTCGGCGCTGCTGAGCACGTTTTCGATGGTGCTGATCGGCAGGCGCTGGCTGACGCCGGAGCGGCGGTCGATGCGCTTGTCGTCGCGCGCGTGGAAGGCGATTTCCTCGACGATTTCCCGGACGTACTCGGGAATCTCCGCGCGGCGCTTGCCGTCACGCTTGGTCCATGCCTCCTGCGCGGTAATGGACATGCCTTCGGCGACGGTGACCGGATAGTGGGTGCGAATTTCGGACCCGATGCGGTCTTTCAGCGGCGTAATGATTTTGCCGCGCGCGGTGTAATCCTCGGGATTCGCGGTGAAGACCATGAGCACGTCGAGGGCCAGCCGAATCGGGTAACCCTTAATCTGGACGTCGCCTTCCTGCATGATGTTGAACAGGCCGACCTGAATCTTGCCGGCGAGGTCGGGCAGTTCGTTGATTCCGAAAATGCCGCGATTGGCTCGCGGAAGCAGGCCGTAGTGGATGTTCAGCTCATCGGAAAGATTGCGTCCGCCGCGCGCCGCTTTAATGGGATCGACGTCGCCGATCATGTCGGCGATGGTTACGTCCGGCGTGGCGAGCTTTTCGACGTAACGCTGCTCGCGGGGCATCCAGGCGATGGGAGTGGCGTCGCCCTGCTCGGTGATCAAGTCGCGGCAGGCGCGGCAGAGCGGGCGATAGGGATTGTCGTTTATTTCGCAGCCGGCCACGTACGGAATCTGCGGATCGAGGAATGCCACCAGGCCGCGCAGGATGCGCGATTTGGCCTGTCCTCGAAGTCCCAGCAAGATGAAGTGATGGCGCGAAAGCAGGGCATTGATGATCTGAGGGATGACGGTGTCGTCGTAACCGTGTACGCCGGGAAAAAGTTCCTCGCCCTTTTCCATCTTCAGGAGCAGATTCTCGCGAATCTCCTGCCGGACCGTGCGATTCCCGATGCACTGTTCGGACCACTGGCTGCGGCGAAGCTCACCGAGCGTTTTTGGATAGCTGCTCATGCGATCACCACTCCCTCGGAAAGCGGAGGCGCCTTCCGTCGCGCGATTCTCTTCCATTATAGAGGAACGCGCCGCGCACTCCTAATTTCGAACGACCGCACCGGGTGGGAAGGCATCTCGCGATATGGGCTCTCCGCGAGCGGATCGCGCCCGGCCCGCCACGCCACCGCTTGCGATGAGACGCAACGCGGTTCGAATCCGTTGGCCCGGCGCGAAAATCAAGAGGAAAACAGTCCGGCGCGTTTCGTGGCGATTAGTTCAGATAGGCGTGGCCATTGCCGCCGGCTTTTCCCTGAACGCGCTGGCGTTCGCGAAGGCGGGGAAGAAACTCGCCGATCCAACGAAGCAGAACGTCGCGGCGGTCGCTTTCGGCGCGGGTTTCGAGCAAGATTTGGCGAGTTTCGAGCTCCACGGGAAGCTGCGCCGCCAAATGATAGGTCAGCACGGGAAGCTCCGCTTCGCTTGCGCCGGTCCACGACCGCCCGGCAAGGAGCTGATAGCATTCCGCGAAGCCGGCGAGGAGCTTCGCTTCCTTCTCCGCGTCGCGCAAGTAGGGCGAATCCGCCAGATATTCCACGCGGCCTTCGTAGTATTCCTTTTCGTCGAGCAATTCCGCGAGACGAAAAATGGCGCGGCCTTCGGCCAGGATGTCCATGCGGCCATCGGAGTAGTCTCGCAGCTTGCGCACGATTTCCGCGGTGCAGCCGATTGCGGCGAGGCCTTGACTGGTGGCGAGGACCATGCCGAACTCGATTTTCTCGTCCAGGCAGCGGCCAATCATCAGCTTGTAGCGCGGCTCGAAGATATGCAGCGGCAAAGGCATGTCGGGCAGAAGAACCACGTCCAGCGGAAAGAGCGGAATGCGCGAGGGTCGTTCGATGCCAGGCATGGGAGAGATCGCGGGCGAGCGCCGCTAGCGAAGCATGTTCAGCGCCGCCTCCATTTCGTCGCGCGCGTGAGCGTCGCCGTTTTTCTGGGCCACAACGATTCCTTCGGAAAGCACCTTGCGCGCCTCATCGAGCCGCCCAATCCGTCCGAGGAACTGGCCGTATTGAAAATAGCCGGCGACATATTCGGGATTGTCCTGGATCAGCTTCTGGAAATGGCCGGCGGCGGCAGAGTCGTCACCGGTCTTGGCACATTCCAAAGCGAGGCCATAGCGAGCGAAGGCGTCGCGCGGATTTTGCGCGAGGAATTGCTCGAGCACTTCGCGCCGGGATTTTTGAGAAGCGGTCATGTTCATCGTGATCTGGCACGCGATTATAGCGGCTCCATACAGAACAGCCAAATTGCAATCTGCTGAAAAGGTAAATTCCGCAAGCTGCTATGCCCGGCCAGCCGTGCCGTTTTGCAGGTACGCGGCGGCCGCGTCCGCGGTTGCAAACGCTTCCTCGACGCACTTGCCGATCGATGGACCGCTCAAATAATTTCCGGCGAAGAAGAGGCCGGGCGTGGAGCGTTCGCCCTCGCGAATGGCTTTCACCACGTGGCTGTGGCCGAGATTGTACTGCGGCAGCGCCTTGAAATGCTTCCAAACGCAGGAAGTGACGGGCGCGCCGGTGATGTCGAGAACATCCCGGCAATCGAACTGAACGATGGACGCGATGGTGTCGTCCGGTTCGCCGACCACCGCGGGATCGGTGGCGCCGCCGATGATGCCGGTGAGAGCAACGCGGCCCGTGCCGGCACGGCCCGGAAAGAGCGAAGAATTCCAGACGATGCCGAGCGTGCGAATTTGTTCCGCGCGCGGAATCAGGACGCCAAAGCCGTCAATCGGCTGGCCGATCTGCTTTGCGTGGTAGCCGAGGCCGACAACGGCAACCGGTGCGTAGGCAATTCCCGCCAGCCGCGGCGATAAGGATGGCGCGACCGATTCCACCAGATGCGCGGCGGCGGTGGCAGGCGTGGCGATCACCACGGCATGGGCGACGATTGTATCGCGCCGGCCATTGCGGGTGAATTGAACTTCCGAAACGCCTTTACCCGCCGTATCGCAGGGCCGAATCGATTCCACGCGCGCGCCGGATTGAAATCGATCCCCCAGGCTGGCGGCAATGGCTCGCGCCAGCGTGGCGTTGCCCTGGCGAAACGAGCACATCGGCGGTCCGCCGGCCGTTTTTTTCACTTTCGGACGGCCCCCGCGCGACTTCATGGCGCCGCGAAGGACGCTGCCGTACTCCCGCTCCCATTCTTCGAGCGTCGGAAACGCGGCGCGGAGGCTTAGCTTCTCGGGGTCTCCGGCGTACACACCGGAAACAAAAGGAGAGACCAGATATTCCAGAATTTCGTGGCCGAATTTGCGGCGGACGAATTTCGCGACCGATTCTTCTTCTCCCGGCGGGCGCGTCGTTCGGAATGGCTCGGAAACCACTTTCCAGCGCGACGCGAGTCCCAGAAGAGAAGTGGCGAGAATGGCCTGCGGCGACATAGGAATCTTTACGAGTTTTCCATCGCGCAGGACGTAGCGAGGCGCTTTGGGGTCGGCTTTGACGAGTTCGGATTCGATTCCGAGTTCGCGGATCAGTTGCAGGAGCGTTTCGGTGCCCTGGAAGCTTTGTGGGCCGGATTCGAAAAGGAAACCGTCTTTTTGCACGCTGCCGATCAGGCCGCCCGGATGATCGCTGGCTTCGAGCAACGTGACCCGAAGGCCGCGCCGGCACAACTGGTGGGCACAAGCCAGCCCGGAAATTCCGCCGCCAATGACGACGGCCTGTTTGGAATCGGACATCGGCTTTGGGCGCCCTCGCTACAGGGTTTTCGAAAAAAGCGGTTTCTGATCCATCTGTTGCTCGCGCAAATAGCGATCGAAGATCATCGCCACGTTGCGGATGAAGATTCGTCCCAAAGGCGTGACGCGGATTTCGCCGGGGGCGAGCGCGACGAGCCCCTCGGCGCGAGGCTCTTCGAGGCGGCCGAGCTCTTCGCGAAAGTAATCGTCGAACACGATGCCGAAATCGCGCTCGACCTCGCTTTTGGGAATCACGGTGTGGCAGAGCAGCCGGCCGATCACTTCGCGGCGAATTTCGTCGTCTTTCGAGAGGCGATAGCCGCGCATGGTGGCGGAGCCGCGTTCGGCGATGGATGTTTGATAGACGGGCACCTCGCGGCGGTTCTGCGCGTAGGCGGCGCCGATGGAGCTGATGGCGCTGACGCCCATGCCGTAGAGGTCCGCGCCTGCTTTCGTCGTGTAACCCTGAAAATTGCGATGCAGCGTGCGGTTCTGCTGCGCGATGGCGAGTTCGTCGCCGGGCAGCGCGAAGTGGTCCATGCCGATGTAAACGTATCCCGCGTTGAGAAAGCCTTCGAGACCGGCGCGCAGGATACGGAACTTTTCGCGGCCCTCGGGGAGATGCGCCTGAAACGAGCCTTGCTGCTTTTTCAGCCACGGCACGTGCGCGTAGCTGAACATGGCGATGCGATCGGGGGCGAGCGTCAGCACCTGGTCGATGGTAGCGCGAAAGCTTTCGGCGGATTGGTAGGGAAGCCCGTAAATCAGATCCACGTTGAGGCTCTCGAATCCGAGCTGGCGCGCGGAGAGAATCAGATCGCGCGTCATTTGGTACGGCTGAATGCGATGGATGGTCTGCTGCACCTTGGGCTGAAAATCCTGGATGCCCATGCTGAGGCGATTGAATCGCAGGCGGCGGAGCGCTTCGAGATGATCGAACGTGGTGACGCGCGGATCCACTTCGATGCCGATTTCCGCATCGTTCGCAAAGGTGAAGCGCTCGCGCGTGTACGCGAACAAATCCTCCATTTGCGCGGGAGAAAGATACGTGGGCGTGCCGCCGCCCCAGTGAAATTGGATGACGCGGCGCCGGCGCGAAATCATCGGGGCAACGTGTTCGATTTCCTTTTTCAGGGCGGCAAGATAAGGAATGGCGACGCGCTTGTCCTTCTGAATCGAGACGTTGCAGGCGCAGAAGAGGCACAAGCTTTCGCAGAAGGGAAGATGCATGTAGAGCGAGACGGGCGTGCCGCGCTCGTCGGCCTCGGCAGCTGCGGCTTCGAAATCGGCGGGGCCGAAATCATCTTTCCATACCGGAGCGGTGGGATAGCTGGTGTAGCGCGGGCCGGGACGATTGTATTTTTCGAGAATTTCGTCCGAGACTTGCGCGATTTCGATCCGGCTGTCCGGTTTTGTTTTTGTTTCCGCCATTTCACTACACGTTCTCAAAGGCGCTTATTCGGCGCGGCCGGCCTCCACGCGCGCGGCGGCGAGTGCCGCCTGCCCGGCTTCCACGAATGCTTTTGCGTTCGCAACCGGCGTAGTTGGAAGAATTCCGTGTCCCAGGTTCAGAATATGGCCGAATCCGCCGGTTTTATCGACCGCGTCGCGAGCGGCGCGCCGAGCGGCCTCTTCGGCGCCCAGCAGGACGGACGGATCGACGTTGCCTTGCAAGGCGATGCGATTGCCGAGCGTCCGCCGCGCTTCCGCGAGGTCTGTTTGCCAATCAACGCTGAGCACGTCCGCGCCGGTTTGGGCCAGATTCCGCAAATGCTTTGCCGAGCCCTTGGCGAACAAAATGCGTGGCACGCGCGTATCGGCAAGCGCGCCGATGATCGAGCGGGTCGGCAGCAGCGCGAATTCCGCGTACTGCTCGGGCGCAAGTTCGCTTGCCCAGGTATCGAAGAGCTGCACCGCGTCCGCGCCGGCAACAATTTGCGAACGCACGTATCGCTCGGTGTTCGCGGCGATTCGCGCCAGCAGTTCCCGCATGGCCTGGGGTTCTTGGCGGAGCATCTGTTTCGCCCGCGAGACGTCGCCGCGCGTCCGCCCCTCAATCATATAGCAGGCCAGCGTCCACGGAGCGGCGGCGAAGCCGATAACCGGCACATCCGGGCCAATTTCGGCGCGAATGGCGCGAATGGCATCGCCCACAAAGCGCGTGTCGCGCTCGGGACCGAAATCGCGCAACCGCCGCACGGCAGCGAGATCGCGCACCGGATTCGCAAGGACCGGCCCGGAATCGGGGACTGCCAGCGGCAGGCCCATCGCTTCGGCGACCATCAAAATGTCTGAGAAAACGATGACCGCGTCCACGCCCAGCACGCGCAGGGGCTGCGTGGAGACTTCCGCGGCCAGCTCCGGCGTCTTGCAGATTTCCAGGAAACTGTGCCGGGCGCGAACCGCCTGATAATCCGGCAAATAGCGTCCGGCTTGACGCATAATCCACACGGGAACGCGGTCCGTGGCCTCGCAGCGGCAGGCGCGCAGAAAAAGCTCTCGCTTGTTTTCGCGTTTGTCGGGCATTGGGCGGAGGTTTTCCAGTCCATGATAGCAGAAATCGCCCGATGCGTTCTGAGACGACGGCCGGCAAACCAGCGCCGCTGCACATTGCTGATCCCCGCAATCGGGGGAGTTCTGGCGCGCGAGACGCGATATAATTTCCGCTCGGGGAAAGCTGGTTGTTATGCACCACTCCATGACCTACGTCAGCATCGCGGTGTATGCGGCGAGCTTCGTCTGCTACGCGCGGATTCTCTACGCCCCCAACGCGTGGCTGGGGCGGCTGGCTACAGCGCTGCTGGCCTCGGGAATTTTCTGCCACTATTTCGCGCTGCTGGAACGCTCGCACTGGATTCACGCGGTGCCGTACGACGATCTGTACGGCTCGATGTCGCTTTTCGCCTGGCTGCTGGCGGTAACGTATCTGGGCCTCGAATTTTTGCACCGACAGCGCTCGGTCGGCGCGTTGGTGACGTCACTGCTGGTCGTGTGGATCGCGCTTGTAGCGGCGTTCGCCCCAAGCCAGGTGCTCGAGTCGCCGCCGGCGCGCGGCCCGCTTTTCGCGTTGCATGTGACGCTGAACACATGGGCGTATGCGGCGTTTGCGCTATCGTTTGTTTTGAGTTTGGTGTATTTGCTGCAGGACCGTGTGCTGCGCTCGCGCCACACCAGCGCCGCGTTCTGGCGGTTTCCGGCGCTGGACGTGCTCGACCGCATGTCGCGAAGCAGTGTGTACGTAGGCCTTGCGACGATGATCGTAGGCGTGTCGCTAGGCTTTATGTACGAACGCCGCCTGACGGGCGCGATCACGTGGACCGACCCGAAAGTAGTGATCACCCTGGCGATTTTCGTTATTTATCTGGCGTACCTCGGGCTGTCGCGCGCCTCCGGGTGGCGCGGCGCGCGCGCGGCCAGGATTTGCGCGCTAAATTTCGCCGTGGTGCTCTTTAGCTACACGGCCGTGAACTTGTACTTCACGAATTTCCATCGCTTTCTCTGATGGCGATGACGGCATCCAATCCGACGCGGCGGGCCCCGGCCGCAACCCATGCGCGCGTGGAAATCGCGCTGATTGGCTGCAACCATCGCACGGCGCCGGTCGAATTTCGCGAGCGCGTCGCATTCTCGGCGGAACAGGCGCGCGCCGCCGCCACTTCGCTCCGGCAGAAGGGAATCCTTCAAGAAGCGGTGGTGCTCTCCACCTGCAATCGCAGCGAGCTGTATGGCGTTCCCACGGAAGCGAGCCAATCCGCCACCGAGGCCATGGAAGAATTCCTCACTTCCTTTCACCGCATCCCGCGCGGGGATTTTGACGGCCGTTTTTATCGCTGGACCGGGCGCGAGGCCATCGAACACCTCTATCGCGTGGCCGCCGGACTCGATTCCATGCTGCTCGGCGAAGCGGAAATTTTGGGACAGCTTCGCACCGCCTATAGCCAGGCTCTCGAATACGGTTCCACGGGCCCGGTGCTGAATCGCGCCTTCCAGGGCGCATTGGAAGTTGGCAAGCGCATTCGCGCCGAAACGGAGGTCGGCGCGCGGCCAATGTCCGTGGCGTTTGCAGGCGTGAAACTCGCGGAGCGCGTCTTCGGCAACCTGAAAGGGCGGGCGGCGCTGATCGTCGGGGCGGGAGCCGTGGCCGAGCAGGTGGTGGAACATTTGCGCAATCGCGGAATCGGCCGTTTGCACGTGGTGAACCGGTCGCTCGATCGCGCCGAGGAGCTGGCGCGGCGCATGAACGGCAAAGCCGTGCCGTGGCAGTCGCTCGAAGCGGTGCTGGCCACCCCGGATGTGATCGTCACGTCGGTCAGCGGATCGGAGCCGGTGCTGACGCGCGGGATGCTGGAATCGGCACTGACGGCGCGGGGCGGCAAGCCGATCTTTGTCGTTGATTTAGGCGTGCCGCGCAACGTCGCGTCCGATGCCGCCGGGCTCTACAGCCTCTATCTCTACAACGTGGACGACCTCAGCGAAATCGTGGAGCAAAACCGTCGCGCGCGCGAGGCGGAGATTCCGCGAGCGGAGTCGATCATCGCCGAGCACGTGGCGAAATTCGAGGCGTGGCGCGAGGCGCTGGCCGCGGGTTCGATCGTCGATGAATTGCGGGGCCATTTTCATCGCCATCGCGAAGACTTGCTGCGCGAACGCCTCGCGGCCTTGCCGGCGCTTTCCGCCGAAGAGCGCCAGCGCCTCGCGGATATTACCGAAGAGCTGGTGGAACGTTTGCTCGTCGAGCCAACCGAGCGGCTGCGCAAGACCCACGCCGTGCGCGGGCATCTGGGCGCGCTTGACGCCTTGCGCCATCTTTTCGGCATCGCGGAGAAGGGAACCGCCGGAAATTCCGGCGAACACGGCGAGTGAAACCACTGCGTATCGGCACGCGCGGCAGCGCTCTCGCCGTCCGGCAGGCTGACTTTATCGCCGGGCGTTTGAAAGCGCTCACCGGCGCTGTATGTGAGATTGTTCGCATTCGCACTACCGGCGATCGTTTGCAAACCGCGTCCGTTGCCCAGCCGCTCGCGGAGTACAGCGCTGCAAGCGTGAACAAGGGAATTTTCATCAAGGAACTCGAGGAAGCGCTACTCGAAGGCTCGGTCGATCTGGCCGTGCACAGCATGAAAGACGTGCCCACGGAAACGCCGACTGGGCTTGCATTTCCGGCCATCACCCAGCGCGAGGATCCGCGCGATTGTCTGATCTCGCGCGGAGGCCGCACGCTGCGCACCTTGCCGCACGGCGCTCGCGTCGGCACGGGCAGTTTGCGCCGCCAGGCGCAATTGCGCCACCACCGTCCCGATCTGGATGTCGCCGACCTGCGCGGCAATGTGGATACACGTATCAAAAAGCTCGAAAGCGGGGAATTCGACGCCATCGTGCTGGCCATGGCCGGAATCCATCGGCTCGGCCTCGCCGGAAAAATCACCCAGGTGCTCGATGACGAAATCATGCTGCCGGCCGCGGGCCAGGGCGCTCTGGGCATCGAAACGCGCTCGGACGATTCGGAAACACAGCAGCTTGTCGCGGCGCTCGATCACGCGGAGACGCGCGCGTGCGTCACCGCCGAACGCGCCCTTCTTCGCAAGCTGCAGGGCGGCTGCCAGATTCCACTCGGCGCGTTGGCTCATGTTCGCGCCGATCGATTGCACCTGGAAGCAGCGGTCTTTTCGCCGCGTGGCTCCGAGCATGTGCAATCGAGTGACGAAGGACTCGTTGCCGAAGCCGCGGCGATCGGCGAACGTCTTGGCGCTGCACTGCTCGAAGCCGGGGCTGCGGAGATTCTGCGCATGGCCGGGCGCGTTGTCGGCCAAGATTCATAGCGCCGCCAATATCGCATGAGAGCGAGCGACAAACCGCTGGCAGGGAAGCGCATCGTCATCACGCGCGCCCCCGCGCAATCGGTGGAACTGGCCGCGGCACTCGAGAAACTGGGGGCCAGGGTGATCAGCCTTCCGCTGGTCGCCTTCGCGCCACCAAAGGACAAGCGGCCGCTCGATAGCGCCTTGCGAAGCCTCGCGAGATTCGATGCCATTCTGTTTCTCAGCCGGAATGCAGTACGATACGTTTGCGAGCGTTGCGGCGAGTTGGGAATCAAGGGTGACATTCTGGCCTCGCCCAATCGGCTGATCGCAGCCGTGGGGCCGGCCACCGCCGAGGAAGCCGCGCGAAAAGGATGGCGCGTGAGTTTTGTGGCTGAAAATCGCACCGGCGAATCGCTGGCGCACGAATTGGGCGGGCATCTCGCCGGGCGCAACGTTTTGCTGCCGCGCAGCGATCGCGGGGACGAGCGCGTTCCCTCCGCATTGCGAGACGCGGGCGCGAACGTGACCGAAGTAGTTGCCTACCGCACGATCGCGCCGGAAGCCCTCGATCCAGAGATCATCGGCAGCGTGCGGCGCGGAGATGTGGACGCGATCGTGTTCGCCAGCCCATCGGCATGCCACAATTTCCGCGCTTCTGTCGGCGCGGAAGCGTTGAAACAGATTTCCGAGCGGGTGCATTTCGCCGCGATTGGACCATCCACCGCTCGCGCCATTCGCGAATCCGGCGCGCGCGTGGATATCGAAGTAAACGAGGCAGCTTTGATTGGAATCGACGCGATCGCCGAGGCGCTCGCGCGCTTTTTTCACACAGGCGCTCCCGCCGCGCCGGCAAGGTCCGCATGAGCTTTCCGACGCATCGCCCGCGCCGTTTGCGCCGCTCGGAGGCGCTGCGGGGCCTTGTCCGCGAGACTCGCCTCTCGACCAGCGGCCTTGTTTACCCAATGTTCGCGTGCCCCGGAACGGGCGTTCGCACCGAAGTCAGCTCCATGCCCGGCGTCTACCAACAATCGCCGGACAAGATCGTCGAGGAATGTCGCGAAGTCGCCGATCTGGGTGTCCCGGCCATCATTCTCTTCGGTTTGCCCGAACACAAGGATGAAACCGGCTCCGAAGCCGCCGATCCCAATGCCGCCGTCCAGCGCTCGATTGAGGCGATTCGCAAGGCCAAGCTCAACCTGCTCGTCATCACCGACGTTTGTCTGTGCGAATACACGAGCCACGGACACTGCGGCGTGGTGAAAGACGGCGAGGTGCTCAACGATCCGAGCATCGAACTGCTCGCCAACGCCGCGCTATCGCACGCGCGCGCTGGCGCGGACATGGTCGCACCTTCAGACATGATGGATGGGCGCATCGGCGCCATTCGCCGCACGCTCGACGCCAACGGCTTCGCGGACGTTGCCATTCTTGCCTATGCGGCCAAGTACGCATCCGCTTTTTACGGGCCGTTCCGCGAAGCCGCTGAATCCACGCCCCAATTCGGCGATCGACGCAGCTATCAGATGGATCCGGCCAACGTGCGGGAGGCTCTGCGCGAGGTTGCTCTCGATCTTGAAGAAGGCGCGGATATCATCATGGTCAAACCGGCGCTGCCGTATCTCGACGTGATCCACGCCGTGCGGGAGCGCTTCGACGTTCCCGTGGCGGCCTACAACGTCAGCGGAGAATTTTCGATGGTGAAAGCTGCCGCCCGTAATGGCTGGATCGATGAGCAGCGCATCGTGCTCGAAATTATGACCGGCATTCAGCGCGCTGGCGCTAGCATCGTGCTCACGTATCACGCCAAAGATTTGGCGCGATGGCTGAAGCACTGCTAGCTTCGCTTACTCCCAATGGCCACCGGAACATCCAAACAATCGAACGAACCGGACAAGGGGGCTGTTGGTTCGCGATCTTCGGCTTTATTCGATCGTGCGCGGAAAATCCTGGTGGGAGGAGTCAACAGCCCCGTCCGCGCCTTTCGCGCCGTGGGCCGCGAGCCGCTGATTGTTGAGCGCGCCTCCGGCTCGCGCGTCTGGGATGCCGACGGCCGCGAATACATCGACTACATCTGCTCGTGGGGCGCCCTCATTCTGGGCCACGCCCATCCGGATGTGGTCGCTGCGATTGCCGATCAGGCGCAGCGCGGCACCAGTTACGGAATGACCGCACCGCTCGAAATCGAGCTCGGTGAACGCATCGCCCGCTCGATCCCATCGATCGAGAAGATTCGTTTCGTCAGCTCTGGCACGGAAGCCACTATGTCCGCTGTGCGGCTGGCCCGCGCCGTAACGCGCCGCAATCTGATCCTTAAATTTGAGGGCGGCTACCATGGCCATGCGGACGCCTTTCTGTCCGAGGCAGGCTCCGGTCTAGCCACCTTGTCAATCTCGTCAAGCCCCGGCGTGCCGGACGCCGTGGCCCGGCTCACGCTCAATGTCCCATATAACGACGTCCCGGCCGTCGAGCGCATTTTCGCGGAAAGGCCACGGCAAATCGCGGCAATCATCGTTGAACCAGTGGCCGCCAATATGGGTGTTGTTCCGCCCGCGCCAGGATTCCTGCAGGCCTTACGCAGAATTACGGAACGCGATGGCGCGCTGCTCATTTTCGACGAGGTCATCACAGGGTTTCGGCTCATCAACGGCGGAGCGCAACAAGTGTTCGGTATTCAACCGGATCTGACGATTTTGGGCAAGATTATCGGTGGGGGATTGCCTGTGGCGGCTTACGGTGGCCGGCGCGAGATAATGGACATGGTCGCGCCGCTGGGCCCCGTCTATCAGGCTGGCACGCTTTCCGGCAATCCGCTGGCGATGCGTGCGGGCCTTGCCGGCCTTGAAAAGCTCTCAGAAAGCGGATTTTATGATTCGCTTGCGGCAAAAGCAGGGCGTTTGGCCGACGGCCTGGCCGCCGCGCTGAAAGACTCGCGTATCCCCGGACAGATCAACGCAGTCGGTTCGCTTATGACACTCTTCTTTGCCGCAGTGCCAACCTCAAACTATACCGCTGCCAAACAGTCGAACACGGGATTTTTCGCCGCATTTTTTCGCGAGATGCTGGCGCGCGGCATCCTGCTGCCGCCGTCACAGTTCGAGGCGCTGTTCGTCTCCGCAGCTCACTCCGAAGCAGACGTCGATCTAACAATATCGGCAGCTCGGGCCAGCATGCAAGCCATCGCCAAATCCAATGTAGGCAGCAGGGAATTCGTATCCAGCGATACCTGCCCGTTCCATGAGTAATAGCCGTGCCGGATACTCCCTTAGAACAATGTGGAATCGGATTACCACTCGAAAGCCTCCCAGTCGCCCGTCTCGTCTGCCGTTGAGCTCGAAACCCATGATTTTCAGTAGCTCGCGCACGCAAGCCAGATTCGCTCCGCGGTAAACTCCTTGCTCTCATTCCCTCGCCCAATCCAAGGAGAACATTTGGTTATCTCCTTCACAGTTCTGCTCTGGAATATTGGACCGCAGGTCCACGCTCTTTCAAAGGCCGCCGTCATCGGCACCAAGGCCATCGCCCGGCCCGCCCAGTCCACGAAATCGCTTCCGTTTGCGCCTGTTCCTCGACTTCTGGCGGCAAACGGCGAGGTGCCCGGCCCCGGGCGCGCTCCGGTAATCCTGGCCGAGAGCAACTCGCCCTCGGCTCCCGACCCGCAGGAGCTTGAAAAAATTCACGTTACGCAATTGCCGCCCGCAAGGCAGCGATCCGTCATCGGAATCGAGGGACCTTCAAGAAAGGTGTGGCTGCTGCTGTCCATCGCGGACCACAGCGCGGCGGCATTTGACGCTTTTAGCACCCGCTCTGCGATTTCCCGTGGTGCAGTCGAGGCCGATCCACTTATCCGCCCGTTTGCAGGTTCAGACGGGCTGTACGCAGCCATTCAAGTGGCGCCATTGACGCTCGATTTCGTCGCACGACGCATGCAGCGCAGTCAGCACACCTGGCTCAGACGAACGTGGTGGGTGCCTGGGTCAGTCAGCACCGGCTTGTTCTTGTTCGCCGGGGCGCACAACCTCACAGTAGCCAGGCGTTAATTAGCTGACCGGGTATTTTTGTGTCAGGTGAAGTGAGAGAGAATCCACCCGGAGCAAAACCGGTCATGCCCATTGCGGCATACAAGCCGGAGCGCATCGTCACGTTGCTGCGGCAGATTGAAGTCGCTGTTGCAAACGGGAAGTCCACCCGTTGACCTCCAAGGAAGCGGGAATCACCGCGCACACCTACTACCCCGGGCGGAAAGAACACGGCGGCCTAAAGCTGGATCAGGCGAAGTGTCTGAAGGACCAGGAGAAGCAAGACAGCAAGCTGAGGCAGCCGGTGGCAGAGCTTTTGCTCGAGAAGCAAACTCACCGTTCGACGCTGTCCGCGTCCTGCCAGCGCGTGACGTTGTGAGTGCGACGCTCCACACCGCTTTGGGGACTCTCGATGACGTTGGTGGTCGCCAAACATTTGTGCAAGGACGCGGGAATCTGCAACCGTTGCAGCGTGAACATCTCCGCCGTTCCCTCCCGCAGACTGCGCGCCGCCGATTCGTGCTCTCGCTCCAGAAAACGCGCTAATTGCTCCAAGCGTTTCTCTCCTTCCGCGGCGGTCTTCACCTTCCAGGCCGCCCGCAGCAGATTGCGCGTTTGCGCGTGCTGCTCTTTGGGCAACTCGTTGAGCACGTTGCGAATTTTGTGATTGCGGCACCGCTGCACCGGTTGGTCGGCCCTGAACACCTCCTCGATAGCGGCCCGCAGGGCCTTGGCCCCGTCAATGACGAACAGATATTTCCGATCGGTGGGCAAGCCGTGATCCCGCAGGCGCGTGAGTAAGCGCTTCACCGCCGCTGCGTTCTCCGTCGCTCCCAGCTCGATCCCCAGAATGTGCTTCTTCCCCTGGCGATCGACACCCACGGCGCTGATGATGTGATGGTCGGCGAAGCGCTGGCCGTCGATATAGATCACCAGAATGTCCACGTCCTCCCAACGCCGTTCCTGCAGTTGCTGGAGTTGTTCGACACTGGCCTCGATGGCCTTGCGGCTGATCGCGCTGCGCGAGACTCCCACCGTCTCTGCCATCTGTGGCAAAACTTCCTGGTATTCCCGGGTGGAGACGCCCCGCAGCAGAGCACCCAGCAGATGTTGGCCCAGACCGCGATCTCGGCGCAGTCGCTCATAGGCGGGAATCTTCACTTCGCCTTCTGTTTTGTGTCGCAGACGCGGTCGCTGCACGTGTAACTTGCGGTCGGCTAGTTGCACCCGGCCGGACTGCCATCCGTGGTAGCGAATTTCTCCATGGGTCTTGCCTGGTGTGCGCGGACCGGCTACTTGCTCCGCGCTCAACACCAGGATTTGCTCCAGAGTTTGGTGCCCGATTTCATGGATTACCGTTTCCACGACCTGGCTGGCATTCTCGATCAGATTCAGGATGGGAAGCAGGATCTGCCCGTTGGTGCGACAGAATTGTTCGATCACTGCGGCCGACTCCCGCGCAGCGCGGGTCACGATGTGGTAAGGTTTGTTCACGGCGGTAGGCTCCTTTCGGGATTCTGCGTTTGGCAACCGGATTCTATCGAATCGGCGCCAACCGCCGCCTACCAACCTTCAACTATTTCTGAGACATCTTCCCGTTCTACGGTGCCAAGGCTTTGACTTTACGAACTTCCTTTTTGTAGTTCAACCATCACTATGGATCCAAAACTTCACGGCGGCTATCTGAATCGCACCGCGCAGATGCCACCCAAGCAGAGCGCTGCGAGTATGCGGCCGCTCGACACAGTGGAAACGTGCTCCGACTCAACCTCAACCACGGGGAGAGTCGGCATCGGCGCGGTGTGATTCCGATACCCTGATTTGGCCCACCCCGTAACGGATCGCCTACTCGGTCCCCCGTTGCGGGATAGGGAGGGCGATGGATAGGAGACGGAAGGTGGAGCTATTCGAGCAGATCCGGCGGGAGTACACGCACGGAGCGGGAACGATTCAGGGAGTGTCTCGGCAGTTGAAAGTTCACCGGCGCATGGTGCGGCAAGCCTTGGCGAGTGCCATTCCGCCTGAGCGGAAGGCTCCGGTGCGTAAGAAGTTGAAGCTGGGTCCGGTGATGGATTTCATCGACGAGATTCTGCGATCAGACCAACAGGCTCCGCGCAAGCAGCGGCACACCGCACATCGCATCTTCGAGCGGATTCGCCAGGAGCGACCCGAGGCCGCGGTGGCCGAGTCGAGCGTGCGCCGGTATGTGGGCCATCGCAAGCGGGAGTTGGGTCTCCTCATGCGCGAGACGTTCGTGCCGCAGGTTTATGCCTGGGGCGAGGAAGCGCAGATCGATTGGTACGAAGCGGTCGCCGAGATCGGCGGCGAGCGCCGCAAGGTCTGGCAGTTCGCCATGCGCTCGATGGCCAGCGGGGGAGCGTTTCATCGGGCCTACTATCACGCCACGCAGCAGGCTTTCCTGGAAGCGCACGAATTCGGGTTTCGCTATTTCGGGGGTGTCTTTCGCCGTTTGCGCTACGACAACCTGAAGAGTGCCGTGCGCAAGATCCTGCGCGGCTATCAGCGGGAGGAGGCCGAGCGTTTCATCGCTTTCCGCTCGCACTGAGGATTTCAAGCGGAGTTCTGCAACCCGGCGCGAGGGAACGAGAAGGGCGGTGTGGAAGGCGAAGCGGGCTACTTCCGGCGGAACCATCGGGTGCCCATTCCGCAGATGAAGGACCTGGAAGAGCTGAACGCGTTGTTACGGGAAGCTTGCCAGGCGGACGAGCAGCGGCGGATTGCGGGCAAGCCACACGCGGTGGGCGAAGCGATGGCGATGGAACGCAAGCACTTGCTGCCGTTGGCAACGGAAGGTTTCGATCTGGCGGAGAGCGGTTTCCCCGTGGTGGACGGTAAGGGCTGCGTGAAGGTGCGCACGAACGGGTATTCGACGCCGCTGCGTCCGGGGACGCGCCCGCGCGTGAAGCTGCGGCCGGCGTACGTGGAGATTGGGCAGGAGCGGGAATGCGTGGCGCGGCATGAACGTCATTTCGGCCGCGGCGAGCAGGTGCTGGACTTGGAGCACTACCTGGAGGTGCTGGAGCACAAGCTGGGTGCGCTGGCCGGATCGCGCCCACTGGCGCAGTGGCGCGAGCGCGGGCGTTGGCCGGAGAGTTTCGACCAACTTTGGCAGAGCTTGCAAGAGCGGCATGGTCGGCAAGCAGGCACGCGGGAGATGATCGAGCTGCTCCTGCTCGGGAAGCGGCAAGGCTGGGAGCGGCTGAGGCGAGCGGTAGAAGAAGCGCTGCAGTTGGGCGCGACGGCGGAGGTGGCGTCATGAACGCGCCCGCCCAAGCGCAGGCCCTCGAACACGCCAGTGTGAAGCAGTACTGCAAAGCACTGCGCCTGCCGGTTATCGGAGCGAAGTTCGTGCGGCTGTCCGAGCAAGCGGTGAAGGAACAGCGCAGCCATATCGGGTATCTGGAAGCGCTGCTGGCGATGGAGTCGGAGGAGCGAGACCGGCATGCGGTCCAGCAGCGGATTCACGACGCCAAGTTTCCCAGAATCAAGACGCTGGAGGAGTTCGATTTCAATCAGGCGCGGCTGATTCCGGCGGCGAAGATTCGGGAACTGGCCGAAGGCGGCTACATCGAGCGCGCTGAGCCGGTCGTGTTCATCGGCGAATGCGGGACGGGCAAGACGCAGTGGGCGACGGGTCTGGGCGTGGCAGCCTGCCGGCAGAAGCGGCGGGCCCGCTTCACCACCGCCGCGGGGCTGGTGAACGAGTTGGTCGAGGCGCGTCAGCACAACACGGTGAAACGAGTGCTGGCTCGTTGGTTGCGCTACGACCTGATCGTGCTGGACGAAGGGGGCTACGTGCCGCTGGCGGACATCGGGGCGGAGTTTCTGTTCCAGGTGATCGCCGAACGCGCCGAGCGTGCGGCGCTGATTGTGACCACGAACCTGCCGTTTTCCGAGTGGACGCAGGTTTTCCCGAATCCGCGCCTGTGCAAGGCGTTGCTGGATCGTGTCACCGACCGAGCCCACCTCATCGAGACGGGAACCGATTCGTACCGCTTTCGCAGAACCTTGGAGGTGCGCCAGAAGAAGAAAGCCTCGTAACCTGGCTAGCAAACGCTGGGCTTCGGAAAGGTGTGGGCCGGGGAAAAGGCTCAGACGCCGCCCCTTTCCCTGCCAACCCCATCCCCGCTAAAAGCCTAGCCGGGACTGGGGGCAAACTCATGGCCAGGGGTGGGCCAAATGAAATGATCAAACGTGGGCCAAATCAAGGTTCTTCCGCGAATTTGGTGCGGGCCGATGTGCTTTTGGCAACAGGAGGATGAGGTTCGAGGCTGAGTCTGGCGTCTGGTCGCCTAGCCTGGGGAGGCGATGGCACCTTTCAAGAGCCACTCGCAATCGGTCCTTCCCAACCCCCGCCTTCTGGTATTGGAATCCATCGAGCAGTCCGAGGATCGTTTTCTGCTGTCAGC
>Ga0209061_1002539_pt1 | contig 22754 bp, 26 predicted proteins | sample Coa_R1_10_FD_187157 | JGI IMG/M metagenome (GOLD analysis project Ga0209061, IMG submission 187157) | Surface soil microbial communities from Centralia Pennsylvania, which are recovering from an underground coalmine fire - Coalmine... | ecosystem: Environmental > Terrestrial > Soil >...
GCATCTCGTCGGCCTGGCGCTTGGACGTGGTGAGGATCTCGTCGCGCTCCCGCTTGGCCGCGGCCTTGAGCTGGGCAACCTCGCGTTCGGTGCTGGTGCGCAGCTTGGCGATGTCGCGCTCGGCGGCGGCCCGCTTCTCCGCGACCTCGTGATCGGCGGTCGCCCGCAGCTTGGCCACCTCGCGCTCGGTGGTGGAGGTCAGCTCGTCGGCCTCCCGCCTGGCCGTGGTCCTGATCGAGTCGGCCTCGCGCTCGGCCGCGCCGCGCAGGTCGTCGGTCTCGCGCTTGGCGTTGGCGCGCAGCTCGGCCGCCTCGTTCTCCGCGGCGGCGCGCAGTTCCGCGGCGTCGACCTTGGCCGCGGCCTTGATCTCGTTGGCCTCCGACCTGGCCGCCTGGACCAGTTCTGTCGCCTGCTCCTCGGCGAGCCGGAGCAGCTGCTCGATGCGCGCGCCGAGACCGGAATAGGTCGGGCGCTCCTGCTCCTGGATCTGGCGGTGCGCCTCGGACAGCTCGCGCTTGAGCGCACCGGTCTGCTCGCGGTGCTGGCGCACCTCGGCCTCAATCTGCCTGATGTACTCATCGACCTGGTGCCGGTCGTAGCCCCGCATCACGGTCGCGAACTCGCGCGGCGGGGCTTCCTCGAAGAAGTTGGTCAGCTGGGCGTCAATGTCCGATTGCATGGGGCCTAATCCTGGCTAGACGTGACGGCGAGGGACTCATGCCAAGGCGAGCGTCATCATACGACTACAGAAGACTCCCGCCCGGTGAGTGGCAGACTACTCTCCCTCGGGGGCGTTGGCGCGCCCTTCGGAGTTCTCCATGCTACGCATCCCCGGCCGCCCGGGCCCGCCCGGCCGGCGGCGCGGGCTGCACGAGCTCGGTCAGCACCCCGCCCACGTCGCCGGGGTGCAGGAACGCGATGGATGCGCCCATCGACCCGTGCCGCGGCCGCTGGTCGATCAGCCTGATCCCGGCCGCGCCGATGGCGGCCAGCGCCTGGCCGATGTCGGCGACGCCGTACCCGACGTGGTGCAGGCCCTCGCCGCGGCGGGCGAGGAACCTGCCGACCGGCGTGTCCGGCGCCAGCGGCTCCAGCAGCTGGACGTAGCCGGGGACGGCGCCCGCCGCGGCAGCGCCCACCCGGAGCATCGCCTCGCGGACGCCCTGCTCCCGGTTCACCTCCAGGCTCGCCACCTCCAGGCCGAACGTCGCCCGGTACCGCGCCACCGCCTGCGACAGGTCGCGGCAGGCGATTCCGACGTGGTCGATGCGGGCCAGCAGCGGTAGCACGATCTGCCTCCTGGTGCCACGGGTATCGTTACAAGCATGAGCGAACCACGTCAGCCGGTCATCGTCGGCGGCGCTCGGACGCCGGTCGGCCGCCTGCTCGGCGCCCTGGCCGCCAAGTCTGCCAGCGACCTCGGCGGCGTCGCCATCGCCGGGGCGCTCGACCGCGCCGGCATCGGCCCGGACGCGGTCGAGTACGTGATCATGGGCCAGGTGCTGCAGGCGGGGGCGGGGCAGATCACCGCGCGCCAGGCGGCGGTCGCGGCGGGCATCCCGATGAGCGTCCCGGCGCTGACGGTGAACAAGGTCTGCCTGTCCGGCCTGGACGCCATCGCGCTGGCGGCCGCGCTGGTCAGGCTCGGCGAGCACGACGTGATCGTGGCCGGCGGCATGGAGTCCATGACGCGGGCGCCGCACCTGCTGCCGGGGTCCCGCCTCGGGTACCGGTACGGCCCGGTCCGGGTGGAGGACTCGATGGCGCTGGACGGCCTGACCGACGCGTTCGACCACCTGTCCATGGGCGAGTCCACCGAGAGGCACAACCGCCGCCTCGGCATCACCAGGCAGCAGCAGGACGAGTTCGCCGCCGCCAGCCACCAGCGCGCCGCGGCGGCGGCCAAGAACGGCCTGTTCGCGCAGGAGATCGTCCCGGTGCCGGCCGGCGAGGCGGCCGTGACCGCAGACGAGGGCATCCGGCCGGGCACCACCGCCGAGGCGCTGGGCAGGCTGCGGCCGGCGTTCGCGGCCGACGGCACGATCACCGCGGGGAACGCGTCGCAGATCTCCGACGGGGCCGCCGCGGTCGTGGTGATGTCGGCGGAGGCGGCCGGCCGGGCGGGGGCGGACGTGCTCGCCGAGGTCGGGGCGCACGGCGCGGTGGCCGGCCCGGACAACTCGCTGCACTCCCAGCCGTCGAACGCGGTCAAGGCCGCGCTGCGCAAGGCCGGCCTGACCGCCGCCGACCTGGACCTGGTCGAGATCAACGAGGCGTTCGCCGCGGTGGTGATCCAGTCCATGCGCGAGCTGGAGGTCGGCCACGACCTGGTGAACGTCAACGGCGGCGCGGTCGCGATCGGCCACCCGATCGGCGCGTCCGGCGCGCGGATCGCGCTGCACCTGTGCCACGAGCTGCGGCGCCGCGGCGGCGGGCTCGGCGCCGCCGCGCTGTGCGGCGGCGGCGGCCAGGGAGAGGCGCTGCTGCTGCGGGTCCGCGGCTGAGCACGGCCGTGCCGGCCACCGATACCGCGGCCGCCGAAGCCGCCGAGCTCGGCCGGGCCCGCGACGGCGACATCAGGGCGCTGGCCAGGCTGATCTCGCTGGTGGAGAACCAGTCACCACGGGTTCGTTCGGTCATCAAGGCGGTCGCGCCCGGCACCGGCGCGGCGCGGGTCATCGGCCTGACCGGGGCGCCCGGCGTCGGGAAGTCCACCGTCACCGGGGCGCTGGTCGGCGCGTTCCGCACGGCAGGCCGCAGGGTCGCCGTGCTCGCCATCGACCCGACATCCCCGTTCACCGGCGGCGCGCTGCTCGGCGACCGGATCCGGATGCAAGACCACGCCACCGACGAGGGGGTGTTCATCAGGTCGATGGCCAGCCGCGGCCACCTCGGCGGGCTGGCGGCCGCCGCGCCGCAGGTCATCCGGGTGCTCGACGCCGCCGGGTTCGAGGTGATCATCGTGGAGACGGTCGGCGTGGGCCAGGCGGAGGTCGAGGTCGCCTCGCACGCGGACTCGGTCGCGGTCCTGCTCGCCCCGGGCCTGGGCGACGCGATCCAGGCGGCCAAGGCCGGCATCCTGGAGGTCGCCGACCTGTTCGTGGTGAACAAGGCGGACAAGCCGGACGCCCAGCAGGTGGTCCGCGACATCCGGGCCATGCTCGCGCTGGCCGGGCGCGTGCCCGGCGGCTGGAGGCCGCCGGTCATCACCACGGTCGCCACCGCCGGCGACGGCATCGCCGAGCTGGTGACCGGCCTGGACGCGCACTGGTCCTGGCTGGAACGCTCGGGGGAGCTGGCCAGGCGCCGCCGCGAGCGGGCGCGCGAGGAGATCACCGCGCTGGCGGTCGCGTCGCTGCGCGGCCGGCTGGACGCCCGCCGCGCCGACGAGCTGGCCGGCCGGGTGGCCGGCGGCAGCCTGGACCCGTTCGCCGCCGCCGACGAGCTGCTGGCCCGCCAGCCCGGCTGAGGACGCGCCGGTGGGCAAGCCGCTGCGGCTGCCGTTCGACCCCATCGACCGGGCGGCGCAGATCTGGGAGGCCAGGTTCGGCCCGGCGCCGCCGATGGCCGCGGTCACCTCGATCATGCGCGCCCAGCAGATCCTGATCGCCGACCTCGACGCGCTGCTGCGGCCGTACCGGCTGACGTTCGCGCGGTACGAGGCCCTGGTGCTGCTCAGCTTCAGCCGCCGCGGCGCGCTGCCGCTGCGGGTGATCGGGCAGCGGCTGATGGTGCACCCCACCAGCGTCACCAACATCATCGGCCGCCTGGAGGCGCAGCGCTTCGTGGTGCGCAGGCCGAACCCGGCCGACGGCCGGGGCAGGCTCGCCGAGATCACCGAGGCGGGCCGCGCCGTGGTGCAGCGGGCGACCGCGGACCTGATGGCGGCCGAGTTCGGGCTCCGCGGCTACGACGCCGGCCAGCTCAACGAGATCTTCAGCCTGCTCCGCGGCCTGCGCGTGGCCGCCGGCGACTTCATCCCCGAGGGCCCGCCACAGCCGACGGGTGCCAGCTCAGCCCGCCGTCGAAGGTGAACCAGACGGTGCCGGCCGCGGGGTCGGCGGGCAGCGCGACGCCCTGCTCGTCGGTGGTCATGCCCACGTACCCGAACCCGCCGCCCGGCGCCTGCCCGTCCAGCGCCGCCGCCTGCCAGCCGCCGCTGCCGGCGGGCAGCACGTCGATGCCCTGGCTGGTGGCGAGCACCACGGCGCCGGCCGGGCTGGCGGCGGCGGCCGCCGCCGCGCCCGGCGCGGCGGCGCCGCTGTGCCAGTCGATCCCGCCGTCGTCGGAGGTGTACACCGGGGCCGCGCCGCCCCCGGGCGGCGCGCAGACCAGCACCAGGTCCGCGGCGGTCGCGGCGGCGAGCAGCGCGCCCGCGGGCTGGCCGCCGGCCTGCGCCTGCCCGGCGGCGCACGGGATGCGGCCGGCCTGCTGCCAGGGCGCGCCGCCGCCGGCCGGCCCGGCGTACAGCGTCCCGTCCGGGGCGAGCAGGTAGCCGCGGCTCCCGGTGAGCACCAGCGGCGCCCGCGTGCCCCCGGCCAGCCCGGTGGTCGCGGCGCCCACCGGCGCCCACTGGTCACCGGAGGCGGGGGAGGAGTACAGCGTGACGCTGCAGCCGGGCGCGTACGCCGTCCAGCCGCCGCGGCAGGAGGCGAACACGCCGAACGCCCGGTCGCCCGCCGCCTCCAGGCCGGTGACCCGCAGCCCGTGGGTATCCACCGCCGTCCAGTCCCGGCCCCCGTCATGCGTCGCGAACAGCTGCGGCCCGAACGCCCAGCCGTCCAGGGCGTTCAGGAACCTCACCTGGCTCACCCCGGCCGGCCCGGCGGGCGGCCCGGCCAGCGGCGCGGGCACGCCGGCCCAGGTCCGCCCCGCGTCGTCGGTGCGCGCCATCGAGGTGCAGTACCGGGTGGCGCAGTGGCCCGGCGTGCCCGCCTGGCCGATCACCCAGCCGGTCCGCGTGCCGATGAAGGTGACCGACGTGGGCCGGAAGCCGGGCGGCACCGGCCCGCCGGGCGCCGGCGCGGTCCCGGTCGCGCCGCCGGGGGCGGAGCCGGCGCGGCTCGTGGCGGGGGTGGCCGACGGCGCCGGGCCGGCGCGCCCGGCCTGTGACTGCGCGGTCGGCGGGCTTGGCCGCAGGCTGACCACCTGCGGCACGGTCACCGCCGCGGCGGCGACCGCCGCCGCGGCGGCTGCGGAGACCGCCAGCCTGCGCAGCTTGCGGCGCCGCGCCCGGCGCCTGATCAGCTCGAAGGTCCCCGGCGGCGGCGGCAGCGGCTCGACGCGCCCGCCCGCCCAGCTCTCCAGGTCGTCGTCGCGGCGGTCAGCCATCGCGTTCCCCCAGCGCCTTCTTCAGCCTGGCCCGCGCCGCGAACAGGTCGGCCTTGATGGTGCCCTCCGGCCGGCCCAGCAGCGCCGCGACCTCCCTGACGCCGAACCCGCCGTAGTAGTACAGCAGGAACGGGTGTCGCAGCCGCGGCGGCAGCGAGCCGATGAGCCCGCGCACGTCCACGTCCTGGTCCGGGCGGGCGACCGGGTCGGCGCCCGCGGCGACGCTGCGCAGCGCGCGCCGCTCGCGGTCGGCCCTGCGCCAGTGGTCGCGGATCAGGTTGGTCGCGACCATGTACAGGTAGCTGGTCGGGCTGTCCACCCGCGTCCACCGGGACAGCAGCCGGACGAACGCCTCGGACGCGATCTCGTGCGCGACCTCATCGTCGTCGACCAGCCGCCGCGCCCACCCGGCGAGCGTCGGGTACACCTTCCTGAACAGCTGCTCGGCAGCGTCGCTGCGAACCTCAGCGGTGCCCACCGGCTCCCTCTCGACGATGTTGCCGGCAGGCGAGCCAGCCGACGCGCCGCCGCGCCCCGCGCACCCGCCGTCCGGCGGGAACACCACGCCGGGGCCGGCCGGGGCGTCCTGCAGAACGCCCGTGTGATACGGCAAGGTCTACCACATTTCCGCACGGCGGTCCGCCCGCCGCGCCCGTCGCTCCCCGGCCCGGGCGCACCCCCGTGGCGCCCGGGCCGCCGCCGGATGACGGCACAAGGCGGTTCGCGCCTTGCGCTGTTACAGACGGCGCGGGCCGCCCGCCGGTTGCGCGCCGATCCCAGATTTTTCAGCAGAACGGCCGGTGCTGCCTCGCCCCGGCCCCGAATGCCCGGCTGCGGCCCGGGCGGAAACCGGGGGCCGGGACGGGGACAGGGGCCAGGCCCGGGCCGCCCGCGTCGGCGAGCGCCTAGACTGGAGGTGCCCGGATAGTAGGACGTCCTACTATCCGGCCCCGCATCATCCGGAGGCAGGCTCATGGACGATTCGGAGGCGGCCTGGCGGCGCCGCTACGACCAGGCACCCAAGCGCGACGCGGACTTCACCACGCTGTCGGGGCTGGAGGTGGACCCGGTGTACGGGCCGCCGCCGGGCTCGGTGGTACCGGGGATGGACCGGATCGGCTGGCCGGGGGCGTTCCCGTTCACCCGGGGCATCCACGCCACCGGATACCGGGGCAAGCCGTGGACGATCCGGCAGTTCTCCGGGTTCGGCACCGCGGCCCAGACCAACCAGCGGTACAAGATGCTGCTGGGCGCCGGCGGCACCGGGCTGTCGGTGGCCTTCGACATGCCGACCCTGATGGGCCGGGACTCCGACGACCCGCGGTCGGCCGGGGAGGTGGGGCACTGCGGGGTGGCGGTGGACTCGGCGGCCGACATGGACGTGCTGTTCGACGGGATCCCGCTGGGCGAGGTCACCACGTCGATGACGATCAGCGGCCCGGCGGTGCCGGTGTTCTGCATGTACCTGGCGGCGGCCGAGCGCCAGGGCGCCGAGCTGTCCCGGCTGGACGGCACGCTGCAGACCGACATCTTCAAGGAGTACATCGCGCAGAAGGAGTGGCTGTTCCCGCCGGGCCCGCACCTGCGGCTGATCGGCGACCTGATGACCTGGTGCGCGGCGCACATCCCGCGGTACAAGCCGCTGTCGGTGTCCGGCTACCACATCAGGGAGGCGGGCGCGACCGCCGCGCAGGAGCTTGCCTTCACGCTGGCCGACGGGTTCGGCTACGTGGAGCTGGGCCTGTCCCGCGGGCTGGACGTGGACCAGTTCGCGCCGCGGCTGTCGTTCTTCTTCGACGCGCACATCGACTTCTTCGAGGAGATCGCCAAGTTCCGCGCCGCGCGCCGGATCTGGGCCCGGTGGCTGCGCGAGGTCTACGGCGCCAAGACCGAGCGGGCGCAGTGGCTGCGGTTCCACACCCAGACGGCCGGGGTGTCGCTGACCGCGCAGCAGCCGGGCAACAACATCGTGCGCACCGCGGTCGAGGCGCTGGCCGCGGTGCTGGGCGGGACCAACTCGCTGCACACCAACGCCCTGGACGAGGTGCTCGCGCTGCCCAGCGATCAGGCGGCCGAGACCGCGCTGCGCACCCAGCAGGTGATCATGGAGGAAACCGGCGTCGCGAACGTGATCGACCCGCTCGGCGGCTCGTGGTACGTGGAGGCGCTGACCGACAAGCTGGAGGAGCAGGCGGAGGCCATCTTCGCCAGGATCAAGGCGATGAGCCCGGACGGCTCGATGACCGGGGGCATCCTGGCCGGCATCGAGCGCGGCTGGTTCACCGGCGAGATCGCCGACGCCTCGTTCGCCTACCAGCAGCAGCTGGACAAGGGCGAGAAGAAGATCGTCGGCGTCAACTGCCACACCGGCACGGTCGCCGAGCCGCTGCAGATCCTGCGCATCGGCCCCGAGGTGGAAGCCGGGCAGGTCCGCGCGCTGGCCCGCCGCCGCGCCGGCCGCGACGGACAGGCGGTGCGCTCGGCGCTGGCGGCGCTGGCCGCCGCGGCCGGCACCGACGCCAACCTGGTGCCGCCGATGCTGGACGCCGCCCGCGCCGAGGCCACCCTCGGCGAGATCTGCGGCACGCTGCGCGAGCAGTGGGGCAGCTACGCCGAGCCCGCGGCGTTCTAGCCGTCACTGCGGGCTGGCGACCGGGAGGCCCGCGTCCCTGGCGGCTGCCAGCAGGCGCTGGTCATAGGCCACGAACGCGGTCAGGTCCGCCTTGAGCTGCAGCGCGGACGCCAGGTGGATGGCCTGCGCCGGGCTGAGCTCCCGCGGCGGCAGCGTCGCCGAGTTGTCCAGCACGTCGGCGGTCAGCGCCACCCGGGCGATCCGCCTGAGCAGCCGGTAGCTGCGCGGCAGCGCGCCGGGTTCCGCGCGCCAGATCGCCCGCGGCACCTCGGCCCGCGACGTCGTGCTGGACACCAGCGGCTGGCCGGCGCGCTCGGAAAGCCACCGCGCCAGCGCGGCCGATTCCGGCTCGGCGAGCGCCAGCTTGACCAGCGCCGAGGAGTCGAGGTAGATCACCGGCGCTGCTCCCGCCACGGATACGGCTCGAGGTCGGCGACGCCGCCGCCCTCCTCGGCGGGCTCGATGATCCCGGCCGCGATCAGCCGCTCCACCGGGCTGCCCGGCTCGCCGACCGGGACCAGCCGCGCCACCAGCCGCCCCCGGTTGGTGATGTCCACCGTGTAGCCCCTCTCGGCCAGGTCCACGTAGACGCTCGCGTGCTGGCGCAGTTCCCTGATCCCGATGCGCGTGCCGGCCTGCGGCCGCCCCGCCGCGCCCGCGGACCGGGCGCGCGGCGCGGGCCGGCCTGGTTCCCGGGCCCGCGCCGGGCGGCCGCCGTGCCCGGGGTCCGCCGGCATCGGGTCTCCTGCTGCACTCATCGTGTCACCGTAGCACGTCGATGCTACGGCTCGGGATGCCGGCGGCCCGCGAGCCGGGCCCGCCGCCGGCCGATCTGGCGCTGCGCCGCGGCGACGACGCGCCCGACGTCCCGGCCGAAACTGACGTCGCACGGGTGGTCGGCCCGTCCCGACCGCGCGTTGGCGGTGAGCTCGGCCAGCGCGGTCCGCAGCGCCGCCACCCGGTCGCCGGCGCCGGCCGGCGCCGACGACCGGCCGCCGTCCCCCCACAGGTACGCCTCGAAGCCGGCGGCCGCCGCGCCCGCGCTCTGGGTGACGGTCGCCGTGCTGGTCGCCCCGCCGCGGTGATGCAGGATCAGGTGGGCGACGTCGGCCGGGCCCGCGTCGGCCGTCACCGACGTCACCGGGCCGAGGGCGGCCCACAGCAGCGAGATCACGTGCGGGCCGATGTCCCACAGCGCGCCCCGGTCCCGCCGCCACGGCGTGTTGAACGGGCTGGAGCCCTCCAGCGACGACCCGAACCAGGCGGACACGCCGCCCGCCCAGCCGCCGCGGGCGGTGACGTCGGCGAGCCAGGCGCGCACGTCCGGCATGAACCTGTGCGTGAAGAAGACCACCGACGCCACCCCGGCGGCGGCCACCGCCTCGGCCAGCCCGTCCGCCGCGGCCTGGGAGATCGCGATCGGCTTCTCCAGCAGCAGGTGCCGGCCGGCGCGGGCGGCGCGCGCGGCGATCGGCGCCTGCACGTCCGGGGGGACCGCGAACGCGACCGCGTCCACGCGGGCGAGCAGCGCGGCCAGGTCCGGGCAGGCGGCCGCGCCGTGGCCGGCCGCCAGGTCCGCCGCGGCCTGCGCGTTGCGGCCCCAGACCGCGGCGAGCTCAATGCCCTCGGCCGAGGCGAGCGCGGGCGCGTGCACGGTACGCGCCCAGTAGCCGGCGCCGACCAGGCCGAACCGCAGTGCCGGCCGGAGCGCGCGCGCCGGGGGAGCCGCCGCGCGGCCGCCCGGTGGTGCCGATGCCACACCGCGATCATGCCACGCCGGGAACGGCTGGCGCGGTGCGGTCAGCCGGGCTTGGCCCGGCGGCAGGCGCCGGCCAGCCCCGGACAGCTTCGAGCCGGGACAGCTCACGGCCGCCGTCGTCAGCCCGCTGCCGGACGGGCGGCCCGCCGGGCCGCTGGCCGGGCACCCATGCCGGTCCGGGCACCCATGCCGGTCCGGGCACCCATGCCGGTCCGGGCACCCGAGCCGGGCCGGGCCCGGCCGCGATCACCGCGGACGCGCCGGCGCCCGGTGCCCGCGGGCCGGCGACCGGGCGGGGGAGGCCTGGATCGGGAAGTCGCGGGCATGCGGCAGGATGGGAACATGCAGCCGCGGGATTTTTCGCTTTACGGGGCCGTCGACCTCGGCGCGCGGCAGGCCGCCGCGCAGCGCAGGCAGCAGGCGGCTCAGTCCGGTGACTCCGCCGCGCCGGCCGGCGGGGCCGTCATCGAGGTCACCGAGGAGACCTTCGCCACCGAGGTGGTCGAGCGCTCCAGGAGCACGCCGGTCGTCGTCGACCTGTGGGCGGAGTGGTGCGGCCCGTGCAAGCAGCTCGGCCCGGTGCTGGAGAGGCTGGCCGCCGAGGCGGGCGGCCGGTGGATCCTCGCCAAGGTCGACGTCGACGCCAACCCGCAGCTGAGCGCCGCGCTGCAGGTGCAGAGCATTCCCATGGTGGTCGCGGTCATCGGCGGCCAGCTGGTGGACGGTTTCCTGGGCGCGCTGCCGGAGGCGCAGGTCCGGCAGTGGATCGGCCAGGTCATGGCGGTGGCGGAGAAGATGGGCCTGCCCCAGCCCGGCGGCGCGGCCGCCGGGGCTGCCGGGGCACCGGACGGGCGCGCGGACGCCGGCGAATCGGGTGCCGGCGCCGGCGCCGCGCCGCTGCCGCCTGCCTACGCCGAGGCGCGCGCGGCCATGGAACGCGGCGACCTGGACGGCGCGGCGCGGGCCTTCGAGAAGGAACTGGCGGCCTCGCCCGGCGACCCGGTCGCGAAGGCCGGGCTTGCCCAGGTCAACCTGGTCCGCCGGGTCAGGTCCTACGACCAGGCCCGTGCCCGCAAGGACGCGGCCGAACGCCCCGGGGACGTCGCCGCGCAGATCCGGGTCGCCGACATCGACATGGCCGCGGGCCGGGCCGAGGAGGCGTTCGACCGGCTGCTCGGCGTGGTGCGGCGCACCTCCGGCGCGGAGCGGGACGAGGCGCGCGCCCACCTGGTGGGGCTGTTCGACATCCTGCCGCCGCGCGACCCGCGGGTGACCAGGGCCCGGTCCGCCCTGTCTGCCCTGCTGTTCTGACCGCCACCGCCCGGCCATCTCGCTGGTGGCGCCCGCAACCGCGGTACCCGCGGTTCCGCCCTGCCCGGCCGGGCCGCCACCCGGCCCGGCGCATCGGCCCGGGCAACGGCCCACGGGGGCCCGCGGACAGCGCGCCGTCCTGGAGCGGGAGGAGGCCGTCCGCGAGCGCCGCGAGCGTGCCCGGGAGCGGGACGGCCGTCCGCGAGCGCGGTGAGCGTGCCCGCCGCCTGGCCGGGCTCTCGGCGGACCGCCGCCGGCGGCCCGGCCGGTTACCTGCTGCGGGTCCCGGCCGCGGGCAGCGGATCGGCCTCCGCGAGGCGCTCCAGCACCGGGAGCGCGGCCGCCAGCGCGGACCGCTGCGCCGGGGTGAGCAGCCGCATGCTCTGCGCCAGCGACACGGTGGTCTCGGTGCGGATGCGTTCCAGCGCCTCGTGGCCGTCCGGCGTGATGGCCAGCGTGCTCGCCCGCGCGTCACTCGGGTCTGCGTTCCTGCGAACGTAGCCGCTTTCCTCCAGCGCGGTGACCAGCCGGGTGAGCGTGGACGGCGCGATGCCCTCGGCGGCCGCCAGGTCGCCCAGCCGCATCGGCCCGCAGCGCTCCACGGTCGCCAGCGCCGCAAGCTGCGTGGGCGTCAGGCCCGCGAGATGGTGCTTGCGGAGCCTGCGGGAAAGCCGCGCCAGCGCGACGCGCAGCCTGGCGACGTCGATCTCGGCGTCGTCCCCCAGGGCGGCCTGCCATCCCTGGCCGCCGGCCGCAGTGCTCATGACCGGATCCGCGCTCACATTTTCAGCGTACGCGGTGCACTGGACGCCGCCATGCGGTCGGCTGACCGATGATAAAGACATGGACGAAATGGCATCGGAGGACCTGGCCGGCCGCCTGCTCGTCGCCACGCCGATGCTGGGCGACCCGAACTTCCGCCGCGCCGTCGTCCTCGTCGTGGAGCACGAGGCCGCCCAGGGCACCCTGGGCGTGGTGCTGAACCGGCCGACCAAGCTCCCTGTCGGCCAGGTGCTCGAGCCGTGGACCGACCTGGCGACCAGCCCCGCCGTGGTGTTCAGCGGCGGCCCGGTCGCGCCGAACAGCGCGCTCGCGCTGGCCCTGGTGCCGGGGACCGACGAGCCCGTCGGCTGGCACCCGCTGGACGGCACCCCGGCGATGGCCCGGCTCGGCCTGGTCGACCTGGACGCGCCGCCCGGCCTGCTCGCCCCGGCGATCACGTTGCTGCGGGTCTACGCGGGCTATGCCGGCTGGAGCGCCGGGCAACTGGACGCGGAGATCGCCGAAGGCGCCTGGTACGTGCTGCCCGCCGAGCCGTCCGATGCGTTCTGCGCCGAGCCGGAGCGGCTGTGGTCCGCGGTGCTGCGCCGCCAGGGCGGCGAACTCGCCCTGGTCGCGACGTACCCGGACGACCCCGGCATGAACTGAGCGACCGCGTCGGGCGGCACGTAGACTGCCAGACGTGAGTGACACCGAGGTTCTCCCCGAGCGCGATACCCGGGTACACGAGGACGTCCGGCCGAAGACGTCGCACGGCGACGGCGATCACGACCGGTTCGCGCACTACGTGGACAAGGCCAAGATCGTCGACAGCATGGTGACGGGCACGCCGGTGACCGCGCTGTGCGGCAAGGTCTGGGTGCCGAGCAGGGACCCCAAGCGCTACCCGGTCTGCCCCACCTGCAAGGAGATCTACGAGCACCTCCCCTCCGGCGACCGGGACGAGGGCTGACCCGCCGCGGTTACGCCAGCTCCACCCCGGCCGCGCGCATGTCGGCCAGCGCCCTGGCGGTGGATTCCGTGGCGACCCCGGCGACCAGGCCGAGCAGCACCCTGGTGGCGAAGCCCGCCCGCGCCGCGTCCAGCGCGGTCGCGCGCACGCAGTAGTCGGTGGCGATGCCCGCCACGTCAACCTCGTCCACGCCGTGCCCCCGCAGCCAGTCGGCCAGCGGCGTCCCGGCCTCGTCGGTGCCCTCGAACCCGCTGTAGGCGGCGGCGTAGGCGCCCTTGGTGAACACCGCCTCGATCGCGCTGGTGTCCAGGTCCGGATGGAAGTCGGCACCCGGCGTCCCGGCGACGCAATGCGGCGGCCAGGAGTTCACGTAGTCCGGGTGATCGGAGAAGTGACCGCCGGGATCGACGTGGAAGTCCTTGGTCGCGGCGACGTGCCGGTAGCCGTGCCCGCCCGCCAGGTGCCCGCCGATGGCGCGCGCCACGGCCGCGCCGCCGGCCACCGCCAGCGACCCGCCCTCGCAGAAGTCGTTCTGCACGTCGACGATGATCAGCGCGCGCATGCGCCCACCGTATCGCGCCCGGCCGCCGCCGCAGGCCGGCGCCCTGCCCCGGCATCGGCCCCCCGCCGCAGGCTCGCCCCCCGCCGCCGCAGGCTCGCCCCCCGCCGCCGCAGGCTCGCCCCCCGCCGCCCCCGCGCCCCGCCGCCGCCCCCGCCCCCGCACCGCGCAGCGCCGGCCCGCGGCGCCGCACCGCCCCGCGGTGCCTGGACCGGCTAAAGTGATATCGCCTTGATATAAGACGTGGCGACCAGAGGTGGTGGCGATGAGCGCGCAGGTTCCAGTGCCAGCCGATGGGGAGCTTGCCCTCCGGCAGATAACCGAGATCGAGGGGTGGTCGGCGCCAGGCGTGCCGGTCCTGGCGGCCGGCATCGCGATGCTGCTGGCAGCGATCGGGCTGCTGGCGGCGGGCATCGCCCTGTCTCCCGGCGCGGGCCCGGTGGCGCTGGTCGTGGTCGGGATCGTGCTGCTGCTGGCGGGCCTGACGGCCGTGCTCGGCCTGACGCCGGTGGTGGCCGGCCAGGCCCGGGTGATCCAGCTGTTCGGCCGGTACCGCGGCACCCTCCGGGCGCCCGGCCTGCACTGGGTGAACCCGGTCGCGCGCAGGCGGCCGACCTCGATCCGGATCCGCAACCACGAGACCGCGGTGGCCAAGGTCAACGACGCCGACGGAAACCCGATCGAGATCGCCGCTGTGGTGGTCTGGCAGGTCACCGACACCGCCCGCGCGCTGTACGCGGTCGATGACTTCCCGCGGTTCGTCGCCATCCAGACCGAGACCGCCGTGCGGCACATCGCCTCCAGCTATCCCTACATCAGCCACGGCGCCGGCGAGCTGTCGCTGCGCGACAGCGCCGAGGAGATCACGTCGCGGCTGTCGGCCGAGATCGCCGACCGGGTCCGGCCGGCCGGGGTGACGGTGCTGGAGTCGCGGCTGACCCGGCTGTCGTACGCCGCGGAGATCGCCCAGGCCATGCTGCGCCGCCAGCAGGCCGACGCCGTCGTCGGCGCCCGGCAGCGGATCGTCGAGGGGGCGGTCGGCATGGTCCGGCTGGCGCTGCAGCGGCTGGCGGAGGAGGACGTGGTCGACCTGGACGAGGAGCGCAAGGCGGCCATGGTCTCCAACCTGCTGGTGGTGCTGTGCAGCGAGCAGGCCACCCAGCAGGTCGTCAACGCCGGCTCCCTGTACCAGTGACCGCGTGACCGAGCGCAAGAGCATCCTGCTGCGGCTGGACCCGGCCGTGCACGACGCGCTGGCCAGGTGGGCCGCCGACGAGCTGCGCAGCACCAACGCGCAGATCGAGTTCCTGCTTCGCCGCGCGCTGGCCGAGGCGGGCAGGATGCCGCGCCATGCCGGGGCGATGCGCCGCCCCGGCCGCCCGCCGCGCGCCGGCTGATCACCCCGGGGCCGCCCGCCGCGCCGGCCTGCCCGGCGTGACCGTGGGCCTGGCACGCCGCGCGTTCAGCATGTCCAGCGCGGTGATGCAGGTGGCGTTCCGCATCCTGCTGGCCCGGTTGGCGACCACCAGCCTGGCCGGGTTGCTGCGCCGGGTACCGCCGGGCCGGGCCGCGCATGCGGTCCGGTACGCCCGATGCCGCCCGGCGATGCTGCCCGGCCGGCCTTCCCCGCGCGGCCGAATGCCCGCGGGGATGCCCTGGTTAACGCGTAGGATCGGTGCTCCGTGAAGGATAGGGCGCCGTATATGGCGCCCTTCGCTACACGGAGCACCGATCCTACGCGCTAGCCGGCGCGGGGACCGGGCACCGGGCGCCGCGGCGACGCGCCTGCCGGCGCGGGGACCGGGCACCGGGCGCCGCGGCGACGCGCCTGCCGCTGCGGGCTGCGCGCCTGCCGCTGCGGGCTGCGCGCCCGATGCTGCAGCCGGAGGCATCGCGCTCGGCACGAGCACGGTGGTGCCGCTGCTGGCCGCGATCCCGCCCGGCGTCGTGCCGCGCCGCGGCCGGCCGGGCACGGCTCGCCGGGGCACGGCTTGCTGGGCATGGCCGCGGACCTGGTCGGCGTCGCCGCGGCCCTGCCCGCCGGCAGCATCTTCACCGCCGTAGTGCCGTATCGATGAAGCACCGGGCCGGCAGGCCGATGCGCCAGGCAGTCCCGGGCCATGGCCCGCACCTGTTCCCCGGCCCCCGGCAGCCGTGGCGCCGTCGGCGTCCCGGCATTCCCCGTGATCGCCGCCATCGCGCTCACCTGCGCGGACCGGCGGCGGCCCGGACGCCGTCGCTCATCGCGTGCGGCCCTACGCCTCGCGCTGGCCTGGGCCGGCACGCGGATCGCGGCCGGCGCGGACGCCGGCAGGCTGCCGAAGCCCCGCCGGCTCGCCGTCCGCGGCGAGGTGCAGCCCGGGCCGGACCTGCGCCGCGAGAGACGGCGCCGCCGCGGCCGCATGCGCTACTCGCCGACGTCTGCCGGGACGCCAGCGGTGATGCGCACGAGCTCGGCGAATGACGTGGGGAACACGGTGTGCGGGTGGCCGGCCGCCGCCCAGATCACGTCGTACTTCTCCAGCCAGACATCGACCAGGGTGCGGATCGGCGCGGGATGGCCCACCGGGCCGACGCCGCCGATGGCCTGGCCGGTCCAGTCGCGCACCGACCGGGCGTCCGCCCGCCGTACCGCGCCGGCGCCGACCAGCGCCGCGACCTTGGCGGTATCCACGCGGTGCGCGCCGCTGGTCATGACCAGCAGCGGCGCCCCGTCCGCGCTGAACACCAGGCTGTTCGCGATCGCGCCCACCTCGCAGCCGAGCTGGGACGCCGCGGCCGCCGCCGTCGGAGCGGGCTCGGGCAGCACCCGCACCTGCCCGGCGGCGCCGAGGCCGCGCAGCACGGCGGCGAATCCGGAGAAATCCACGGCCATGGCAGGCAGGCTAGCCGAGCCCGCCGGGCGCGGCGGTCCGGGTTCCCGCCGGGCGGGCGCCGGGCGCGGCGGCGCAGGCTCGGCCCGGTTGCAGGCCGGCTCGGCTGCGGCCGTAACAGGAGCCGGCTCAGCTGCGGTAGCAGTAGGAGTCAGACGAGGAGTCGCCGCCCTGCAGCCGCACCTGGTGCACCCGCAGGCCCCGGAACTCGTCCCCGCGCGGGAAGAACCGCTCGTCGACCCGCAGGCCGCCGCCGGCCGCGGGATCGGTGTCGATCTTGGCGAACCAGGCGCCGACCCCGTCCGGGTAGAACTGGTCGTCCCAGGACCCGTACAGCGAGTTGGTCAGGTAGATCCGCTTGCCGTCCCGGCTGACCTCCACCATCTGCGGCCCGCCGGCCAGCGGCTGCGCCGGCGAGGCGGGGTGCGCGGTCCGCGCCGTGATGCCGCCGAGCCGCACCGAGCCCGCCTCGCGGGGCCGGGCCGGGTCGCTCACGTCGTACTGCTTGAGCTCGCCGGTGCCCCAGCACGACACGTAGAGGAACCGGTCGTCGACGGACAGGTTGATGTCGGTGACCAGCGGCGGCACCGCGCGGAACGGCTGCAGCGCCGGCGGCAGCGCCGCCGGGTCGGCGGGCTCGGCCGGGATCGTGATCACCTTGTCCGCGCGCCAGGCGCCGCCGTCACGGCTCCACCGCCACACCGAGGCGGACAGGTCCTCGGTGCTGACCACCACGCCGACGAAGCCCCAGGTCGCGTCGGGATCGTGTGCCGGGCGCAGCTCGAGCACCATCTGATGCTGCTCGCCGAGGTCGACCGTCTGCAGGTGCCTGCCCGCCGCCAGGTCCCAGAAGTGCAGCGCGTGTCCGTACTTGTGGCCGAGCAGCAGCTCCGGGTTGACCCCGTCCTCGATCATCGACGGCGTGCCCCACTCGCTGGTGACCAGCGTGTTCTGGTTGAGGTGCCACCAGGCGTCGTAGGCCAGGTACTGCGGCCCGCGGTCGGTCTCCCAGGCGCCGGTCACGTCGAAGGTGTCGTGGTCGAGCAGGGCGATGCCGCCGGGGCCGTCGGAGCTGCCGCCCCCCAGGCAGGACACGAAGATCCCGCCCGGGCCGCAGTGCAGGGTGTGCGGTCGCGAGTAGCCGGCGTTCTTGGCCAGCTCGGCCGCGCTGATCGTGCGGACCAGCGCGGGCCGGCGCGGGTCGGGATAGGTGTCGAAGACGTGGATGTTGGACGACCGCAGCCCCGGCAGCAGCAGGTAGCGGCGCCGCAGGCCGTCGGTGTGGTGCCCGGCGTGCGCGAACGCGCTGCTGCACGCATTCCAGCCGAAGTGATGCAGCTCGTCCCCGCGGGTGGGCAGGTCGGCCCAGCCGACGACCCGGCCGTACCCGGCCGAACCGGGGTCGACGTCGAGCACGGCGAGCGCGTCCGGCCGCTGCGCCGCGCGGTCGAAGGCGACCACGTAGGCGAGCCGCTCGGGCGGCGCCTCGATCGCCGCGGCCGGGCTGCGGTAGAAGGTCGGGTCCATGTCATGCGCAGCGGGATGGCCCATCGGTCCCTCCTCGGCGAGGATCGTGACTGGTTATCCGCCAGCTAACTCTCGTGCGCGCCTCCTGCACAAGATGTCGGGCCCAGCCGGCCCCGGCGGCGCCGCGGTCACTCCGCGGCGCCGTCCGGCTCGAACACCGTCGGGATCGCCGGGTAGCCGCGCGACAGCTGCAGCGCGTACGGCGGCAGCTCCGCCAGCGCCTCGCGATGCCGCGCGCGGGCCGCGCCGACGCCCTCCCGGCCCACCACCTCGCCACCCAGCATCAGCGGGACGAGCAGCTCCCGGTCCAGCGGGCCGGGCCGAGCCGGGACCAGGCTGATCCGTTCGGCCAGCGCGGTGCCGTGCTCGTCGCGGTGCCGCACCGCCCACTTGCGCCCGCCGCGGCCCGGCTTGCCTACCGAGCGCTTCGCCACCGGCTGCAGCGGGCCGTCCTCGCTGTCGCCGGCTGCCCTGGCGACCAGCTTGTACACCAGCGCCGCCGTCGGGGCGCCGGACCCGGTGACCAGCGAGGTGCCGACCCCGTACCCGTCGACCGGGGCCGCGGCGAGCGCGGCGATCGAGAACTCGTCGAGGTCGCCGGTGACGATGATGCGGGTGCCGGTCGCGCCGAGCTCGTCCAGCAGCGACCGGACCTGCCTGGCCAGCACCGGCAGGTCGCCGCTGTCGATCCGTACCGCGCCCAGGCTCGGGCCTGCCAGCTCCACGGCGCTGCGCACGGCGCGGGCCACGTCGTAGGTGTCCACCAGCAGCGTGGTCTGCTTGCCGAGCGCGCCGAGCTGGGTGGCGAACGCGTGCCGCTCGCTGTCGTGCACCAAGGTGAACGCGTGCGCGCTGGTCCCCGCGCTCGGGATGCCGAACTCGTACCTGGCCCGCAGGTTCGACGTGGACGCGAAGCCCGCCAGGTAGGCGGCCCGCGCGGCCGCGACCGCGGCCCGCTCGTGCGTGCGCCGCGAGCCCATCTCGATCAGCGGCCTGCCGCCGGCCGCGGTCACCATCCGGGACGCGGCCGAGGCGATCGCGCAGTCGTGGTTGAGGATCGACAAGATGACGGTCTCCAGCAGCACCGCCTCGGCGAAGCTGCCCTCCACGACGAGGATCGGCGAGCCGGGGAAGTAGCAGTCGCCCTCGGCGTAGCCCCAGACGTTCCCGGCGAAGCGGTACGATCGCAGGTACGCAAGCGTCGGTGGGTCCACGATGCCCGCGCCGCCGAGGAAGTCCAGCTCGGCCGGGCCGAAGCGGAAGCGCTCGATGGCCTCGAGCAGCCGCCCGGTGCCGGCCACCACGCCGTACCTGCGGCCGTGCGGCAGGTGCCTGGCGAACACCTCGAAGACGGCCCGGCGGCCGGCCGCGCCGCTGCGCAGCGATGCCTGCAGCATGGTGAGCTCGTAGTGGTCGGTCAGCAGCGCCGTGCCCGCGGTTTCGGCCGCGGCGGTCCCGGGTAGGGCGGCCCCGTCGCCGGGCGGCATCTGGTGGTTCACCGGACTGGTCACAGGTGGAAGACTACGGACTGGGAGGTGGGTAGTCGTGAGCGTGGCGCCCGCTGAGGTTGACCTGCCGCGGTCCGCGGACAACCCGGTAACGGACAAGCCGTGGGTGACCATCGTGTGGAACGACCCGGTCAACCTCATGGATTACGTGACCTACGTGTTCCAGAAGGTCTTCGGTTACCCGAAGAAGAAGGCCACCCGGCTCATGCTGGACGTGCACCACAAGGGCAAGGCGGTGGTCGCCACCGGCGCCAGGGAGGCCATGGAGCACAACGTGGAGGTGCTGCACGGCTACGGCCTGTGGGCCACCGTGCGGCAGCAGGGCTAGCCAGGGCTGGCATGGAGCCGTTCCGGCCGGTCCGCGGCGGCGGCGTACGGGCCTGGCTCGCGGCCGCGGAGGCCTCGCTGCTGCGCAGCCTGGTGGGCCAGGTGATGACGCTGATCGCGCCGGAGCGGCCGGAGGACGCCGCCGGCGCCGGCGACGCCCCCGGCCCCCGGCCCGGCGGCGCCGCGGACCCCGACGACCTGGCCGGCCTGGAGGCGCTGCTGCGCGATCCGGGCCCGGCCGGGCCGCGGCCGCCGGCCGACCCGGTGCTGGCGAGGCTGCTGCCCGACGGGTACCGCGACGATCCCGAGGCGGCCGGGGAGTTCCGCAGGTACACCGAGCACGGGCTGCGCAGCGCCAAGTGGCAGGCCGCCAGGCAGATGCTGGACACGCTGCCGGACGCCGGCGGCCGCGTGATGCTCGACAGCGACGCCGCCCAGGCGTGGCTCAAGGCGCTGAACGACGTCCGGCTCGCGCTCGGGGTCCGCCTCGGCGTCACCGAGGAGTTCGAGGAGCAGTGGGGCCGCCTGCGCGCCGACGACCCGCTGTGGGCCGCGTTCGAGGTGTACGCCTGGCTCGGCGCGGTCCAGGAGTCACTGGTCCGGGCGCTGAGTTTACCGGGGACAAGAACCAGCCGCCCGCCGTGGTGTCACGCGGGTGGGAGGCTCTGCCTGTCCCGGGCCTGCTCCCGCGCCCGGCCCCGAAGCCCGCGAAGCCGGCGCGCCGCGGGGCGCCGCCGCGCGGTCTTCGCCGCAGGGGCCGCCGGGCTCGCGGCAGGGGCCGCCGGGCGCGCCGCAGCGAGCGCCGGCTCGCCGCAGGGGTTCCGGCTCGCCGCAGCGCCGGCCAGCCCGTAGGCTCGGGGATCATGCTGAGGATCCCGCGCGCGCTGCATGACAAGATCGTGGCGCACGCCCGCGCCGACCATCCCGACGAGGCCTGCGGCGTGCTGGCCGGGCCGGCCGGCAGCGACCGCCCGGAACGGTTCATCGCCATGACCAACGCGGCGCGCTCGCCGACCTTCTACGAGTTCGACTCCGCCGAGCAGTTCCGGGTGTGGCGGGAGATGGAGGAGCGGGACGAGGAGCCCGTCGTCATCTACCATTCGCACACGGCCACCGAGGCATACCCGTCGCGCACCGACATCGCGCTGGCCAGCGAGCCCGGCGCGCACTACGTGCTGGTGTCGACCAGGGACGCCGGGGCGACCGAGTTCCGCTCGTTCCGGATCGCCGGCGGCACGGTGACCGAGGAGCCGGTGACCGTGGTGGAATGATCCCGGCAGCCGCCGGGTTGGCAACGAAGGCGAAACAGGGTAATCCGAGGAGCGTTGTTCATGGCGATCGAGGTCCGCATCCCGACGATCCTGCGCAGCTACACCGGCGGCGCCAAGCAGGTGACCGGCACCGGGTCGACGCTCGGCGAGCTGATCGCCGACCTGGACTCCCGGCACGGCGGGCTGGCCGAGCGCCTGGTCGACGGCGGCGGCCTGCGGCGCTTCGTCAACGTCTACCTCAACGATGAGGACGTCCGTTTCCTTGACGGCCTGGACACCCCGGTCAAGGACGGCGACACGGTGACGGTCCTGCCCGCGGTGGCCGGCGGCGCGCGGCGGCCCGCCATCGCCGGCTGAGGCCTTCCCCCCTTTATCCGGAACGGCCGTCGGCGATGCGCTACGAGAACCTGCTCGACGCCATGGGCAACACGCCCCTGGTGGGGCTGCCGCGGCTGTCGCCATCGGCCGAGGTCCGGTTGTGGGCGAAGCTGGAGGACAGGAACCCGACCGGATCGGTGAAGGACCGCGCCGCGTTCTTCATGGTCGCGCAGGCGGAGAAGGACGGCCTGCTGTCCCCCGGGTCCACGATCCTCGAGCCCACGTCGGGGAACACCGGCATCTCGCTGGCCATGGTGGCGAAGCTCCGCGGCTACCGCCTCGTCGTGGTGATGCCGGAGAACACCAGCGCCGAGCGCCGCGCGCTGCTGCGCATGTACGGGGCCGAGATCATCGGCTCCCCGGCCTGCGGCGGCTCCAACGAGGCGGTCCGCGTCGCCAAGCGGCTGGCCGCGGAGAACCCGGGCTGGGTGATGCTGTACCAGTACGGCAACGAGGCCAACGCCCGGGCGCACTACGAGACGACCGGCCCGGAGATCCTCGCCGACCTGCCGGAGATCACCCACTTCGTGGCCGGGCTCGGCACCACGGGGACGCTGATGGGCGTGGGCCGGTACCTGCGCGAGCGCAAGCCGGGAACCAGGATCGTCGCCGCCGAACCCCGCTACGGCGAGCTGGTGTACGGCCTGCGCAACGTGGACGAGGGCTTCGTCCCCGAGCTGTACGACCCGTCGGTGCTGACCACGAGGTTCTCGGTGTCGTCGGGCGACGCGCTGCGCCGCACCAGGGAGCTGGTCGCGGCCGAGGGCATCTTCGCCGGCATCTCCTCCGGTGCCGCCCTGCATGCGGGGCTGGCGATGGCGGCCAAGGCGGCCGCCGGCGGCGAGCGCGCCGACATCGTGGTGCTGCTGGCCGACGCCGGCTGGAAGTACCTGTCCACCGGCGCCTACGAGGGCACGCTCGAGGAGGCCGAGGCCCGCCTGGAGGGCCAGCTGTGGGCGTGACGCCGCCGGCCGGCCGGTAGGCCGATAGGCTGTGCGTCATGTCGCGACCCGACGGACGATCCGTCACACAACTGCGCCCGGTGCGGCTGACCCGCCGCTGGCTCGACCACGCCGAGGGCTCGGTGCTGGTGGAGTTCGGCCGGACCAGGGTGCTGTGCGCCGCGAGCGTGGCCGAGGAGGTGCCGCGCTGGCGGCGCGGCAGCGGGCTGGGCTGGGTGACCGCCGAGTACGCGATGCTGCCGCGGGCGACGAACACCCGCGGTGACCGCGAATCGGTCAAGGGCCGCCCCGGCGGCCGGACCCAGGAGATCTCCAGGCTGGTGGGCAGGTCGCTGCGGGCGTGCGTCGACTGCAAGGCGCTCGGCGAGAACACGATCATCATCGACTGTGACGTGCTCCAGGCCGACGGCGGCACCCGCACCGCGGCGGTGACCGGCGGGTACGTGGCGCTGGCCGACGCGGTGGGCTGGCTGCGGGACAGGAAGCGGACCAGGGGCGACCCGCTGCTCACCTCGGTGGCCGCGGTCAGCGTCGGCGTCGTCGACGGCGAGCCCAGGCTGGACCTGTGCTACGAGGAGGACGCG
>Ga0209061_1002540_pt1 | contig 22746 bp, 20 predicted proteins | sample Coa_R1_10_FD_187157 | JGI IMG/M metagenome (GOLD analysis project Ga0209061, IMG submission 187157) | Surface soil microbial communities from Centralia Pennsylvania, which are recovering from an underground coalmine fire - Coalmine... | ecosystem: Environmental > Terrestrial > Soil >...
CGAGTGGACTTTTCCGAAGAACGAGGGCGGAAGGGAGACGGGTTTTCACGACGCAGGCGTGGAAACATTCAAGGGAAATTTCGATCGCTATCTGGCGAGAGAGGTTATTCAGAACAGCCTTGACGCCAGAGATGATCAAAGGAAGCCCGTCCGCGTCGAGATAAAGCTGCGGAAGGCCAGGCGCGACGAGATCCCCGACATCGACGGTTTGCAGCGGACTTTCGCCCGATGCGCGGACTACTGGAAGAAAACGGACAAGCGGGCGAGCGAATTCTTTAAGCGCGCCGAACGGCTGGCCAAAGCCGACGAGATAGCGATGCTTCAACTCGGCGACTACAACACGACCGGAGTGATCGGCAGCGACTCGGACCGAGAAAAGAATTGGTACAGCTTGATCCGCTGCGCTGGGTCTTCACCAAAGAGCGGGGGCGAAGGCGGCTCCTTCGGGATTGGGAAAAACGCGCCATTCGCCGCCAGCCATATGCGCACTGTTTTGTATTCGACCTTCACACGGGACGGGGGGAGCGCATTCCAAGGAGTGGCTCTCCTGGTCTCGCACGCGCTGCCTGGCGACGGAACCGCGCAGCCGACAGGATTCTTGGGCCAGCAGGGTGGTGCGTCGGTCCGGATCGAGGACGCAATTCCGAAACCCTTCAGGAGACACGAACCTGGCACCGATATTTTTGTTCTGGGTTTTCCTGCCAGCGAAAGCTGGGAGGATGACTTGGTCTACTCGGTGTTGGAGAATTTCTGGTTGGCGATTCAATCGGGCGATCTCGTAGTTCAAGTCGGTCATATAGTTATCGACGCCGACAGCCTTGCCAAGCTCCTGGGGCAGTTCTCGGCAAAAGAGGACTTCACCGCGCACCTGTACTGCCGAGCTTTCACAAACCCCAGCATTCCGCCCATCAAGAAGAAACTGGACACGCTTGGCGATTGCGAAGTCTATCTTTTCGCGGGCCCGTCGGATGAGATGACAAAGCACGTCGCCATGTTTCGCAAGACTGGAATGAAGGTGTATGAGAAGCTTTTCCGTTCGATCGTTCCATTTTGCGGCGTTTTTATATGTCGTAGCGAGAACGGGAATGCGACGCTGCGCGAGATGGAGCCTCCGGGCCACGACAAGTGGGACCCCGATCTGCCGGAAAAGGGCGCGCATCGCGCTACGCAGGCGGAGCTCATCGAATTCATCAGATCTTGCATAAGGCAGTTGTGGCCGGTTGACGATAAGACGTCGCTCTCCATCCCGGGCCTGAGCAGGTATCTGCCGGACGATGAGGAAAGCCCTGAGGAGCCGCTGGATGGGTCGCGTTCGGACCAGAAAAAAGGCGAATCGCTGGACCGCGAAGTGCGCCCGGCCCAAATACCGACTCGACGGATCGAGCCTCGGAAGGAGATGCAGCCGGACTCCGCACGCCGAGGCGAGGGCGACGACGATACCGGTTTCGGCGGTCATGCGAACGATGGTGACGGCGGATCGGACGGAGGCGGCGTCGGGGAGAGTGCAAAGGGTCGAAGCGGCGCGGGAACAGGCGGAAAGCCGGCGGTTCCGATCTTCTACCGAACCTTCGTGGCGGACGACGCCGGCCAAGTTTATCGGGTTCGAATCAGGCCCGAAGCGCCGGGCGTCAAGCAGCTGAACGCGCAAATCTGGACCGTTGGCGACGACGGCAAGGTGCCTGCTGAAATTCTGACTGCGAAGAGCCAGGACGGAACCATGGTTCCAGTGACGGGAGGCGGGATAATCGGTCCGCTGAGCGTCGCGCAAAACGGACCTCTTTTGCTTGAGATTTCTTTGCGGGACCCGCTCCGCGTAGCGATGGAAATTACTGCGCATGAAGCTTAGCCGAAGATCTTACCCGCACCCGGTGTTAGGAAATCGCGACGACGTGCCCGGCGCCGCCTTCCAGCCAACGATCGAAGTGTCGGCTGATAAGCAGTTTGTGTACATCGACATCAGAATCCAGTGCAGCAGCGGCACAATCTTGGACTTGGTGAAAGCTGGGCGCGCCGCATACGTAGCGCATGTGGAATGTACGAATACTGTTTTTCGGCGCGCATACGAGTTCCGTGAAGAGCGAGAGAAAATAACGATCCCAACCGACCAGCTCAACGAAACCGTCGAGCTCAACGTCTTCGCGGTTTCCAAGGAGACAATTCGCGGCTACGCGATCGAGGCAGCTCACGAAGATTACAAGGGGGCAGCGTTCATCATCCGGCGGGCGGACATCCTAGCGATCGGCGAAACGAGGACTTTCCTTGTCGAGCCGCAGGAATCGCTCGGCAGAATCGGGACAATCATGCAGATCGACTGTTCAATCGAGGACGGCGATCAGCCGATGAAGCTGGATCTTCAGCAGCAAAAGATTCGCGTCGTGCTCTCGAAGCCAGACTTCGAGCAATACAAAATCCTTCGGAACAACGAGGCGCTCCTTGAAATAGTGAGCATGGCGATCGTGTTGCCCGCCCTGATCGCAGCGCTGAGTGAGATTCGCAGCGGATCCGGTGACGAGTTCGAGGGGCTGCGCTGGTACGAAGTATTGATCGCTAGGATGCACTCCTTGGGGCTTTCCAAAGACAGCGACCCCATCACCGCAGTTCAACGGCTGCTTGATCTGCCGATTCGCCGGACGCTGACGAGCGCCCACCGGTTCGCGGAGGCGGCTTCATAAAATGATCCACGCGCTGAACGTGCTCCGCGAGGCCTTTACAAACAAGCTGCGCGGGGCGATAGGCGCGAACGTCGCGCGATACCAGCAAGACAGGCCGTGGATCGCGGAGTTTGCCTCAGGGCCCAAATGGGAGCTTCAGACGGATCTCGTTCCTGCGGAGCCGCTCCAACTTCTGCTGCCGGACGGCGACGACCTCAAGGATTTCGAGAACGCCGTAAGCATCCATAGGTCGCTTCCCAATCTAAGTCCTCGCGTGGCTCGAGATCCTCGTTTGTGGGCGCGCCTTACTCATGTGGAGCTGTGGGTCTATATGAGAAAGCGCTGGCCCGTCGAACGATATTTGGCCGACAGGAGCAGAGCCGAGCGATTCATTTTGGAGCGATATTTTGTTGCGAGAAATGAAAGTCGTGCGCTGCTTCGGAACGGAGCGGCTCGTCTGTGGTGGTGTGCAAAACTTTCGCACGACCCGGTCCGCTCCGATCCTTATGAGCTAACGAGAATTCTGCTTTCAAAACTGGACATCACTCAAAATCTTCTTGAGAACAGCATCGGCCGCGCGCCTGCCGTAGTACATGGATTTCTCGAGTTTTTAAGGGAGAACCCGAAGCTGCTGGCCGGCGGCGACGAAAACCGCAGGAAAATTCGGGGTCTCGTGAGGTTTCTAAATCTCACCGGGGGGGTTCGCGTGCTCGACTGCCTATCCAAGGAGGAGGTAATCGCGACGTTACGCGACGAGGCGCCTCGGCTTGCGGCTTGAAGCAATGACCGATGTCTTTTCGCCGGACCAGCGGTCGCGCATTATGGCGCGGATCCGCTCGGCTGGCAACAGAAGCACCGAACTGCGATTCGCGATCCTGCTGCGAGAGTGCGGAATCCGCGGCTGGCGCCGAGGCAGCAAGCTGCCCGGACGCCCGGACTTCGTGTTTCGAAAGGAGCGGTTAGCAGTTTTTATCGATGGAGACTTCTGGCATGGAAATCCGAAGCGGTTCCGCATTCCGAAGTCAAACCTTAGCTACTGGCGGCCGAAGATTGAGGGCAACCGGCGGCGCGACAGGGCCGTCAATCGAATGCTCCGCGCGCAAGGCTGGGCAGTAGTGCGGTTTTGGGAGTCTTCCCTTCGGAACCCCGGCCGTGTAACGGCGAGACTCAGAAAGCTGCTTGATGCCGAGAGATCGATGAAGAGCAGCCGGGGCCACGCTGATCGCTCCTGATGAGACCCGCAGGCACGCGCGCGTCGGGGCTGGCGCGGCGTGCTAGCGGAGCGCACGCCACCTATGAGAGCGGCGCGAAGCGGAGACGCAGGGGGAATGGGCGGGGCTGGATGATGAGCGCGAGCGGCGCAGCCTGCGGAGCCCGAGTGGGCGTCTCACAGCGGAGTGGCCGCGGTGAACTCTAGGCTGATTCGACCGTGGCGGACCTGTCGCTGACAGTTAAAGATGTCCGGGTCATAAACAATTAGAGATGTCCGCATAGGTGGTTTGAAAGAGGGCATGGTCAAAGGACCTCCGGGATAGGGTTTGAGGGGAGCTCAAGAATTTTTCCGTCCGCGCTCTGATTGGAGAATGGAGTGCGGGCGGAAAAATGTTGGTTTTGGAATCGCTCAGGCAAGGGCGCTGCAGCGTCGCCGGCCGGCCAGTATTGGCCGGCCCAGCGCTGCGCCCTTGCGGGGCGCACCTTATTGGGTTGAGCTGGGAGCGGTGCGCCCAGGGAATCGTAACGAGCCAGCAAGCGGCCCTGATAGCCGACCCCCAAGGTGCCATTGGTGAACTGGTGGACGATGACGGGGCAGCGCACGAAATGGGGTCGCTGGCGGGTGGTGGGCAGCTGCAGGATGAGGTTGTTGAAGGTCACGGTATTGTCGTTACGGACGATCCGGCGATAGTGGCTGGAGAGCAGCAGGTCCAGCTCCAGGCCGGGCAGCTTGGTAAAGGCGCTTTCCTTTTGCGCTGGTTTGACGGCGAAGCGGCGATTGAAGTCGGGGATAAAGACCTCTTCCAGATATTGGTTGGCCTGCGCATAATCGGCAATCAAACCGCCGCCTGTATCCACTGCAGCTCCCCGGCGATCGCCTTCGTGATCACCTCCCGCCGCGTCATTGCCCGCGCCTCTCGCCATACTCGCCGCTCGGTGTCTTCCACCGCTCGGCTCTATCCCACTCCCCGGACCTCTTTAAATGTTTATGCCCCGGACATTTCCTATGTTTGTGACAAAACCGACGAATTGGCTGCGAGCAAACCCTCTTACCTGCTAACGTAGAGTGCGCCACAGCGGGCGCACCGCGCTAAACCCAATTTGACGGCGCGCGCGGGCTTTTGTTACAACACAGCGTGTAGTTTTGAGTTGCGACTGCGCACCACGATGGGAGGTGGAGGATCCGTTCGCCCGCTGGTTGAAGTGGTAGTGCAGCGTTTCTTGAGCCAATGACCGCAGACACCAAAGCCATTTCCCATGCCGCCGAGCTGATTTATCAGGCCCGGCGCGCGGCAACCCCCTGCGCACCGGTACGCGATTTACTGCCCGCAGGGGACCTCGCCGCCGCCTACGCCGTACAGGAAACCAATACCAAACGCTGGCTGGGCGAGGGGCGGCTGTTGTCGGGGCGGAAAATCGGGCTTACCTCGCAGGCGGTGCAGCGCCAGTTCGACGTCAACCAGCCCGACTACGGCATGCTGTTCGCCGACATGGCGGTGCCCGCCGGTAGCGAAGTTGCACGCGGCCGGCTGATCCAGCCCAAAGTCGAGGCCGAGGTGGCGCTGGTGATGGAGCGTGCCCTGCCCGGGCCGCGGATCACGCTGGCGGACGTAATCGGCGCGGTTGGTTACGCGGTATGCGCGATCGAGATTGTCGATAGCGCCATCGCCGGCTGGAACATCAAGCTGGTCGATACCATCGCGGACAACGCCTCCTCGGGGCTCTACGTCCTGGGCACCCGGCCGCGGCGGCTGGAAGGGCTGGATTTGCGCCTGTGTGGGATGTTGATGCAGGTCGGCGGTCAGACCGCTTCGCTGGGCGTGGGCGCCGCTTGCTTGGGCCATCCGCTCAATGCGGTGCTCTGGCTGGCGCAGACCATGGCTCAATTGAGCCGCCCGCTGGAGGCTGGTGACACGGTGCTATCGGGGGCCCTGGGTCCAATGGCGGCCGTGCGCTGGGGTGAGGCGGTCAAGGTCGAAATCGCGGGGTTAGATTGCGTCGAGGTTGCCTTCGCCAAGGAATAGCCGCAGGACTGATCCTGGCGCAAGGCCGAAAATAGCGCACCGGAAAGCCGGCCGCAGGGAGAACAAGTTAATGGCTGATCGCGTGCTGCGCTCGCGTTTTGTCAATGCCAACGGGGTCAAGACCCATTACACCGAGGTCGGTGACGACGGGCCCACCCTGGTGGCGATTCATGGCGGCGGCCATGGCTCCTCGGGCAAGGCCGGGATGGGCGAGTTGATCGCGGCCCTGGCGCCACTGCGCTGCGTGGCGCCCGATTCGGTGGGCGGGTATGGCATGACCGATCCTTATGCGCCAACCCCCCACGGGTTGCTCGATCGGGTCGCGCATCTGCGAGATTTTGTCGATACCTTGTGCCTGGATCGCTTCGCCTTGCTGGGCAATTCCCAAGGTGCCTGGGTCGCGGCCCAGTATGCGTTGCACCATCCCGAACGCGTCTCCCATCTGATTCTCATCGGCTCGCTGACCATCGGCCAGTCGATGGGACTCAAGCAGGAGCCCACTGCGGCAATGAAGGCCCTGCAGAGCTACGACGGGACGCGCGCGGCAATGAAGAAACTCCTGGAGGGCTTGGTCAATGACTCCAGCAAAATAACCGACGAGGTGGTAGATCAACGCCAAGCCGCCGCCACACGCCCGGGTGCGATGGCCGCGATGGCGGCTTTTACCAAGGCGACGGAAGCGCTGCGCCGCGACCCGGTTTTGTCTCTGCAAATGGACATGCGGGCCACCCTGCCGGTGCTGACCGCACACATCCCGACCATTTTCATCTGGGGCCAGGACGACCATTTCGCCTTGCCACAGACCGGCCGGGCACTGGAGCCGATGCTGCCCCAGGTCAAGTTCCATTGGATCGCCGGCGCGGGTCATCAGGTTCAGAACGACAAGCCCGAGGTGGTAGCAGCAATTGCCCTGGAATTCCTGCGTGGGAGTACCCGTCAGGGCGCGGCTTGATTGCGGATTTGTCACGTTAACCAGAAACTGGGTAAAGGCCTATGCTCTCACCCGAAGAAAACGAACGACTGACCAGAGTTGGACCCGGCACGCCGTGTGGCGCATTACTGCGCCGCTACTGGCAGCCGTTGTGTCCGGCCGCCGAGTTGACCATCGAGCAGCCCAAAAAACGCATCCGCATCATGGGCGAGGACTTGGTGGTGTTTCGCACCGACAGCGGACGCTTCGGCTGCGTCGAAGAGCATTGCCCCCATCGCGGGGTCTCGCTATATCACGGCTTTATCGAGGGCGAGGAGCTGCGCTGCTGCTATCACGGCTGGAAATACGATCTAGCCGGGCGCTGCACTGAACAGCCCTTCGAGCCGCAGCGTGAGGGGCTGAAGGACCGCATCCGGCTGCGAGCTTACCCCGTGGTCAAGCTGGCCGGCCTGCTGTTCACCTATATGGGGCCGGACCCGACGCGCGCCCCGCTGTTACCGCGCTGGGATGTACTGGTGCGCACCGACGGCCGGCGGCTGATCCATCTGATGCCGGTTCATCGCTGCAACTGGCTACAATGCCAGGAAAATACTGTCGACACGGTTCACACCTTCTACCTGCACGGTCAAATGTCGGTGGTCAAGAATCTGCCGATTCAGGGCGACGCGGGCTATTATCGGCGACCAATTGAAAAATACGACTGGGAAATCTGCCGTTGGGGCGTGGAAAAGCTGCTGGTCTATAAGGGCGACCCCGAGAAGGGCATTGCCAGCGAAGTCGAAATCCGCCCGCCGCTGATTTTCCCCAACATCTTGCGCATTCCGCAAGGTCCGGTCGAAGCCCTCCATTGGCGAGTACCAATCGACGACTACAGCACGCGGATCGTATGGATCGGCTTCGTTGCCTCCCCTCCCGACGGAGTCAGGATGAGCGAAGATGAAGATCCGCCTTTCCAGTATCTGAGCGAAATGATGACGCCCGAAGGGGAACATGATTTACGCTCGTTTTACAGCCAGGATCGAATGGCGTGGGAGAGCCAGGGCACGATTTACGATCGCTCGCACGAGCATCTGGGCGCCTCGGACCGTGGGATTGTGATGTATCGCCGGATGCTGGCCGAGCAAATCGCCCGGGTCGAGCGTGGCGAAGAACCCACCGTCGCGGTGGTGCGCGATGCGGCGGAAAACCAGATGATCAGTTTTCCCAGCGCCACCCGCCCGTGGGGCAGCGAAGTGCTGAGCTTCTTTGGCACCCAGGAGGCGACCGCCGCGGCCTTCAGGGGCGGCTCCGCCAAGTAAGAGCGGTCGGCGGTGGCCGAATTGCCAAGAGGTTGACATGGCTGCACTGCGACTGGGGATTGTCGGAGTGGGCATCGGCGCACTGCAAACCGTGCCCCATCTAAAACGGGTGGCGGCGCAGGTCGAGCTGACCGCCATCGCCGACGTCCGGCGCGACAACCTGGAGTACTTCGCGGCCCAGTACGGCAAGCCGCTTTCAATGTACGACGATGCCGCCCAACTGTTCGCCAGCCCACAGGTCGATGGGGTCTGGATCGCTTCCCCCAATCGCTTCCACGCCGAGCACGTAATCGCGGCCGCCAACGCGGGCAAACATGTCATCTGTGAAAAGCCCATGGCAATCACCTTGGAGCAATGCGCCGCGATGGTAGAGGCGGTCGAGCGCAACGGGGTTAAATATGTCCAAGGTCATTCCAAGGTCTATGACGCCCCCATCCAGGCCATCGGCGCGGTGCTCGCTAGCGGCGAGTTAGGACGGCTGATTCACATCCAAACTTGGAACTGGAACGACTGGCTTATCCGCTCCATTGTCGCCGACGAAGTCGACACCAGCCAGGGCACCGGGGTAGTCTTCCGGCAAGGGCCTCATCAGCTCGATACGCTGCGCTATTTGGCGGGGGCCAAAGCACGCAGCGTCAAAGCGATCACTGGCCGCTGGGATCCGCATTATCCCAAAGGCGAGGGCAATTACACCGCCTTTTTGGATTTCGACAACGGAGTCGCGGCAACCGCCGTCTTCGACGGCTATGGTTATTTCGACATAACTGAATTGACCTGGGGAATTGGCGAGTCGGGCAAACGCCATCGCAATTACGACTCGATCCTGCCTCGCGAGCGCCCTCCCGGGCCGGTCAGCGAGGCCGACAAGTACGCCAAGGTGCGCGCCGGCAATCCCTATGGTTACGGACGCGGCGCGGGCCCTATTCCCGACGCGCCTCAGCAACAGCCCTTCTTCGGGCTCACGCTGGCAACCTGCGAGCGGGGCGTGATCCGGCAATCGCCCGAAGGACTGTATGTGTACGGCAGCGAAGGTCGGCGCGAGATAAAGTGCCCGCCCAGCCGGGGACGTGCCGCTGAATTGCTGGAGCTTTATGGCGCGGTCAAGGAAAAGCGCCCGCCCCTGTTGGATGCGCGCTGGGGCATGGCTACCACGGAGATCTGTCTTGCGATCCTGCAGTCCAGTCGTGAGCGTAGGGAGATCGGTTTGTCGCATCAGAGCGAACCGCCGTCGCAGCACGCGCTTGCGCGCTGAATTTGGCCGGTTAAGGAGGGCACGCACATGGCCGCGGTGTTAGGCATGGGATTAAGCCACTATCCGGGACCGCTGGTAGCGCCTGAACATTGGTCGCGGATGCTATTGCGCAACACCGAGATCGGACGAATCAAGGCTGAACTTTATAACAATCCGCAATTGTGGCCGCCCCAGATGCGCGCCGAATGGAGCGACGATCAGGGGCATGCCGCCGCCATCGAACATCGCAATCGCCTGCTCGCCGGCTATGCGCGGCTGCGCGCCGAACTGGACGCCTTCCGCCCTGACTTGATCCTGATCTGGGGCGACGATCAGTACGAAAACTATCGGCGCGATTGCATCCCCGCTTTTTGCATCGGCATTTTTGATTCGCTCCAATGCCGTCCCTACGGCGGCGGACAAGTGGTGTTCAAGACCCAAGACAACGTCTGGGGCCTGCCCAACGACACCCAGATCACCGTGCGCGGCCATCGCGAAGCGGCCTCGGGCCTGTGCCGGCAGCTTATCGAAGAGGGCTTCGATCTGGCGTACTCCTACGCCTTTCGCAGCGAAGCTGGCTTGGCCCACTCGTTCAACAACACCATCGTATATCTGGATTACGAGCGGCGTGGTTTTCCCTATCCGGTTATTCCCTTTGCGGTCAATTGCTACGGTAATCAGTTGATTAAGACCGCCGCCGGCTCAATGGGCGAAGGAGCCGACGAAGTCTCGCCGCCCGCGCCCAGCCCGGCCCGCTGCTTCGCCCTGGGTGGCGCGATCGCGCGCTGGTTCGCCGATAGCCCCTGGCGAGTGGCCCTCATTGCCTCGTCGAGTTGGTCGCACGGTTCGCTGACTGAAAAGCACGGCCGGCTCTATCCGGATTTACCCGCCGACCGCGCACGGCATGAAGAGCTCCGCAGCGGTGGTTTTGTCAACTGGGGCAAATTGCCACAAAGCCAAATCGAGGAGTCAGGGCAACACGAAATCCTTAACTGGGTTTGCTTGGCGGGAGCGATGACGCAGCTCAAGCAATCGGCGCAGATTATTGATTACGTGGAAAGTTACGTGTTCAACTCATCCAAGTGCTTCGCGCTCTTCGCACCGCGCCCCGCTTCTTCGCAGGCTAGCGTCGGCGCATCGGCAGGGAAGTAAACCTGGCCGCGGCGATTTATTTATCGACAAAGGCGAGCGTCAAGCGATGGCAGCCCGCCCTTCAGCGCGGCTTGTCCAGGGCTGGGGAAGGCGGGGGACGTTGCTCCTCGGCCATCTGATCCTCCAGACAATCTTGGCGCGCCTCCATCTCCTCTATCCGCACTGACAGCCGTTTCATTTGTTCGCTCATCGCGCCGATCGCGCGTGCCACCGGGTCAGGCAGGTGAGCGTGATCGAGATCCATGACTTCGGGGCGCGAGCGATCGCGCTCCACGGTCTTGCCCGGAATTCCCACGATGGTCGAGTAGGGCGGCGCCGAGGTGACCACCACCGCGCCCGCGCCGATTCGGCTATGGTGGCCGATGGTAACCGGGCCGAGCACGCTTGCGCCAGCGCTGATCATGACATGGTCCTCGATCGTGGGATGGCGCTTTTCCTTCTTAAGGCTGGTGCCGCCCAGGGTTACACCCTGGTAGATCAAAACGTCGGCGCCGATGTCGGCGGTCTCGCCGATGACTACACCCATCCCATGATCGATGAACAAACGGCGCCCCAGTCGGGCCCCGGGATGAATCTCGATACCCGTGCGCCAGCGCGACAGTTCGCTGACAATCCGCGCCAGCAGCTTGAGTCGATGACGCCACAGCCAGGAGGCTATGCGATGGGCCCAGATGGCGTGCACGCCGGGATAACATAAGACCACCTCCAAAACGGTACGCGCCGCGGGATCAAAGTCGAAAACAACCTGAACGTCTTCACGCAAGCGGCTAAGCCAGGCCATTGGCACCTCTGGCGCCCGCGGGCGCAGTAACAAATGCGCCCGGGCGGAAAACAATTCTGCCCCAGCCTGCTCCTTCTCTCCGCTGAGCCAAGAGCCGAGGGAGTAAAGAAGGAAGCTATCTCTTACCCAGGGCGGCGCTCAAGCACGTCGGATTTGGTCACAACGGTTCGGGCACCATTCAAATTGCCCGCGTGCGCCCGCCCGTTGGATACGACCGCCTTGCGCTTGAATGCGCGCATGGAAGCGGCGGCCCTGAGCTTGGGTTGGGCGCGGTCGCGATGCAGCTTATATTCCACCGAATCAATCAGGGCTTGCCAGCTGGCCTCGATCACGTTGGCCGAAACCCCCACCGTGGTCCAGCGCCGCTTGCCATCGGTGGATTCGATCAGAACCCTGACCCGCGCGCCGGTGCCAGCCCCGTTATCAAGCACCCTGACCTTGTAGTCGGCCAAGCGCATCGCGCCCAAGGTCGGATAGTAGGGAATGAGCGCGGCGCGCAAGGCGGAGTCCAGCGCGTTGACTGGACCGTTGCCAGTGGCGGCACTACGGGTGCGCCGCCCGTCGGGCCCGTCGATAATTACGATCGCCTCGCTAAAAGGCGCTTGCTCCGCGTTCCACTTGTCGTCGAAGACGCGGAAGCTGACTAGGCCGAAATGTTCGCGTTCCAGCCCCAGCGCACGCAGCATCACCAGCTCGAAAGAAGCGTCGGCGCCATCGTAAGCATAGCCCGCCGCCTCTAGCCGCTTGAGTTCGGCCAGCAACCCGGAAATTCGTTCGTCGTCGGGCTTGAGTTCCAGGCCGAATTCCCGCGCCTTGTAAACGATGTTGCTTTGTCCTGCCAACTCGGAGAGCAGTACACGTCGATCATTGCCCACCAACGCCGGATCGATATGCTCGTAGGTGGCTGTGTTGCGCTGTACCGCCGAAACGTGCAAACCACCCTTGTGAGCGAAAGCGGAGCGCCCGACGTAAGGCTGGCGTGTCATCGGGGTCAGGTTGGCCAGCTCGTTGACCAGGGTGGAGAGCTGGCGCAGATGCTTGAGCTTGGCCGCGGGCAGGCATTGATAGCCCATTTTGAGCTGCAGGTTAGCAATCACCGAAATCAGGTTGGCGTTGCCGCAGCGCTCGCCCAGCCCGTTAATCGTCCCCTGCACTTGGCGCGCGCCCGCTCGCACCGCCGCCACGGTATTGGCAACCGCAACGTCGGAATCGTTATGGCAATGGATTCCCACCCCGCACGGCAGCGTCTCCCGCGCCCTCGCGACCGCCTGCGCAATCTCCTCAGGCAGCCTCCCGCCGTTGGTATCGCACAGGCACACCAAATCGGCACCGGCCTGCGCGGCAGCCTTGATGCAGGACAAAGTGAATTGCGGATTTTGGGCAAACCCGTCGAAAAAGTGCTCGGCATCCAGAATCACCTCATCGACGTGCTGTTTGAGATAGCGCACGGTATCGCCCAAGATGTCAAGGTTTTCCTGAAGCGAGATGCGCAAGGCCTCGCGCACGTGCAGCTCCGAGGTCTTGCCCACCACCGTGGCCACCGGCGTGCCAGCGCGCAGGAGCAAGGCCAGGCTTCGGTCCTGCGAGGCCTTGATCCGTGCGCGGCGGGTAGCACCAAAGGCGCATAACTTGGCATGACGCAGACGCAGCTTGGCCGCACGCGTGAAGAATTCAGCGTCGCGCTGATTGGAGCCCGGCCAGCCTCCCTCGATATAATCGAAGCCCATCTCATCGAGCCGGGCGGCGATCGCCAAGCGGTCGTCAACCGTCAGCGAAACATCGTCCGACTGCAGGCCGTCGCGCAGGGTGGTATCGTAAACGTAGATTTTACCGCCGTCCGCCATCGCCTCACGAAGCGCTGGGCTTGGCGCTCTCCTCCGGGTTGGCCAAAAAGGCGTCGTGCAAGACACGCACCGCCAGCTCGCCGTACTTGGCGTCGATCACTACCGAGAGTTTGATTTCAGAGGTCGAAATCATCTGGATATTGATGCGTTCGTTGGCCAACACCTCGAACATCCGGGCCGCGACCCCGGCATGACTGCGCATCCCCAGCCCCACGATCGAAACCTTGGCCAGACCATCTTCGTGAGCCACGCCGCGTGCGCCGACTTCGCGTGCCACTTGCTCGGTCAAATCCAGCGCGCGGCGGGCGTCACCACGCCCCACGGTAAAGGTCATGTCGGTGCGTCCCTGGGCCCCGGCGTTCTGAATAATCATGTCCACGACAATCCCGACCGCTGCAATTGGGCCAAGGATGCGCGCCGCCAAGCCAGGCCGATCTTCGACTCCGGTCAGGGTGATTTTGCTTTGATCGCGATCAAGGGTCACCCCCGCGACCAGCACGTTTTCCATCGATTGATCTTCGTGTCCCACCCAGGTTCCCGCCGATTCGTTGAAACTGGAACGCACCACCAGAGGTACGTTGAAACGCCGTGCCATCTCCACCGAGCGCAACTGCAAGACCTTAGCCCCCAGCCCGGCCAACTCCAGCATCTCGTCGTAGGAGATTCGCGCTAGTTGGCGCGCCGCCGGGCAGATATTGGGGTCGGCCGTGTAAATCCCGTTGACGTCGGTATAAATCTCGCAGACCTCGGCCTCCAACGCCGCCGCCAACGCCACCGCGGTCAGATCGGAAGCGCCCCGACCCAAGGTCGTGATATCGCCTGCTCCATCGACCCCCTGATAACCGGCCACGACCACGATATTCCCACCCTTCAGGGCCTGCAACACACGCTCGCAGTCGACTGTGCGGATGCGGGCCTGACCATGATTGGAATCGGTTGCGATTTTTACCTGATGGCCCAGCAGCGAGCAGGCCGGAATGCCGTTGGCGCACAGACAGATCGCCAGCAGGGCGGCGGAGGCCTGCTCACCGGTCGCCGCCAGCACATCGGCCTCGCGGGGATCGGGCAGGGCGGCCAATTGGTGCGCCAATCCCAACAGCCGGTTGGTCTCGCCCGCCATCGCGGAGACCACCACCACGATCTGATGGCCCATTTCGCGGGTCTGCGCTACCCGTCGCGCTACAGCCCGGATTCGCTCAAGAGAACCCACCGAAGTGCCACCGTACTTCTGGACAATCAGACCCATCCTGCTATCGCAATCTCCACAGATTCGCCGTTTTTCAGGCTGTCCGGAAACCGGCCAGCTTGCGATTTATTGGTCAATAGCAAGATTGTTTCGTAAAAACCCAAGTCGAGCAATTGTGGCAGGCGAAGCGAACAAGCGTAAGTGGCGAATCAGACAAACTTCTGCTGGAACCGGGCGAGTAGCTCGAGGTAGCGTTGATGGTTGGCGCTGAGTTCGATTCGGCGCCGATTGGCCCCCTCGTATTCGATACGCACTGCCAGCCGCTCCAATTCATCCGCCTCTTGCAGGCGCTCCACCCATTCCACCGCCGCCACCGCCCTGGAAAACAGGTACTCGCGCAGCCCTAGATCGTCGACCGTGGCCCGCTCCAGACGATAGAGGTCAATATGGTAGAGCTCCAACCGCCCATGATGTTCTTGCACCATGGTAAAGGTAGGACTGAGGATGTCCTCCTCACGCAGGTTCAGGCCGTGCGCCAACCCCTTGATGAAACAGGTCTTGCCCGCGCCCAGTTCCCCAGACAGACCGAGCAGTTCGCCTCCTTCAAGCAACGAGGCCAAGCGTCGGCCCCAAGCCTTGGTTTCGCGCGCCGAAGCGCTATGCAAGGTGATAGTCACGCACCATCCTTCCTTTCGCCCAGCGAGGCCCAGGTAGCCGGCAGAGCGGCAATCAGGTCGCCTGCGATATAGCCCACTGGCCCCATCTGCGCGGCCACCCGGTCGGCTGCCGCTCCGTGAACAAAGGCGCCCGCCGCCAGCGCGTCCATCGGAGCAAACCCCTGGCCCAACAAGCCGCCGATGATTCCGGACAGGGCGTCGCCCATTCCGGGCGAGGCCATGCCAGGATTACCGGTGGAATTGATCTTAATGACACCCTCGGGGCTTGCCAGCACCGTGCGATTGCCTTTAAGCAGGCACCACGCGCCAGTCAGCTCGCAGATCCGCCGGGCGGCCGAGATGCGGTCGGCGTTGACCTGCGCGGGCGAGCTGCCTAGCAGCCGAGCCGCCTCGCCGGGATGCGGGGTGAGCACGACCGGACCCCGAGCTTGACGCAGCAGGCCGGCGCCCATTTGGGCCAGCGCGTTGAGCCCATCGGCGTCGATCAGCACAGGGCGGCGTGGCGCGGCGGCTTGGGTCACGACAAATTCCAGAATCGCCTTGGTGTCCGCGCTGACTCCAATTCCTGGGCCGATGACAATCGCGTTGTGGGCGGGAAGTAATGCGCGCAAGGAGTCGATTGCACCGGCCGCCAGATGACCATCCTGGTCGGCCAGCGCCACGGTCATCAATTCGGCCTGTCCGGCGGCCACGATTGGCGCCACCGTGCGCGCGGTAGCTACCGTCACCAAGCCCGCGCCGATACGTAAGGCACCGCGGCCAGCGAGCAAAGCGGCGCCGCTTTTGCCCCATCCGCCAGCGATTATCAAGGGATGGCCATAATTGCCCTTATGACTGTCTGCGGGCCTGGGCGCCAGCAACGGCGCAATGTCACAGACTTCCAGGAAGCATCCTTGCGGCGCCACTTCGGCTAATGCCGCGGGAGCAAAACCGATATCGATAATTTTCAATTGGCCAGTATAACTGGCACCTGGATAGCTGACGTGACCATACTTGGCTAAGCCGAAGGTCACGGTCAGCGCGGCTTGCACCGCAACCCCCATCACACCACCCGTATCGGCATTGATCCCAGAAGGAATATCCACCGCGACTCGACCGGCATCGCTACCGTTGATTAGCGCAATCGCGGCGGCGGGAAGTCCGGTTATCGGGGCGTTGAGGCCGGTGCCGAAGATCGCATCGATGATCCAGCCCGGGCTGCCGAAGGATCGGCGCAAATCTTCCTCGCTGCCGATCTCTTCGATTCGCGAGCCAGCGCCGGTCAGCTCCTGGCAGGCACGTGCGGCATCGCCCGCCAGCGCCTGGGTTCGCCCCAGCAACAACACGCGTGGCTGCAGGCCCGACTCGTGCAGGACGCGCGCCGCCACCAACCCGTCACCACCATTGTTGCCGCGGCCCGCAACGACCACAATTGCGCCAGCCCTAGCCTGGCGCGCTTGCGGCCAGCGCTCCAGCAAGGCGTGCGCAACCCCAGCTCCGGCGTTGGACATTAGGCTCCAAAACGAGATGGCGTACTTGTCGTGGCTAAGACGGTCCAGGCGGCGGCTTTCGTCGGCATTGAGCAGACGCATGATAGTGGGAGCTTAGCAAACTCCACTCCGTGGGCCATCAAATGCTAAGCGTGCTGACCAGCCGCAGCGATGAGCCGCTTCATCCCGCGCACCGCCGCCGGCATCCCGACCATTACCGCACGCGCCACGATCGCGTGACCGATATGGAGCCACTGCAGCCCACGCAGCGCGGCGATTGGTGCGGTATTGTCGTAGTTCAAGCCGTGGCCGGCGTTGACCCGCAGCCCCAGGGCGCGCGCGATCTTGATGGCCTGCGCGACGCGGGCTAATTCAGCACGGGTTTGCTCGCTGAAGCTCGATTCTCGCTTAGAGCCCGCACCCGAAGACAGGTCGCGATCCGCCAGCTCGGCGTAGCGCCCGGTGTGCAATTCCACATATTTGGCTCCGAGCTCGCGCGCGGCTTGGAGCTGGACTCGATCCGGCTCGACAAACAGGCTCACTCCGATTTTAGCCTCGTTGAGGGAGCGCACGATCGGCGCCAGCCGCTCACTCATCGCAGCCGCGTCCAGGCCGCCCTCGGTGGTCAGTTCCTCCCGCCGTTCGGGCACGAGGCAGACCTCGGCGGGGTGCAGCTTGAGAGCCAATTCGACCATCTCGCCGGTGGGCGCCAATTCCTGGTTGAGCGGCAGGCTAAGGGCCTGGGCGATGCGAAAGAGGTCGTGATCCTGGATATGACGGCGATCCTCGCGCAAGTGGATGGTGATGGCGTCGGCTCCGGCACGCTGGGCTAACAGGGCCGCCTGCAATGGATCGGGATAGTTGGTGCGCCGGGCTTGACGCAAGGTTGCGACATGATCGACGTTGACACCAAGCTTGATCATAGGCGCACGTCTTAATTGGGTTGGCCGACCTGACGCTCGATGAGCGCGCCGATTTCCTGGGCGCAGGCCTTGATCTTGCTCAGGTCTTCGCCTTCGACCATCACCCGGGCAACCATCTCGGTGCCCGAATAGCGCACCAACACCCGGCTGCGCGGGCCCAGGCGCGCGCGCACCGCGGTGATTGCGCGCTGGACCTCAGGCATCTCGCTCAGCGGTAGGCGGCGCGCCACGCGCACATTGTGCAAAACCTGGGGAAAGCGGTGCATCACGCGCATTTCCGCCAAGCCACGCCCACGTTTGAGGATCTGCTCCAGCAGCAGCAAAGTAGTGATCAGGCCATCGCCGGTGGTGGAGTGATCCATGAAAATCAAATGGCCCGATTGTTCACCCCCAAAGTTGTAGCCCTTCAAGCGCATCTCCCGGCTGACCGCCGGATCGCCCACCTCCGTGCGCACCAAGCCGATTCCCACCTCCGCCAGGGCCTGCTCCAGCCCCAGGTTACTCATCACGGTGGCCACCACGGCATTGCCCGCCAGCTTACCCGCGGCGCTCAGTGCTCGCCCCATGATCGCCATCACCTCATCGCCGTCGAACACCTCACCGCGGGCATCGACGAATAAGGCCCGATCGGCATCGCCATCCAGCGCCACGCCCAAATCGGCGCCGCTACTCAAAACGCGCTCGCGCAAGCGCGACAAATGGAGGGTCCCGCTTTGAAAGTTGATATTCTTGCCGTCGGGTTCCACGCCGATGGCAATCACGTCGGCACCCAGCTCCGCTAGCAACTCGGGGCCAACCTTGTAAGCCGCACCGTGGGCGCAGTCGATAACCAGCTTGAGCCCGTCGAACAGGCAGTCGCGCGGCAGGCAGGCCTTGAGAAAGACCAGATAGCGGCCGATTGCGTCGTCGATCCGAATCGCCTTGCCCACGTCTTCGGCGCTGGCGCGCTCAATCAGGCGGTCATCCGACACCAACTCTTCGATCCGGCGCTCCAGTTCATCATCCAGCTTGAAGCCTTCGCGGTTAAAGAACTTGATACCATTGTCTTGAAAAGGGTTATGCGAGGCCGAGATGACCACGCCAGCCGCGGCCCGCATCGTGCGCGTCAGGTAGGCGATGGCTGGAGTGGGCAGCGGCCCCACCAAAAGCACGTCGGCGCCCACCGAGCAGATCCCCGAGGCCATCGCGGTCTCTAGCATGTAACCCGACAGCCGGGTGTCCTTTCCAATCAAAACTCGGCTATGGCTGCCGGCCGGCCGGCGAAAGACCTCGGCCAGGGCGCGGCCCAGGCGTAGGGCAATTTCAGAGGTGATGGGATGCTGGTTGGCGATGCCGCGAATGCCGTCGGTACCAAACAGTCGAGGCGCCTGCGCGCGCCGTTCTTGTTGCGACAACTTATTCCTCGGTCTAGCGATAGATTCGCAGTTTAACTTTTTCGGGTTGCTGGCGCACCACCTGCAATCCCTTGGGTAAGTCCACCATTACGGGCGCTTCATACCAGCCCACGCGCAGATCTTCGGCATCGATAAACACCGCCTTGTTCAGGCTCAGCCCGTTGAGCGCGCGCTGTGGGCCGCGCACCGCCAGCGAGACGGTGTGCGGAATCACCATCGCACGCAAACTGGTGTTGCGCACGGTGATAGGAAGATTGTGGAACTGGCGCTCGGCGATAACGTCACCTAGATGCACCGTAACCATCACCTGGGTGACGGGAACTCGGATAAGTGGACCGCTATCCGCCAGCGCGATCTCGCGCGTGACATCGGCCGCCAACCCCTGCACGTCCAACGGTACGGTATCCAGCGAGCCCAGGTTGCGCAGCATGCGTTGCGGCCCGGTCACCGCTACGGTCGCGGGCTGGAGCTGAACCGAGGCTATCTCCAGCCCGTCCGCCACTTCACCGCTGGTGTCGAGATGGACCGGAAGCGATTTAGTCACAATCTGGTCGATGTCCAGCGTGATTTGCGAAGGTGTAATCTGCTCGATGCTGGTCTGGCGCGGGATGTGGAACATGTCGGTTGTGATCTTGTAATCCGCCTCGCCGGGCGTGACTCCGCGCAAATCCAGGTGAACCGTCATGCGACCGGGGTCAAGCAGTGACAGCAAGGTCTGCGGCCCCGAGATGCGCAAGTTCACAAATTGAGGATGTTCGTTGATGATCATCAGTCCGGGCGGCAGCCCGGTATATTGCACTGGAATTACCAGATCGGTTTGTGTCTCGTGCTGAGCCGCGTTGACGAAGACCCACAACCCGATCGCGATCAGCAGGGCCAGCAGGCGTAGGCCCAGATTGCGCACAAATCGCTGCCGCACCTCGGTCAGTCGCAAACCCTTCACGCTTTGCCCCACGCCAACCTTACGGATTAAAGCTCTCCAGCCGCTGGCGCAGCGCGGCGGGTTCCAGATGGCGGGTCAGCGCTCCACCGCGCGCCAGCGAGATGGTACCGTCCTCTTCCGAGACTACCACCGCCAGGGCGTCGGTATCCTCGGTCACGCCAATGGCGGCGCGATGGCGCGTGCCTAGGGTTCGGACCAGGTTGGGATTGGCCGATAGGGGCAGCACGCAGGCCGCCGCCACTACCTGATCGCCTTTGAGGATCACAGCACCATCGTGCAGCGGCGAGCCCGGCATGAAGATGGTCTCCAGCAACTCCGCACTCAAACGCGCATCCACCGGCCGTCCAGCCTCGATAAATTCGGTCAAGCCGACCTCGCGCTCAAGCACCACCAGCCCCCCAATGCGATGGGCCGATAACCAAGCCGCCGCCTGCGCCAGTTCTTCGGCGGCGGGCGCGGTCGAGCCGCGATAGCCCAAAAACGGGCGGGTACCGAAGCGGGTCAAGGCGCGGCGGATATCGACCTGAAAAATCACCACCAGGATGACGATCAACGAGCCCAGGAAATTATTGAGCAGCCAGTTGAGGGTGAACAAACCCAGAAACTGGGAGGCCACATAGGCTGCGCCGATCACTGCCACTCCCAGCACCATTTGCACCGCGCGCGTGCCGCGCATGATAAGCGCGATGCGATAGATGATCCATGCTACTACCAGGATATCGACGACGTCCTGCCAGCGCGGGAGGGGAATCAGTTCCGGTCGGAAGACCATCACCTTAGCTCCGGGCGCGAGCCACCGCCGCCGCCACCTTCACCACCGCCGCCAGCGGCGCGGGATCATGGACCCGCACGATCGCGGCACCGCCAGCCACGGCAATTGCCGTGGCCGCCGCGGTACCAAACAAAAGTTGCTCGGCCCGCGTCCCGGCCACCCGCCCGATAAAGGCCTTGCGTGAGGGCCCAATAAGAAGCGGGTAACCAAGGTGGCGCAGCCGCGCCATCCCGCCCAAGATCGCAAAATTGTGACGCGCACGCTTGGCAAAGCCAATACCCGGGTCCAGCACGATCCGCGAGCGAGCGATACCAGCCTGGCGCGCCGCGGCCGCGCGCGCGAGCAGATAGTGGCTGACCTCCGCTAGCAAATCGTGATAGCGCGCCTTACTCATCATCGTCGCCGGTGTGCCGCGCATATGCATCAGTACCACCGCTACGCGGGCCCGCGCCACCACCGACGCCATCGCAGGGTCGAAGGTCAGGGCGCTGACATCGTTGACAATAGTAGCGCCTTCCAGGATGGCACGGCGCGCAACTTCGGCCTTGCGGGTATCGATCGAGATGGCGCTACTTAACCTACCAGCCAGCTCATGCAGCACTGGCCCAACCCGCGCCCATTCCTCTTCCAGCGGCACCGCGCGGGCACCTGGACGGGTGGATTCCCCCCCAAGATCGACGATCTGGCAGCCCGCCTGGGCCAACTCTAGGGCGTGGGCGACAGCTTGGTCGCGAGCCATGAAACGGCCGCCATCGGAGAACGAATCGGGGGTCAGGTTGAGCACCCCCATCATCGCCGGAAAGCTTACGGTAAGCCCGCCCGGCAGGCGCAAATTGCGCGGCTGGTAAGCACGGCGCGCTACAACGTCAACAGCGGCAGGCACACTGGCAATCAGGCCAGCACGGGCTTGGGCGGCAACCCCGGCACCGCGCCGCCGTCGTCCTCCACCGGCCTGGGTTTCTCGACCCCAAGTTCCAGCGGGCGCTGCGGTCCATCGGGCTTGGCCAGGGCCGCCGGAGCAGGTTGGGGCAGGCGACCCTCTTTGTAGGCCGTCACGATCGCCTCGACGTCGGCACCATCCAGCACTTCTTTTTCCAAAAGCCGTTCGGCGATCGCATGCAGCGCCGGCATGTTACCGACCAGCAGGGAATGGGCGGTATCGTAGGCCTCTTGAATGAGACGGCGTACCTCGCGATCGATTTCGATCGCGGTGTGCTCGGAGTAGTCGCGCTGATGGTAGAGATCCTTACCCAGAAAGACTTGCTCGTCCTTGCGCCCGAAAGTCATCGGGCCCAACTCCTGGCTCATCCCAAATTCGCAAACCATCTTGCGCGATAACTCGGTGGCTTTTTCGATATCGTCACCCGCACCCGTGGTCATGTGGCCAAAGACCAGCTCTTCGGCGCAGCGGCCGCCAAACATCATTGCCAGTCGGGTCATCAGATACTCGCGCGTATAGGTATAGCGATCGTCTAGGGGTAGTTGCTGGGTGATTCCCAGCGCCATCCCACGCGGGATGATAGTCACCTTATGCACTGGGTCGGCGCCAGGTAGGAGCATCGCCACCAGCGCGTGCCCGCCCTCGTGGTAGGCAGTGTTGCGCCGTTCGCCCAGCGACATCACCATCGAGCGCCGTTCAGCGCCCATCATGACTTTATCCTTGGCCAACTCGAAGTCGCCCATGTCGACTTTGTCTTTATTGCGCCGCGCCGCCAACAGGGCGGCCTCGTTAACCAGGTTCTCCAGATCCGCACCGGCGAAGCCTGGGGTACCGCGCGCCAGCTTGTCCACCGAAACGTCATCCGCAATCGGCACCTTGCGTACGTGCACGCGCAAGATCCCCTCGCGCCCCTTCATGTCCGGTCGCGGCACAACTACTCGCCGATCGAAGCGACCCGGGCGCAACAGGGCAGGGTCGAGAACGTCGGGCCGGTTGGTAGCGGCCACCAGGATGACGCCTTCGTTGGCTTCGAAGCCGTCCATCTCGACTAGCAACTGATTGAGGGTCTGCTCGCGTTCATCGTGGCCGCCCCCCAGGCCAGCGCCGCGATGGCGGCCGACGGCGTCGATCTCGTCGATAAAAATTATGCAGGGCGCGTGCTTCTTGCCTTGCACGAACAGATCGCGCACGCGCGAGGCGCCCACGCCTACGAACATCTCGACGAAATCCGAACCCGAGATCGAGAAAAAGGGCACACCGGCTTCACCCGCGATTGCACGCGCCAGCAAGGTCTTGCCAGTCCCCGGCGGTCCCACCA
>Ga0209061_1002541_pt1 | contig 22735 bp, 28 predicted proteins | sample Coa_R1_10_FD_187157 | JGI IMG/M metagenome (GOLD analysis project Ga0209061, IMG submission 187157) | Surface soil microbial communities from Centralia Pennsylvania, which are recovering from an underground coalmine fire - Coalmine... | ecosystem: Environmental > Terrestrial > Soil >...
CTCCCAGGCTCTCTAAGGCCAACGAGACGGCTCCGTAGGACAGTCCCAGCAGATACAGCATCACCGCTAGCCCTTTCACTCGATCTGAGGTTTGTGCTTGACTGACACCAGTAGGATACACCCGAAATGTCCGTTGGCACTTCAGACACCGATAGCGATGGACTTCTACCTGCTGATGAACCGTATCTCGCAACGCTTTCTGCACGGGTTGGTGCATTACCACCCGCTGACTCGTACATCCCTGGTAGATACACCCTGACGGTTCGCTGATCTCTTTGGGGTTCACCTTTGGTAACAGCATCTGCAAACGCATGGCCAAGCCTTCTCTTTTTTCTCCTCTCCATTTTATCTGACTTTTACCAACTTGGGAGCAGTCACGATAATTGGTGAGCCATTGTGGATGAGCCTCTATGGTGATCTTTTCCAACTGCTGCTGCCGAAAAAGACTAGAGAGTTCTCGTCCAATATAGCCGTTGGTGTACTGCTCAGCCACAAAGCGGATGAAGCGGCGCTCTAGCTCCCTTTCTGGGGTGTGAATGGAGAAGGTTCCCCAATCCGTATCCAGGACAACGATCCAGCCGCCGGGCCTGGTGACGCGCACCATTTCTGCAAAGACTCTGGCGGGCGAGGAGACATGCAGCAACACACGCTCGCTGCGACACGCATCAAACGAGTTCGCCTCGAACGGCAGGGATATCGCATCCACCTGAAGATGGTGACACCAGGAAGCGCATCCCGCCTGTTCTGCCTTCTTCGTCGCTTCTGCAATCATGTCCATGCTGTAATCCACCCCGACGACCTTTCCCGTAGGGCCAACAAGCCCGGCCAGGGCGATCCAGGCCCACATCCCACATCGAGCACGCTATATCCAGGCTGCAAATGCATCCAGCTATACGTGCGCTCTTTGTCTTGCCTGAGATGTTCGGCAGCCAGGTGCAAGTAGCGTGAATCGACGGCCTTTTGTATTTCGGTCATAGAGTGCTCCTTCTTTCATTATTGATCTTCCTGGAGAAAGGTCATTTTGCCTTCTTGATTACTGCACCCACACCCATCCATATTTCAAAGCTAGCTTTGCTACCTCTGGCATCTCGGGCGGTCTTCCGCGTTGCTCGGTCAGGGTGGCGACTTCGCGCAATAATCCCTCGTGGTACGTTCCTGGTGTGACCGTGATGAGCAAGCGACCTGCCTCCTGACCCGTATACGTCCATCCATGAACGGTGCCGCGTGGCGCGAAAGCAAAAGCTCCGGTTGTGGCAGTGAAGCGCGTTTCTCCAATGAGAAACTCGTACTGACCGGACAGGACATAAAATGCTTCGTCCTCCTCACGATGAGAATGTGCCGGGACATGGGTTCCAGGGGCATGCGACGACTCGAATTGGAGATAGCTTCCCCCATTTTCGGCTGGCATGATTTTGACGATGCGCTGTTCCAGGACTTCTCCCTCGCCTGGTCCAAGTAGTTTTGGTTTCATTGTTTTCTCCTCGCTTTCTGATTCAAAGAAAACCGACTGGCAGGGCTTTCAAGAAGCAGTCATTGCCTCTATGATTGTCCAGTATCCAAAATCCTAGACACTACAACAGCGGAATGGGTGGAACATCCGGCAAGCCGTGTTCCTGAGCAAATTGATCCGGTGAGCGATAGTCCAGCCCCTCGTGAGGCCGGGTCGTATTGGAGAAGTTCACCCACTGCTGAGCCGCGCGCAGAAACTCTCCCAGCGTCTCATAGCGGCAGCGTTCGGCCACCGCGAGCTTGAACGATTCCACCAAGCGCTCGGCAGAGCCGTTGTCGGTCGGCGTGCCGGCTCGGCTCATGGAGAGTGGAAAGCCTTGCTCCAGCAGGAGCTGGCGGGTCAGCTGGGCGCCAAATTGCTTGCCCTGGTCACTGTGAAACATGGCCTCGGGCACCTCAAAATGCAGCCAGCGTATGCAGCGCTGCCGTGACCAGCTCAGCGCGCATGGGATCCTCACAAGCCAGTCCCAGAAGATGCCGGGTCCGTTGCCACAAGGTGAAACAGCCGCGCACTGTGGTCCCGTCCGCCAAGCTCACCTCAAAAATGTCCGAGAACACGACTTCGGTCAGACTGGCAGGGTCCAGGGCTCGCCCCAGGTTCGGCGCGATCTGGCTGGCCTTGCCAGGATAGACGTACTTCTTCCGCTTAAGCCGAGCACTGATTCCATACTTGTGCATGATCCGGCGCACGCGGTTCGGACTCATCTGCAGCAAAGCTGCTAGCTTGCGGTGGCCCAAGGTATCATCGATCTCGTGCCACTTCTCGATGGCCACGGCGACTTTCTTATCCTTGAGCGCCTGTTTGGAGGGCCAATAGAGCGTGGCCCGACCGACTTCCAACGCGCGTGCGGACCTGGCTTTTGCTGGAGGGGCCATTGGGCCGGCTGAACTGGTGGGCCAGTTCCACCTTCTGAGCTGGTTTTAGTTTCCCAATCCCCCCTGAACTTTTTGTAAAATCTCGTTTTGCACGGGGAGTTCGTCAATGATCTTCTTCAGGTCATCAGGTGATTCCCCTGGCTTGTAGCCCTGACTGACCGCTTTCTGAGCGGGGTTGCGTTTGTCAGCAAAGAGGCTGGGAGCCTTCTCCTGGAACTCCTGTCGCTAGCGCGTCAATTGCGAGCGCGAGACCCCAAACTTTTGGCAGGTGGCCTCCCGGGTGGTATCTCGCTGAACACTCTCCATGACGGCCTTGATTGTGAAGTCAGCGGTAGAGGTTTTCTTTTCCATGACATCCTTTCCTCTCATGGTGTCATCTTTCCTTGTCTAGAATACCACATACCGGACACCATTCACCATGTGAGAAGCTGCTCCCCAGTCTTCGATAGAAGTCGAAATAGTGTACATATACCACGCGCGATCGAGCCCTCCGTGTTCAAAGCACTCGATCAGGTCCGATCCTATGCGAGAGTCGCAAACACGCGCGTGAGTACAGGATGAAATGGCTGTTCTTGCAACAAAAGAATGAGCCTCATTCTTTCCCTGGCGTAGGAGCCTCATACCCGCGTGCAGAGAGATAGCCATAAAATGCAAAGCGGTAAAACCAGGTTGCCATTTGTCTGGGCGTGTAGCGTTTTTCGCTCTCCAACCACCAGACGATAGTGCCAATCAGAACATGTGAAAGTTGCATGATAGGCAGCTCAGGGGGCGTGGCTGAATCAATCAGTTGACTGGGTTCCACCTGGTGGTTCCACCGTCTCTCCTTCTCAAGCATGAGCTTGATGGTGTGCTCACGCATCCTAGCTGCAAACCACGGACTGCCGTTTTTCCCCAACATTGCTCGGTACAGCCTGGCATGTTCAGCGACATGCTCAAAGAACTGGCTCCAGATCCCTACGAGATTCTCCTCCTTCTCACCAGGATCAATGTCTTTGTGGAAAGGTTTCATATCCTCCACCAGGTGATTGGCTGCTTCTTCAAAGATCGTGACTACCAGATCGTATTTATCCTGATAATGGCGGTAGAACGTAGCTCGGTTGATCATGGCCCGTTCAGCGATGTCGCCCACCGTGAGAGCATCGAACCCTTTCTCGGTAATCAGTTCAATCATCGCTTCTTGCAAGAATTTATGGGTGCGCCGGATACGCAAATCTGTCTGTTCTTCGTGCGACAATTTTCCCTCCGTGTTGCATACGTAACAAAAGACCAGCATTGATGCTTGCCCCCTGGTACTGTCCAGACTACACTGTCTATTGTAACAAGTTGTTGCGAAGGTAACAACTTGTCGAGATGCGTGATCAGAACATGGGGGTGGCTACACCATCGAACCCCCTACTCTACATTTACTGGAGGAATTTCTCATGAACGTTTTCGTTACTGGCGCGTTCAGCAAGTGATATCACTGTTTCGCCTTACCTGGAGGGATCTATGGCGGAGCGGAACAGAAAAGAGTGGTCAGTTAGTGGATGTTGTGCGTAGGCCTACCTCACGATAAGAAAATACATGCTCTACTTATTAGTTAGAACATTACCGAGAGCAATAAGTGTTATAAGGAGTACATTATATGAGTCGAGCGATTAGGTATACGTCATTTGGCGGACCCGACGTTTTAGAGCTGCAAGACATTGCAGAATCCCATGCTGGTCCAGATGAAGTACGAGTACGAGTGGCAGCTGCAGGCTTGAACCCGATGGATTGGATGCTCTCTTCCATGCCCAATGTGGCTGCCATGTTTGGCATTACGCTGCCAGCAGGATTTGGGACTGATTTCGCAGGCACCATTGATGAGGTTGGCACTTATGTCAAAGATTTTTCTATTGGAGACCGTGTCTTTGGCGGAGCGATTGGTCGCGCCGTCGCTGACTATATTGTCCTGAAAGTTTCATCCACAGAACCACAAGTGTATCATACTCCCAGTGGCATTTCAGACGTCATCGCAAGCGCGCTTCCGATTGCTGGTCTTACCGCCGACGCGGCACTAAGCGTGATCGGGATCAAGCCAGGGGAGATCGTGCTCATAGGCGGTGCCGCCGGTGGCGTCGGCACCTTCGCCGTCCAGCTCGCAAAGCTGGCTGGCGCAACCGTTATCGGTACTGGGTCAGAGGATTCATTCGACTATCTCCGAACGCTTGGTGCTCTTCCAGTCACCTACGGACCAGGATTGGCAGACCGCGTGCGTCAGCTCGCCCCACATGGCGTCGACGCAGCGACAGCGCTCGTGGGGACAGAGACCATAGACGTTGCCCTTGCGCTTGGTATTTCGCCCGCTCGCATTTCTGCGATCGCTGCAGGACCGAATCCGCCAGGAGGTGTACATGCCACAGGCGGGGCACAAGCCAGTCCTGGTGCCCTCGAGAGAATTACCGATGCCATAAGGAGTGGGAAACTCACCGTCCCAATAGCTGCAACGTTTCCCATAGAACGTACCCGCGAGGCGGTAACGCTTCAGCGCGGGGGACATGTTCACGGCAAAGTGGTCATTACCCTTGCGGAAAAGGATAGCTAAACGCACGATGAGGGGGTCAGCATCTCCATCTGGGAGAAACCTACGCTCAGGATGTTTCTCCCAGATGGAGATGTTGACCCCATCGAGCAGAAAACAGCGAGGATGCAGCGTTCTTTCTCTGCCGGGAGACGCGGGGTTTCCACCCCAGAGGCACTCGGAAAAACGCTTTTTTCTCTTTGCCCGAAGCATCCGGCAGTGAGATGTTTTCACCGTCAGATCTCAGAACTATGGATGAGGTTCATCCAGAAAAGGTAGGCTATGATGGAAAAGCCAGCACGGTCTTCGGGGCGTTCCCAGGAGCGTAGTCAATGGCAAGCACTCTTTCAGCAAAACACTGGCGATCCTGTACAGATGCTGGTCACGATCTTTGAAAAGGAGCTTCCCGCTCCATCGACAGCATTTGGGCAAGAAGAGACGATCCGCGTGTCTATACGTGACGGGATAGGTCTTGCGACTCGAGTATTTCTTCCGGCAGGCCAGGGACCATGGCCTGTGATTCTGACCCGTTATCCCTCCCTATCCGATGGCGGCGTTGATGAAGGCTCTTGGTCGTGTCTGGACGCGGCATGGGTATGCTTTTGTGACGCAGGAGTGTCGAGGAACGAATGCCTCGGAAGGTGTATAGGTCCCATGGGAACATGAACGCGATGATGGTCTGGATACAGTCGATTGGCTCAAACGACAAGTCTGGTCAAACGGAAATATTGGCATGTGGGGGAGGTCCTATCTCTCTGGTGTACAGTGGGTCATGGCCGATCAACTTCCACCTGAAGTGAAAGCTCTGGTTCTCTCAGTGAATGGAACGGAGCGCTATCGGCATATGCAAAGACCCCCAGAATCTCTAGAAAGCCGGAACGTTCTGGTGCTTGAGTAGGGAGAGCCTCGATAGCTTGCTCAATAGCTGCAATGGCAGCATCCAGGTCAGCGAGATCCTTTATTCATTTTGGGAGAAGCATAATGTCTCTCTTGTGGAAAAACAGAATAAATTAATACACGAGTAATACCAAAATAAAGGAGAACCAGGCCGACGACCCAAAAGGTAGTGGCAAGGTTAGTGATAAAGGGGAGGGCAACAATCTCTGCTATAGTGAGAATGGGGTAACGAACTATTTTCACTTCGTATCCTCCCTCGCTCTTGTACAAACTGTTTAAGGGCATACCCCTTGCTTTTATTAAAGCCGGTGTATAGGCTCATGCAACTTTTTGGTGAAGCCCTGGAGAATTCAGCGATCACTGCACCAGCATCACGGTGATCCCGCCTGATGCAGCAATTTCTGGCGTAGGAGTTTGAAACGTGCTCTCCCATACATGAGCCTTTTATGCATCTTAATCTTGTTCACCGCACCTTCAACCGGTCCCTGGCTCCACGGCAAAAGCAAGCCCGCCTGAACTGCGTCATAATCTCGCTCTATCCCCGCGACGAAGCTTTTCATCTCGGCAATCCCGCACCTGGTTGCTTGCTCCATCCAGGTGCGTAACTGTTTGCCTTTGCGCTCGCGCATCATCTCCAAAAAGCTTTGGACAAGGGTATGAACCGTTTGAACATCAGTGGAGACGGTGAGAAGCTGATCTAACCGAGCTTGATCTTCTTGATCAAGTTTTTCCCGTTTTCGAGTGAGCAACCAGCGTAATTCACGTGGTGAAATGGCCTCAGCTCGCTGTTTGCGGGAACGCGGCGTTTGCCCCTCCGCGGTGGATGTGCGCAGATGTCCAAGATAGGCTCGAACCAGCGTATTCGCGCCACGAAACCCTTTCTCCTGGATTTCCCGAAAAAGCTGAGCAGCATTATGACATCCCTGGCTCCATCGCTCCAAGAGATAGTCTTCATAGGGATCAAGCAAACTGGCGCGCAAAGGCCGTGGGGTGGGCAATGGCGGGTCGGGAGGTTGACGGAAGTACTTGCGCACCGTATTGCGCGCCAGGCCCATTGCTTCGCCAATCTTGCGCAGGCTCATCCCCTCCGCATGGAGTTCCTGGACCCGCTGGTAGAGTTTCCATTTGCGTAAGAGGCGTGCCTGGGTCTGTCCCTGTTTGGCCGGGGTGGCTGAGAAGGAGGTCAAAGGCTGCTGGAGCGTGGCTTCCGTTTGTACCCCTGCGTCCTCGGCAGATGCTTGGGGAAGCTGAATATGCTCTCGAATAAGGAACTTCTCGATCGCCTCTCCGAGATTTTTACACAGGTGCCAGCGATCAGCGACTTGTTGGGCTAAAGGCGCTCCCCACGTCGCGGCATCTGCATACGCTTCCGCTCGGTCTCGGCTCACGAGAACCACTTCTGGGTGCCCTTCGAGCCACCGCTGAACGCTGGCCGCCTCACGGTCTGGAAGGATATCGATGATTTTGTGCATGTCTAAGTTCACCATGACCGTTCCGTATCGTTTGCCCCGTTTGAAGGGTTGGGTAAGGGAAATGGCGTTACCGCCATTCCCTCCCCTAAGAACCGTGCGGGCACCTTTCGATGCACACGGCTCAAGCCTTTCATTCCGCCCGTTTCACCGGACGCGGTTTCTCCACGTGGAAACCCTGGCTGTGAACTTGCTGATGACAGGTAGGATGAAGCAGAACCCGGTTCTCTGCACGATCTGATCCTCCTTTGGATCGCCAGAACACATGATGGCTGTGCCAGCCTGTGATTTTGGTGATCTTTTGGTGGCAGACCGGGCAGAGGCCCCCTTGTTCTTTCCATAAGTAGCTGAGCCATCGTTTTCCCTTGAGCGTGCCAACCATATGCACATCAAGTCGTTTCTCGAAGGAGGGTTCCCAGGCCGGATCATATGGGTTGGCCTCGGCACGGATTTTCGTGTGTCGCTCGATAGGGATCGAGTCGGCAGAGAAGAGGCGCACCACCTTGATCTGACCCTCCTCTCCTTTGAGGACTCCAGTGAACACCCACCGATTCGGGCCGGTGGACGGCCAGTATTTCTCTTTAATCCACCAGCGCGTTTTGTGGGGGTGTCTTCGTTGCGCCCAAACCCAGAGGGCTTTGAAGATTTCGTGATCGACCGCATGAAACACGTCCTTGCTGACCGCATGGCGGTGATACAAGGCCCATCCGCGTATCTGCGGATTCAGTTCGGCGATCAATTCTCCTGCCGTCAGGTCTCGGCTTTTCTTGATGTGCTTTCTGATCTTGGCAAGGAATGCCTTCACATTCTTCTTCGAGGGGGTAATGAAGAACTTGATCTCTTTTCCTTTTTGGTATTTGCGTACCGTTTGCCCAAGAAAGTCAAACCCTTGCTCGATATGCGTGATGACCGTTTTCTCAGAGGAGAGTTGTAGCCCCCGTTCCGAGAGGAACTGCTCTACAAGAGGCTTCACTTCTTGTTCGAGAAGCTCTTTTGAAGCTCCTGAAATGCAAAAATCATCGGCATAGCGGATCAGGTTCACTTTGGTTCGTTTTGCCTCCCTTCCCTTCTTTGGGAAGTGAGCGGCGAGCAGTCGCTCCAGCCCATCGAGGGCCATGTTCGCAATCACGGGTGAGCAAATTCCTCCCTGCGGCGTGCCTTCCTCCGTTGGGAAGAGACGGCGATTTTCCAGGTATCCCGCTTTTAACCATTTCGCTAGCATGGCTTTGTCCATCGGAATATGGGCTAAGAGCCATTCATGCGAGATTCGGTCGAAGCACGATCGGATATCTCCTTCTAGAATCCACTGCGCCCGGTCCTTTTGACAGAGGGTAATGAAGCACGCTTCAATGGCATCTGCTGTACTCCGACCTCGCCGAAATCCGTAGGAGTTCGGATCAGCCGTCGTTTCAGAAACTGGGTCAAGGGCCAGCAGGTAGAGGGCCTGCATAGCCCTATCTCGCATAGTTGGAATCGAGAGGGGACGCCGGCCCCCATTGGTTTTGGGTATATACATGCGCCGAAGGGGGAGAGGGTGGTATCCTCGTTGGGTGAGTTCCTCAATGGCTTCTGACTTCTGTTCCGGCGATTTCCAGATTGCTCCATCCACGCCCGGAGTTCGTTTGCCAGTGTTTTCCGTCACTCGTCTCACGGCAAGAGCTTTGCCGCTGAACGAGTGGGTGAGCAAGCGTTGCAAGGCTTTCACCTTGCCCCACTTGCCTGCCTGAGTTGCCTGCGCGATACGAGTCTGGAGCCGACGAACATTCCGTTCCGCCTGACGCCAATTAATCTGATGCCAAGCTACGGACATATCGGCGGTCGCACCAACGGAGGGGTCTGAGACAGAGGTCTCAGTCGTTTCCGTCGTCATCTGCTTTACCTCCTTGATTGGTTAATCAGACGTTCTCGCGCTGAAAGACCAGAGGGAAGTCTGCCCGCTTTCGCGTGAAGGAATGTTTCACCCTCTATCCATCCCATTACAGGAGGGCGTTCGCTTCTTCCCTCATCCTCTGCCGACCATGCCATCGGTCTCTCTTGCGAGAGGCTTTCCTAGTGAGGGACATGATCGGTTTACCACGTTCCACATGAGTACCATGCATGGGTTAGGCCCCGCCTCTTCGCCGGTGGTCATTCTCGTCTGCGTCAGGAGAACTTCGAACTCCTGAGCCAACCACGCACCTTTTGGTCAAGCTTGTCAGCATCTTTCGCTTGCTATTGATGACGACGTTTATCAGCGGTTCATGTTCGGTTAGCCATACCATGCCTCGCCCTAGCTCCTAACTGCTTGATGCTAGCAGTCGCCCAGCATCCTCACGGATGCAAGACCACCCTTGCGGGTGCGGCTACATTGTCCCAGACGCTCTTGATTCAGCCTGGTAGGGCACTGGAGGCAGAACTCCAGGTAAGCTCCTCCTTTCGAGAGTTCTTACGGCTACTCACGTAGCTTCGTGTCGCACCAAAATCATCAATCCCCACATGCTCTACTTGTCCAACAGGGGGGATGGGAGCACGATGCAGGGAGTTCAGGAAGGTCGTTCTGGAGAGATGGAAGCCCAGTTGTGTCCCTAAACGGGCACCGCCTTGCGCGTTGAACGCACCCGTAATGGCCTGCACGACAGTTCGCAGGCGGCTCGTCAGACGAGATGACGGCAGAAGAAACTCTGGAAATCGTTCCGTAAAAATCTTCTGCGGACAGGTTTCTGCTCGACAAAAGAATTTTTTGACTGTCAAGATGAGCCGAACTGCTCGACCGGCGCAGGGCAATTCCAGAGGCTTTCGCCGGTAGTAACTGTGGACAGCGGATGAGAGCGTCGAGCAACGAGGGCAGCAGGAACTCTCTCGATGGGAGATCACTCGGATTTGCACCTCTTGCTCTGTCGTGCTGATCGAGATCATTTCTAATCCATCAGGTAACTGGAGGAGTGGTGTTGTTGGCATTCCCTTGCAAGCTTTCCTCATATTTCATGAGGCGAAGTGTATCAAGGGAACGCCGACTTTTCCAGGGCTTCACCAAAAAGTTGCATGAGCCCGTAGCGGCGTTGACACTTTGTACGGATGGCCATGACGATCATCCAAGAAAGGCATGGTCGCTTTGTCTTCATTGCGTGCCTGTTGAACCAGGCGGTAGGCGGTGGCACGAGACATATGCAGTTGGCTCTCTGCCACTGCCGTTTGCCATGACTGCCCTGCGAACATGCGCCCGATGAGCTGCAACCGAGCTGTACGATCAGAACGATCTTTCATGCCTTTTGTCCTTCCTTTTCGTGGAGGTCCTACACCCCTTTGCCCATGGGATGCGCAACAAGATGACTCTTCAGAACAAACGGAGGAAGCAGCAGAAATCACCAATTCTTACGGCACCTATCACAACACTTTCTTAATGGTGTCCGCCAATATGCCCACCGCTGTCAAAACTGCTGTGATGTCCGCTCGAATGAGTAGCGTGGCTGCTGCTAAAACTTCCATGGTGAGACGCCGCATGATGCGCCTGGCTGTGGGTGTGCTGGCGCTGACTCCAAACTGCGTGCTTGATCGCACGGCGCTCTCGCGCAGTACTGCCGGGGCTTTCTCCGGCGGAGGCTCTTTCCCGGTTGATAAGGAGAGCCGCTAGGGCTTTCCGCCGCTGGGCATCTGATCCTCTCACTATATGCCAGATCAGGCGACCTACGCCTACAATAAATACAATACCGAGAAAAACAAAGATAGCAGAGAAAAGCATGACCCTACTCTCCTTTTCTTGTATGACAGGCGCGGAAAGCAAATGCTCTGCAAAGAGCGTAACATAGCCTCATTAGTGGTGTCAAGGTTCTGAGGGAATCATCTCGTTGCACATCCCGTGCGTTTTGAGCCGCATTGTACCACTTGGTTTTATCTTAGTCTAGTCGCGTCAATTGTCCCAGAAGGCATACTCCCTGAAGACAAGCTGAGAGGAAGAGAACCGTCTCATTCTAGATATGCAATGCTACGATTGGCCTGAAACCCTGCCAATAAGGGCAATTGGGGTGAGATGTGAAAGGCGCAGTGGCATCCGTTCTTCCTGTTCATACCAGAGGCAGAAATGCGTCACCGCTTGCGTATATTTTTCGACGGTTCCTGGCGAGTGATCTTGTTCTTGCAAATAGCGTTTCCATTGGTCAACGAGTCCTTCAGAGTTGAACTCTTGGTCATCGGTTTTTAAAGGGGTAATGCGTTGCATGAATTGTTCCTTATCGTGAAAAATATTTCCCGCTGTTATTTTTGGCCCTTAGCGGGGCTTTTGGGAATGCGTGTTGAGCCTGGCTCATAACCCAAGTATAGCACAGAAGAGCGGGAAATGTCTGTTTCCCGCTCTGTTCTCAGGACTAAAAGCATTTTGTTCCTACAGTCCTGTTAATCAAGGATAATGTAAATACATTCTTTGCGTTTGGCCTCAAACATTGCTATGAGAATAAATGGCAGTGACTTTAGGTAATACAACACATCAGGTCCCCGATTCTGTATTTTGTGCCTGATGATGGCGGTGAATGTACTGCTTCCATAAGTGACATCTCTTAATACGGTACTCTACGAGTGCTGCGCTACATCCTCGTTCGAGGGCAATTTCGCTTGCATCTAGGCCCCTGTTTACCTCGCGTGCAATAAGTTCTTTGGGAAGAAGGATGGTTGCGCCGAGATCATAGGCTTCGCGTTCCTGATCTTTGTTATAATCACGACGGAGCAAACCAGTATGCGGATCTTCTTGCAGGCGGCTGGGAACATGTCTGAGTAATCCATGGCTCAACTCTTCCATTAATGTTGCCGACTGCCTGGTTACCGGCTTTGCTGAGTTGAGAATGACCATGAGAATTGATTCTTGGGGGTACTGAAAGGCCAAGCCATCCCAATTCGCTTGATAGGCCTTTAGCGCCAGTTCGCGAGGCACGACATCCTCCAAGTAAAATACATGAGCTGGTATAGCATCTGCAAGTTTCCAGGGGTCGATAATATCGTATTGAGTCAGTCGCAGCTTCTCACGGATGGCTCCGGCATACTGTTCAAGACGCCATTGATCTTGATAGCTCCTTACTTGGAACAGAATACGAGATCTACTCATTCCCATGCCGCTTTCGAAGGTTTTCATATGCTACTCGAAACACTTCCATCAGTATTTGCGCGTCCTTTGGATCAAGATCCTTGTCTGCTCGGAGATGCAAAGCAACGGCCTCGACAGTGCTTTCTCCTGGACTGTGGGTGACAACATTTTGATCAGCGGGAGAACTAGCTATCTGCTCGAGTGTCACACCTACCCAGTTGGCTAATTGCAGTAAATTCTCACGGTCGGGCAGATGATCTCCCCGTTCCACGCGCGAAAATGTGGTAGGTGATACGCCAACTTCTTGTGCCGCCTGCCGCAATGATAAACCTCGTGCGAGCCGTTTCTCACGCAAACGCGCCGCGAGTTCTGTCGCATGAATAGATAGTGGCATAGTGCCCTCCTCTCTCATTGGCCTGTCTGTTTGAATTCATTATATCACGAGTGTTTCAGTAGTGGAGCACTGTTGCAATATGCAAACTGCTATGATATACTGTCAACAGTGGAGCAGTGCTCCATATTAGAAACATGAAATAGGAGACTTCTGATTATGGACATACAACAGGCTACCGGGATGACCAACCCCGAAGTGAAAGCGACGATTAGCATCGAGGTCAATAACAGGCCAGTAGTCCTTCACCGACGGGAAATAACCGGGCATGATATTAAAGTTGCTGCCATTCAGCAAGGTGTGCCAATCGAGCTAGATTTCTTGCTCTACATTGTAGACGGCCACGAGCAATTAGAGCCTGTGAATGACAATGAGGAAGTAGCAGTACACAAACATGAGCGCTTCCGCGCTGTTGCACCTGATGATGTGTCGGAGGCGTAGGATATGACTCCAGCCATTCAGGCTGCGGTGGCCGAGGTGGAGCAATCCTGCCTCGGCCACCGCGTCGAAGTAACGCCCGAGAGCCAGGGCGGAGCATATGTCGTTGTGCATGATCTCAGCCTGGGAGAGCGGTATGTGTCAGCAACGTCATGGGTCGGGTTTTTGATTACATTCCAGTACCCGTATGCTGATGTCTATCCACACTTTATACGAGCCGATCTCAAACGCATCGATGGTGCAAATCTGCCCTCGGGATTTTCTGGGCCAATTATCTGGAACGGACATCAGGCGCTGCAAATATCACGGCGGTCAAATCGATGGACGGCGGGTGTTGATACTGCCGCTATGAAACTAGCGAAGGTGTTGCATTGGATCAGAAACGTGTGAAAAAGGAATGGTCCCTCGTCATGGACGAGCGGCTTTACGGGGAACTCCACGCCCACCTGTTCCCAGGCGACGGAGACGAGCACGGCTGCGTGATTATAGCGGGCCTCGCTGAGACGGAGCGGGGGAAGCGCCTCCTGGCTAGGCAATTTATTCCGGCGCGTGATGGGGTAGACTTCGTTCCCGGTAAGAGAGGTTACCGGGCACTGGCAGGCCGCTTCGTGGCGGAAGCTGCTGGGCGATGTGCAGATGAGGGGCTGGTATATCTGGCCGTGCATAACCACGGAGGCACCGATTCGGTCCAGTTTTCTCATGACGATATGGCCTCGCATGTCCGTGGATATCCTGCGCTCCTCGACATCACCAATGGCGGGCCAGTTGGTGCGCTGGTGTTTGCCCACAATGCCATCGCGGGAGATATTTGGACCGCTGATGGGCAACGTCATGTTCTTCACCATGCCCAGATTGTCGGATTACACCCACGGCGACTCTACCCACAACCCCCAATGGGAGCGAACTCCATTGATCCCATGTATGAGCGTCAGGTGCGCTTCTTCGGCGAAGCCGGTCAGCGATTGTTGGGCGATTTAAAAGTTGGAGTAATCGGAGCTGGCGGAGGGGGTTCGCTTCTGCTACAGATGCTGGCACGGCTCGGGGTAGGGCATCTGGTGGCGGTTGACCCGGACCGAATGGATATCACGAACTACCCTCGTATTGTTGGGGCACGTTGGCGTGATATTGCGTGGGGGATGACGGCAAGCAAGAACTGGGTAATCAGGCAATTTGGTCGGCGGCTAGTGAGTCCAAAGGTATACGTTGCACAACGTATGGCCCGTGAGGCCAACCGAGGGGTGATATTCGATGCTCTCTATGGCAATATTATCGATATCGCCGTTGCTCGGCAACTCACTGACACAGACTTCCTGTTTTTGGCGACAGATACAATGCAGAGTCGCTTGGTATTCAATGCGCTCGTTCATCAGTACCTTGTTCCTGGAATCCAAATCGGCGCGAAGGTGAAAGCTGATCCAGCGACAGGGGCTGTTCAGGATGTTTTCTCCGTAACACGGCTTGTTCTTCCAAACTCAGGTTGCTTGCTTTGCAATGGCGCGATCTCAAGCGCCCAGTTGCAGCACGAGGCGCTTTGTGAAAACGAACGCCAAAGACAACGATATATAGATGGGGAAGATATCCCAGAGCCGAGCGTAATTACGCTGAATGCACTTGGCGCAAGTCAGGCAATGAACGACTTTCTCTTCATCATGACAGGGCTATTAGAACCTGTACAGTCAGGGCATATACTGATATCCCCGCGTGAACGGACGGTAAAGTATGTGCGTCTTCAACGCGATCTAGAATGTCCAATGTGCAGCCTCTCGTCAGCGAGCCTATATGGGCGTGGTGATCGAGGACAGCTACCATGCCGCGCTAGTTGAGAAAAACGAGAAGAAATCCAGTCCTGGGAGCGGAACCTTCGAGGCGGAGAGTGATTAGGGCTAACCCAACTATTTGTGACATAAGAGGTCGGCGTAAGCCCTTTTATAGATGAGCTTACGTCGAATATTTATGATAATTCACAATTTTTCTGCATAGGTCCGTCTTTCTTTCTGGTTTGATCATGCAAAATTACGTCGAGCCGTCTCACCCTTCATTCTAAGTATATGAAAAATCAAGATGCCTCCAATGCTGTAACGAAAGCTGACACATCATTATAACGCTGATCAGGACTGATCGACAACGCTCGAAGAATAGCTCGTTCTGCCTGAACGGAAAGTTTGTGGTTAAACAATCGCGGAGCAAGTGGCGGTTTGGGTCGTCCTTGAGTCGTTGAGAAAGGCACTTCCTTGTAGGGAAGACGGCCAGTACAAAGTTCATAAGCAATACATGCGAGGGCATATTGATCACTCTTTTCGGTGGCGATGCCATGTAATTGTTCTGGAGCCATATAGTTGGTAGTGCCTACTGAGTTAGATTGTAAGTGGTGTTTTGCTGCATGAGCCATGATTGCCAGATCAAACCCCGTTAATAACGCATGCCCAGTACTATCAAATAAGGTACTTGCTGGCTGGATGCCCCGATGGATGATCTGTTGTTTATGGAGATATGCAAGCGCCAGGCCGATCTGGGAGATAATAGTGAAGGCTTCTGAGAGGGGTAATGGTTGAGGCGCATTGTGATGAATGCGTTCATAGAGTGATCCACCAGTGACATATGCAGTAACAATATGGGGAGGCGTATCATCCAAACAGACATCTAGCGTGGGGAGGATCGAGGGGTGGTGAAGGTTGATCAAGCGAGCACCAAGTGAAAATACGTCATAATGCAAGCGCAAGCCCTGGGGCACGCTGATTGCTTTCAGGACAACAAGAGTTCCTGTCTCTTGCACCTCAGCACGATAGAGCGATCCGAAGGTACCGGTTGAAAGATGACTCTGGATGCGATATTTCCCAATGATTTGCCCGGCGGCTAAGGAAGTGGTCTGATCTCTCAGTGCCTGGATATGTTGACGTACCGCCTCAGAGACAAAGGCTTTCATCCGTTCTTCGCTGGCGCAAATCTCTGCGATTACTGAGTCTGTGGCATCAAGCACTGTCAGAAGAATAGCTCTTTCAGCCACATCGGTGTGGGTGTTAAGTATCTGACGGTAGCAGGCAAGAAAATCGCGAACGATGTGCTCTGGTTGCCCTCCGCGGCGCTGGAGTAATATCATGCTGAGAGCATCATTTTTAATATGCCGTGCTAGTGCCGCTTCGATAGCTTGCTGATCCGTAGGTTGGTGATCAAAGATATAGTTGCCGATTTGTTGGGCAGTGGCAGGATCGCGAAAGAAATCGATTACCCCGCTGATATCGTACACAGGGTGTGTTTCAAAATAGAGCCTGAGCGCTTCTTCCAGGACTTCGCGCAGGTGGTCGTCTCTCGTTTGCTCGATAAGACCTATTGCTTTTAATCCTCGTCCCACCAGGGTGTTGTCGAGTTTTTGTGCATAGTGTTTAAGGATGTCAGTTGCAAGGTTTGTAGCGATGCCAAAGAGCGTTCCCCCAATCGCCCCTGTAGGATCAAGACCCATAGTTTTCTCTCCTGCGGCGTATTAAAATCTGCTTCCATTTTCTGCTAGCCACTGTTTGCGAGCAGCAAAATCTGGCAAGGCTTGCTCAACACGTTGCCAGAAGATCTTGTTGTGGCGCGGCTCGTGTAGATGGACTAACTCATGCACTACAATATAATCTATGATGATGGGAGGAAGCTGTATCACACGCCAGTGAAAATTGAGCGTATCATTGTGCCCACATGATCCCCATCGGTAGCCAATGTCCTTGATAGTAATGCCCTGTGGTTGAACACCGACATGGCGAGCGTAAAGGTCTACCCTTTGCTCAAGCTAGACTAATCCTTGATCGCTATACCACTTGATAAAGTGCTCCTGTCCTCGCGCTCGCTCATCGCCACGCAGCAGAAACCAGCCCCTAGATAAGCGCAGGGGGAGCGTATCACTATCGTAGTGTGTAGGAGGAAGGAGCTGCAGGCGGTAGCTATATCCCAGATAGGGAAAGCTTTCGCCTGTAAGAAATTCTTTTGGCCTTGGTGGCCGAAAGAGCATCTCTTTCTTGGCGAGCCGAGTGTATATCCAGCGATACTTCTCTTCCGCCGTATGCTGAATCTGTTCATGAGGACATGCTATGGGCGCAGAGATAATAAGTTCTCCTCTCCTGTCAATGATAATACCGATGCTCTTACGCTTGTCACTCCGACGCAACTCAAATGTGAGATCATGCACTACCAACGTTTCACTCATACTCCCAACCTCTCATTTATGCGATAAGCCACCTATGGAGGCGCTTTGCTAAAGCAATAAGGCGGTCCGCCACTTCATTCTGTCGCTGGAAGGGTGAAATAATGTTACGTTCGTCAAGAAAGTCGATGATTTCTGCTTTCAATTCACGTACTCCTTCATACCCGCGCCAGAAGTCTATACGTCGTATATACGTTCGTAACATGTTCACCAGTTCTATTGTGAACTTCGCAAGGTCTTGACGTTGTTCAGGGGTTAATAAGGACTCCCTGGTAATATTCTCATTTGGTAGAATACCATAACGCTCACTTCCCCTGCTCGCCTCAATGGCTAGAATATCCAGGAAAGGGAGCTGTGTCCGTGGGTCCAGCCCTGTTGGGTCTGCTGGCCTTCCACGACGTAGTTCCCATATATAAGGGTAGAGGGCCTTGACAAGTTCTGTCCATTGGCCCTTGAACTCGTCAAGAATGCTTTGCAAGCGTCTGCTAAGCCGCTCATAGTGCTCAGGGTCCTCCTCATAGTGTTCTTTGATGTAGTAACGAGCCAGGTGCTCCATCTGCGAAGCTTTCGTTTCATCGGAGACATGTTGATCGATTCTTCTTTCAAAATCGGCGTCGGTGATAGAGATAGGAGCAACAGTCTGCTCAATCCCTAAAACTGCAATATGTTCATCGATGAGTTTACGAACCTTTTTGCCCGTTCCCTTGATGTTGATTTGCTCTTCTGGGAGAAAGTTTGCTGCGCTCTTGTTAATGTAGCCAAAAACCTCCATGTCATGGACGTAGCGCAGCGCTTCTGGCCTGGGGAGGACAGCATCCATGCTTTCAAGAAACTTCTTGAGCTTTTCCTCAAAATCGGCGCGAAATCTGGCATCCTTAAAGAGGTTGAGACTGGCATCTATTGTTTCCCTGTCGTGTTTTAAGTTAATCTTGCTAATATCTATACCCCGATCAGAGAACATGGCCTTAAGACGTAAATGACGAGCCTCAAGCTTGAGCAGCTCATCCTTGATACTGATGAGCGCCCCCTGAACATCTTCAGCACTATAGACGAGCAAGGCCTCTTTCAACTGGCGGGCAACCCCGAGATAATCTACAACAAGGCCATGTGTCTTATCTGTATACGTGCGATTCACCCTTGCTACAGCTTGCAGCAGATTATGTCCTATGAGTCGGCGATCAAGATAGAGGCCCTGGACAACGGGAGCGTCAAAACCGGTTAATAGCATTTGCTGCACACAAAGGAGGGCTAGAGAATCGTGTCGGTGACCATTTGAAGCGCTTAGAGGCAACTTGAAGCGCTCAATGTAGTTTTTCCTGCTCCTCTCCTCACTCCATTGACGCCATTCCAGTTCATCGTCCTCTTCTGATGAGATAATGGCAGCACATTCAAGGGTACGTAGGAAGTCGAGTTGGGGATAGGCCTGGAGCAGCAGTTGAGTACCTTGCGGTAACTCCTCGCGCTGTTCTGAGCTTAAAGCAAGGAGTTGCGGGCTAAGTTGCGCCAGTGTATCAACCAGTTGTCGTCTGGCTTCTACCAATGCCGCTTGATAGCGCACTGTGGCCTTGCGCGAGTTTGCCACAACCAGAGCTTTGAAGCCGTTTGGGAGAATATTTGCAGCGTAATGCAGGAGTATGTGTCTGGCCTTTGCGTCGATCAGTTCCTGGGCCTCCAACACCTGCCTCTCACTGGCATAGAGATTTTCAATTCTGAGTCTCACTTCGTGTGGCATAGCCTGCGTGAGATAGAGGTAAGCCTGGTCTAGTTGCTCTTCTTTCACAACAATGCCGTAGGCTTGATAGCCTTCGTAGAGGATAGGGACAGTAGCTCCATCCTGTTCCGCTTCAAGTATGGTGTATCTGTCAATAAAGTCGCCAAAAATATGCTGTGTGAGCCGCCTCGTGCCGATCATGATAGGAGTCCCGGTAAATCCGATTTTGGCGCAGTTAGGCAGTGCGTTCATAATATTGCTGTGCAGTTTGCTCGTATGAGAGCGATGTGCTTCGTCTACAATAAGCAAGATATGAGGCGAACGATCCAGGTCCGGCAATGTCGGTACATCTTCTTCCTGCTCACCTGGCTCATCGGCCCGAGCTTTCTGGATCATAATAAAAATGATATCGTCTCCTGGACGGGCCAGCAGCGCTCTTGCCTGGGGAATATCCCTGGCGACCTTTATACCTTCGCCGGTGAGCTGCATCGTCTGTCGCAGTTGATCCTGCAGGTCCTGCCGGTCGGTAATGATGACGATTTTGAAGGTGCTTAACCCTGACAGTCGGCGCATCTTTCGGATAAGAAAGACCATAGTCAAACTCTTACCGGAACCCTGGGTATGCCAGATAATGCCCCCTCGTTGATCGTCCTGATCAGGCGTTTTGAGGCTGCCATGCTGTAGACGGTAAATGGATTTCTGGACCGCACGATATTGCTGATAGCGTGCAATAAGCTTAACAGTACGCCCGGCATCGGTGCGGAAAAGGATAAAGTTTTGGAGGAGATCGAGCAGGTTTTCCTTGCGTAATGCGCCTGCTACGAGAAGTTGCTGGCTGCTCAGGTGTTCAGGATTGCCCACGCTCAGATCCTGCGCAAGTTCTTCCAGTTTGCGAGGATAGGGGTCCTTCCATTGTTGATATTCTGTAGCATCGGTTCCCAGTGTGCCTAGCTTCGCGAGGTAAAAGCAGGTGGCAACGAGGAAGAGATTGAAGTGAAACAGTGCAGGCACCCCTTCTTCCTGGCTAGCATAGCGCTGTAATTGTGCAACTCCTGCTTCGATAGGGTCGGTTAGCGCCGGGCTTTTACATTCGATTACTACAAGCGGTATACCATTGACGAACAGCACTACATCAGGAATAATAAAACTGTTCCGTCCCGGGACTTCAATACGGAATTGGTTGAGCGCTAAAAAATCGTTATAGCCTGGATGCTCAAATTCGATAAAACGGACGTGACGGTTGGCGCCATTTTGATAGTCGGGGGTTCCACTGACATAGGTGCCCTCACAGAGCAGGCGCATACCCTCTTTGTTGGCCTCTAACAACCCGGAGCCGGGGGATTGCAACCGCTCCAGCGCATGAATTGCCTCATTGATCTGCTGCTCGGTAAGCTCAGGCTTTCCTGCTTCCCGATTAATACTGCGAATAGATTCCTTGAGACGTTTTTTGAGCAGGACATCACGATAGGTTTCACGGCCCTCGGCGGCAAGATAAGGAGTATCAGGATCGCGTTCGTGGGGGTAGAGCCAACCTGCTTGGCGCAACTGCTCAATCAGCCTGTTCTCGACGTAGATGCGCTCTTTAGGGAGGTTAAAACGCGCTTGAATATCCTCGCTCGCCCGAACGAGATTCTCTTCTACAGGGGGCTCGGAGCCGATACCCAGGCGCGAGACGGCAATTTCTCCTGCCTCTGTCAGGATGAGTTCTCCGCTATCCTCTTGCAGGAAGCCCATCACCTTTAGCCGGTGTAGAAGATCGTCTAGCTCACGCTCTGTAAACTCATATTCACGCAAAAAGTCCTCTCTACGCGTGCAAAAGAGTGACTTGACCGTCCAGAGGATAAATAATGCTTGCTCATTGGTCAGGACATCAGCCAGTTGCCACTCGAAAACATCGGGGTCTATCATAAACTACCTCTCGACCATCGCACGCTCGTAGGCGTAGAGAAGGCGGCGTTGTTCAACGCGCTGCACTGCCATTGTGAGTACGTTGCAGCTAGTTACTTCGTCATCAGTATACCAGTAAACGGCACCGTTCCCACCTTCAATCGTCGCAATAGCTGCTCGATGCACAAAGGTATTCCTGAAGATTTCAGGCACCAGGACAAAGACCTTTGCAGCTATATCGCGGCGCTCACAGATAGTCAGTTCTGCAATAACCCCACCTGCACTCTTATCCAATAGAAGGATGAGAAAATCTGCATACTTTGCCTGTTGAAGCGCCTTCAGGAGCAATCCTTTGCTCTCTGCGAGGATTTGATCCAGAGGATCATTCCCGTCGTCAAGCTCCTCGCTAAACATCGAAAAATGCCCGTTCTCTTCCAGCTTCGTCCTGATCTCCCAGCGTTTTTTAGCAACCGGAGTGTCGATATCTAGCGCTGGTCCCCATACCAGGACGGCAAGGGCGACTGACTGTAAAACGTCATGTAGGCTCTGTTTGTAATCGGTAAGAAACCGCAGCCTGCGCTGTTGAGCAGCAGCAGAGAGTCCTCTTGGTAACGCTTTGATAGAATGTGTCCCCTGACTTTGATCCATGCCTCGTCCCTCATGCCTTCATAAACATCCGTAGACCCTAACCCAGTAAAAGCCTCTTCTGTGCAGTTAATACTATATCAAAGCTGTCTGTCAAGCAAGCAAATATAGTGCAAGGAAGTTACATCAGTAACCTGTCTTCTCATGATCACCATCCTTCCAACTCCTCATCGGTGACTACACGTACTCTTCCAGTCAACAGATCATGCATCAGGCCTTTTTTGAAAAGCTTGAGCTTCTCTAGACAGTCTTCTTCGATAAGTTCAATAGAATGGAGGACATCAAGAACAGCGAGTATAAGCTCCTGCTCCTTTATTGAAGGGCAGGGAATAGGTATGCTAGCGATATCTTCACTAGAAACACCTGAAACAGCAACCTGGCGAATAAGTGGGATTCGTAGTCTAAAACCTAAGTCACTATTGAGGAAGTAGTTAACAAAAGCGGATTTTATTCGCTCAACACGAAGTCTCACGCGAATAATAGATGATTCATAAGTCGTTTTTTCGGGAAGATCAGAGATCAAAGAGCATTGACCTGCACCTTCAAAGTTCAGAGACCTGCGAGCAAATACTAAATCACCAGGCATCAGTTGAAAACGCTCCAGTTCAGAAGATGTAATTTCTACTCGTGTGGAGTCTGAGGTATCTACAATCAATCCTCTGAACATTTGAGGCATATGTATCATTAATGTGCCTCTGCCATAATATCTGCTAGGCTTGTAAAGGCCATTTCTTGCAGGTATTGAATACAGATCTTCGAGTCTTCTTACCTCCCACTCTCTCGGAATCTTCCCTAATACCGAATCCTTGAACTGCTCAGGGTGAGCGATTGGATCACGCAATTGTCCGTTCTCGTCGATGCCGCGAGTAAGGAGATCGTGTAGTAATCCTACCTTCTGGAGCTTGAGCTTGGCAATAGCGTGCTCAGTATAAGATATCTGCTCATCAACGGCATCAAGAATATTCGCAATGTGGCGCTGCTCTTTAACTGATGGGAATGGAAAAGCAAAATTAAGAGTGTGTCGGAACTACGTAGCCCCCGAGCGGAAAGGAGTCAAGCGAGTCAGAAAGAGTCGGATCGAAGCAATCTGGATCAGGGCTTCGCTGCTGGAAGGCAAGCCCTCATAATCGCGAGCCAGAC
>Ga0209061_1002543_pt1 | contig 22726 bp, 19 predicted proteins | sample Coa_R1_10_FD_187157 | JGI IMG/M metagenome (GOLD analysis project Ga0209061, IMG submission 187157) | Surface soil microbial communities from Centralia Pennsylvania, which are recovering from an underground coalmine fire - Coalmine... | ecosystem: Environmental > Terrestrial > Soil >...
GCCGGCGCTCGGGCCAAAATCAGTGGGGCATGTGGCGCGCTTCGTGCTCGATCACGCGCCCTGCCCCGTGCTGCTCGTGCGTCCCCTGGCGCGTGAGCAATTCCCCATCGATCCCCGGCCCCCGCATCCGCCGCACCCACCGCCCGGTCCTGGCAGAGGGCCGCGCCCCTAGCGAGAAGATGGAACACTCGAAGGCAACGGACGTACAAGGCTCCCTTCAAGAGTGCGACGCAGTCGCGATGTGTGCAAACAGGATCGCGTGTCAGACATGGGCGAGTTTTTCCGGGTTGGCAATGATGCGAATCGCCTGAATCTGCCCTTGCTCTACATCGATAGTCAGGACGGCGAACACGTGCTCACCTGAGGATATAAGCATTGCCGGCTGGCCGTTGACTACAACGTACTCCCTATGATAGCCCTGAGGCCAGAAGCGCCTCGTGCCCACGCTGAAACGTGCCACCGCGTCACGCCCGCGAATCGGACGCAGCGCAGCCTGTTTGACTTTCCCGCCCGCATCCGTCCACAGAACCACATCCTCGGAGAGCAGGCTTATCAAGGTCTTCATCTCGCCAGTCTCAACTGCCTGGGCATAGCCGTTGAGCAGTTGCTGATGCATTTCGCGCGAGGCCGAGAAGCGTGGCCGGTGCTGCCGGAGGTGCTCTTTCGCCCGGCTAAACGAGCGGCGGCAGGCGGCTTCGCTCTTCTCAAGCATGGTCGCGATCTCAGCAAACTCGTACTCGAAGACTTCGCGCAGCAGGAAGACCGCTCGCTCGAACGGTTGAAGCTCCTCCAGCAGGACCAGGAAGGCCAGCGAGATCGACTCCTGCGTGTTGACGCGCTGTTCCGGGTCGCCAGTTTCAGCAGTCTCCGGTGTGAGGATCGGCTCCGGCAGCCAGGGACCAACGTATTGTTCTCGCTTCCTGCGCGCGAGCTGAAGTTGATCCATGCATAGGCGCGTGATGATCGTAGTGAGATACGCTTTGAGCGAGTGAATAGCCTCCGGCTGTGCGGCCTGGTAACGCAGGTAGGTTTCCTGCACCATATCCTCGGCATCCATCGCGCTACCGAGCATGCGGTACGCGATGGCAAAGAGGTAGGCGCGGTAGGTCTCCAAAGATTCCACTTTGTTTCCTGCCTTATTTTCTTTCCAATAGTACTTGGTCATCATACGTTTGAGGAGAGAAGGGTGAGACGGGTCCAATTCGCTCTCGCGACGTACCCCGCGCCCCGTCAAGGGCTGCTGCCCCTGATACCTGTCTCCCAGACAGGGTTCCCCGCTTCACTCCTTACCCTATCTTTGACTGAGTAATAGAAAGACCGGATGGCTGACCGCAGTGCGCTCAAACTCCTCAAGCGAAGATCTGGCAGTGACGCCGTAGTATTTCCCGAAGGGAAGACCGGCCCTGATCTCTTCTCGCAGGAAGAGTGCGGCCTCTTTGGGAGGCAGCTCTATTGCGTTGACAGCCTCAGAACGGCCCCCGCGCGTGAGAATGGCTTCTTTTGCTGCACGCAGATTGCGCACCCAATCCACAAGTCCATATGGAGCAACCAGGTAGCGCCTCCCATCCCGCTCAAGAATTACTATCGGCGTGGTGCGCGGCTGCCCGCTTTTGCGTCCTCGCACGGTGAGCAGGCATATGGGGGTGTTCCCGGGTCCCACCATCTTGAAACCTGCGCGCAGCAAAGTCTTAATGAGAATATTCCCCAGATGCACAAACTGTGGAACTTGCGATGTTTTTGCCATATGTTCTATCTCCCTCTATTTTCAACTATGCGGGCTGGCTCTGGAATGCCTCTTTCCCAAAAAACTCAAGCAGGCTGGGCTGCACAGAAACTGTTGCTACTGCCACAGCCTTGTGCAGATATGTATCAGTAGTGAGTTGTTGAAGCATACAGTCCGCCAGATCTGCCCTGGAGGTATATTGTTTGTTGATATGCTCCTCGGCCATCTGGTAGTCAGTGACCGAAGGCGTCTCAAAGAGACCAGAGGGGCGAACGATAACCCAGTCAAGATCACTATTCTTCACCAGCGTTTCCATGCGCTCCATATCTGTATATGTCGTCCGGCCAATCGTGTTAATAACGATTGGTTTGAGGACTTTCTCAAAAATGAACCCTCCGCCGCTATCAAGGTAGCGAACCTGAGGATCAGTTGTACTCGAACTCACGCAGACGAGGCGACGAACGCCATAGCGATGCATAGCCTGCATAATATGCGCGACGCCCTCTGAATATACGGTTATCGGTTTGCGGCTAAAGGGGACACCGAGAGTAGAAAGCACGGCATCCTGTCCGGCCACTGCCTGTTCCACCGATGAAAGATCGAACACGTCTCCGCGCATCACCTGCAAACGTTCGTGCCGGAGAGGGAATGCCTCCGGGTGGCGGGTGACTGCCGTCACCTCATATCCTCTGGCAAGCGCCTGTTTCGTCAGAACTTGCCCTGTCGCGCCATTAGCTCCAAAAATGACTATTTTCATGATATGCCTCTTTTTAATAACTTTTTAACTAACCCTATTAACCACCTGTTTCTCAAGACGAGTAAGGTTGTTTACGTGATCACCTGTGATCGTCACAAAGTAAGAGGGCTAAACTATCCTTTTTGGGACAGGTTTTGGTCTGATTTTTGTGTGCCAGATATATTGTATGCCGGGAAGACGAGGGATCTGGTCAGCCCCGTTTACCGCTTTCGCCGGTCTCGATAAGAATGGCTTCTTGCATGTTCAATAGAGACCATACCATCAATAGCCGTGAAGAGACGCCCATCGGTGTCCTCAGCGACACCGGGCTGCTCCTGGTCGAGCGCTACCGGGGCAAACGCGTGCTGCGCTCGCTGCTGCTTTCCGGGGAGCAGGATGCGCCGCAGAGCCTGTTCGAGCAGATCTGGCAAAGGGAACTGGCGCAGGTCTGGGTGCTGCCGGGAACTTCCCTCTCGCGGCATGTCACCTGCCCCTGGTTGGAACAGGCCAGCCCGCAGTGGATCGCGCTTGCTCATCCCGTCCCGGGTGAGCCAGAGAGGCCCGCCTGCGCTTTTCTGTTGCCTGAAGCGAGTGCGCGGCGGCAGGGCCGTCAACTGGCCCTTGTTTTCCCGGAGCATGCCGGATGGGGCTGGAAGCTGGATGACCCGACGGCTCTGCTGGCGACGGTCACGTATCTGCACGAGACCCTGGGCCGCTCCCTTCTCGACGCTCCCGCGCTGGTAGCTAGCCAGATCCTTACCGACCTGGTTGGCGATGAGGTGAGCGCGCCGGCGCGTTCCCCGGCCATCGATGTGAACATGCTCAAATGCAGCGATGGCGTCCCGCTGTGCCCGCGCGATCAGGGTGATGATCTCGTCTGGATGCGCCCGTTGACGTTCAGAGAAGAGCGCCAGAGATATTTGCACAAATACAGCCACTTCTCGCGCTCGCTCGAAGCGTGCATGAGCGTCCAACTGGGAACGGGAACGCCGCAGCATGACACAGATGGGCGAGGATATGATGGGCTGCATGCTGGCCTCTGGCGTATCAAAGGGGAGCGGCTGGGTTCGGTTTTTGATGGCAAACAGCTTCCTTGCGGCCTCGCATATGAGTGGATGAGTACTCCGCAGGTCAGGTGTTGCCAGGAGATGGGCTATCAGGTGCGGATACAGGAGGGCTACCTCTGGCCTCAATCGCAGCCGCTGCTCAGGCCGTGGGCTGCGACCTTGTGGCAGGCTGCGGAGCGCTTATACAGCCAGCGTGCTGCCTATCGTCATGCCCAGGCGCGGGCCAATGCTATCCACAGCATCCGCCTCCTGGCGGAACAGGGTGTGGCCCTGCTCGCTCAGGACCAGGCCGCCGGAGGGTGGGCGCGCCCGGATTTATGGGTGCAGGTGGTCGGACAGCGCCGCGCTCAGCTCTTCGCGCACCTGGTCCGTCTCGTAAGAAGGGGCATCATGCCGGTTCTCATCAATCAGGATGCATTCTGGGTGGTTTCCAATGATCCCAATCCGCTCACAGCGGTCCCCGGCCTGCTCACTGGCCCGCGCTGGCGGGGCTATAGCACGGGCTATGCCGCTCCGCTGCCCCTATCCGCTGAGATCCGCACGGCGCTGCGCTCGGAACAGTCGCCTGCCGAGGTCATCAAGATGCTCGATACTCTGGCGGGGCAGTTCTCTCCGTAGTCGCGCGCCGGGACTGCTCAAGGGATATATGTGATTATGCGCCGCAGGCGCGAATCAGCGCAGCGCGAAGGCAGGCAGCCCTGTAATCTCTCGTCCGACGATGAGCGACTGAATCGTGCCGGTGCCTTCGTAGGTGAAGACCGCTTCAATATCGGCGTGATGGCGGGCGATATGATGCTCCAGCAGAATACCGTTGCCGCCCAGCATTTAACGCGCCTCGGCGACAACCTCGCGCGCGAGCCGGGCATTGTTCATCTTCGCCAGAGAAGCCATAGCCGCCGTCATCCTGCCCTGCGCCTGGAGCTGGCTCAGGCGCAGGCATAAGAGCTGCATGGTCGTCACGTTGGCGAGCATCGAAGCCAGCTTGTTCTGGATGGTCTGGAAACTTGCCAGTGGGCGACCAAACTGGACGCGCTCCCTCCGTCAAAAGCTCACCCATCAGGTAAAAGTCGGTCCCCGGCGAGTGTCCGAAATTTTGTTGCAGATTCACTACTATATACGCTTCATTTCTTTATCGTACATAGAACTTGACGAGATAAATTATATACTATACACTCGATATCGAGAGAGGAGCTTTTTCCCTTTTTTTACCCTTAACTGGCCGCCTTCTCTTTTTGAGCAGGGGGATAACTTCATGGATGCAGTGGAAGGCGCTCAAGATCCGCGTACCAAATACCGCCAGGCAATAGATGCCCATACCACAGGTCGCTTTCAAGAGGCAGAACGTATGTTCAATGAGTTGCTGGTGGCATTACGTGGAAGTGGCTCCTGGGAACCAGAAAAGATTCCAATACTCATCAAAGTAACCTTCTGGCTGGCCCATAGCCAGCAAATGCAAGGCCGCTATGTCGAGGCCGGCCAACATTATAGAGACCTTCGCGAAAGGATTATTACCAACGATCTTGCTGTCAATGATGAACAGAGCCTCTGGTGTTTGACAAGCGCCCTTACCTATCTAGCAGAGTGCGATGCTAAATCCTCGGAATCATTAGCAACGACGAGGGAAAAGACTATCACGGATGCTTTAGGCTGGCTTATCAGGATTGGCAAGTATGATGAGTGGTCCGCTGGCTTGCATCTTCAGCTCGGGCTTTTCCATAAGGAGCGCGATGATCTGAACCGTGCTTGCAAGGAACTGAAAAAAGCCCTGGAAATAGCATGCGAGCATAGCGAAGCTCCCGGCTATCCTCTGGCAATCTATAGGCTTGAACTGGCTGATCTCCTCTGTACTATAGGTCGTCCTGACCTTTATAAAGAGGCTATCGAACTGGCAAGACAGGTATGGTTAACGGCAGATAACGATATCGCGAATCGGCGGCGCGCGTACAAAATTCTGATTTATGCCAGCCTGGAACTGAGAAAAATGACTGCCAGAGGCGTTCAGCTTCAAGGAGTGGAAACAGAATTCGACGCCTATCAGCTTCTCACGCCTCTTCATATTGAGATAGAGCAGATCTCAAATGTCGTCAACAATTTATCTGCAAAGGTAGTGAGCATTCCCGACGAAGTAACGCGACAGGTCCACCACCTTGACGAAGTAGTTAAAGATTTTGAACGGCTGATCGAGCGCATGAACATCATGATGATAAACCAGGCTCAGCAATCGATCAGAGACCTCGGAACTACCGGTGCGGTCAGGCATCCCCCCGGAGAAAAAAGGGCGACAGGTACTGAGGAAGAGCCGACCGGAGTTTCTGGCAGCCAGCAGCATGAGCAATCGAAACACATTAGCTGCCTGGTAACTTTGCCTCTGGGAAAAGATAATCCCGCCTATGAGACCATCTTGCTGCCGGCTCTGCGAGAAGTTCTGGAACTGGATCCTTATTATTGGGAAGTGATTTATACAGGCGAAACCATTTATGAAGAAACCGAGGAACGCAACTTTGTGGCCCAGACCAGATTAGCGCACGCTTTTGTGGCTGATGTCTCGGATCTAAATCCAAGAGTCATGATGGAGCTGGGATACATCTGCTGGAGCAAGAATCAGCAACCGCTTATCTTACTGGATCACAAAAACATCACGCGCACGCTTCCCGGAATTGCTAACCATATCCCGATCTCATATTCCCTGGCTACAGGTGACAATGCTATTGAAAGCCTTGTTACAACCTTCAAAAGAGAATTTCGGAAACACAACTCTATCCTGATGCTTAATAGTAAAAAAAAGGAACACTATTTGTCAAAGTTGCTCTTGTGTAAAACGTTTAATCAAGCGGAAGATATTTCGGAGATGATATCTCAGTTCTACAAAACAGCGGAGGCTTTTTTACGGACCCCTGTAGAAACAATTATAGAGAATCTGCCTGGTATCGGAAAGGGGGTGGCGAGGGGCTTGAGAGAAGATATTGCTGACTATTTCAAAAAGAAGGATTTGATTCGAGAATAGGTATTACTATCAATACCTGTTAAGTGATATTATAGAGGAAGTAAGGATGTCGAACTCACGAAATGAATTGAACAGACAAGGGAGACAAATTGCGCATACTATCTGTTTAGCCACACTGCCTGCTGAAGCGCCTACAACCTTTGCTTATCGCAGCATATTGCTACCGGCTCTACAAGAGGTTCTGGAGCAAGGTCCTTATTACTGGCAGGTGATTACTACAGATCAGGTATATTATGAAGAAACCTTTGAGCGCAACTTTGTAGCCTGTGTTCACCAGGCTCATGCATTTGTGGCGGATATTTCTGATCCTGATCCAAATATGATGCTGGAACTGGGCTACATTCGCTGGGGTAGGGATGCTGACCGGCCTCTTGTTCTGTTAGAGCGAGAGGGTACGAGAAACGATCTTCCCAATCTCGCAGGCTTTAACCGCATACGTTATCCCGATACCAGAGGCCAGCATGCTCTAAGTGACTTTGCTCAGGCTCTCCGCGCTGGCTTCGCGAAACATAAAGCGCTGCAAGAATTAAATAGAAAGAAGTCGGCTCATTTTCTCTCACCGCTCCTCCTGTCGAACACATTTAACATACAAAAAGATGTTGCGGAACAGTTATCGCGCGCTTTTGTTACAATGGAAAACTTTGTGAATGCCTCTATAGGAGATATCAGGCAGAGAACTAATCTGAGTCCAGGAATAGCTCGGGGAATTCAGCAAGACATAGAATATTATCACAAACAGCTCAAGAGAAGCGAAGGGATTATAAGTGAGCAGCCGGGTCCTTTGCGTGTCTTTCTCTGTTATGCGCGCGAGGACGAGTCTATGGTGTCTGGCCTCTTTCAACGTTTAAATGACGAGGGTGGCATTGATCCATGGCTGGATAAAGAGAAGATACTGGGTGGTCAGAATTGGGATTTAGAAATTCATAAAGCCTTGCGAGCAACAGACGTAGTGATTGTATGTCTCTCTAACCGTTCTGTGAACAAAGCAGGTTATGTCAACAAGGAGATCAAGCTGGCATTGGACGTTGCCGACCAGCAGCCAGAAGGAACGATATTTCTGATTCCGCTTAAATTGGAAGACTGCCGCGTTCCTGATCGACTCGGTGCCTGGCAATGGATTAACTATTACGAGTCTGATGGATATAAGCGGTTGCTCCTCTCCTTGAAAGCGCGTGGAGACAGCCTGGGCCGTGCTTAAGAGTACTGCATATGAGAACTGGTGTTTCTTCATTATTCATGAAGAGAAGGGGAGCGCTGCATTGAAGGCCATGAGGGCCGATATCTGCCTGGTGGCGTCCTCTCTGTCGGGGCGGCGCGACCAGTGGAAGCCGAAGGTGTGATGCGGCGTGCGGGCATGCTGCCAGAGGGCATCGGCATTCCTCATGATGAATTGGCGATATGGCTCGCATGCGAAGGGAAGGCCAGTGATGTTGGCGGCTACATGGTAAAAGCTGGCGAGGTTCTGCATGAAGATCCCCTTGAATTGTGGAGGGTTCTCATCCTTACTGCCAGGTGGCAGCGGTTCTAGCAAGATGCCATTGGCATCGACCAGCGTGGCGAGAACGGCGCTGGCAATATTGCTGGCATCGATAAGATACTGGATTTCGCCCTGCGCGCTGGTAGCTCTCTCGGCTGTACACAGGAACATCTCTGCCAGCGCGCCCAGGATCACGCCCTGATTATATGTCCAGGTAATGCCTCCGTTATTCTGGCAATTCCTCAGTCCATCGTTGATAAGATACTGCTCGTTCTGCATGCCACTATCGAGAAACCAGCGCCATGCTACAGTGGCCCGGGTCAGGTAGTCATCAATCCTGGTGCGCCTGTAGAGGTGCGCGGCCAGGGAAAGAAACAGTTCGTTGGGGATGGCATTCTTATAGTCACGATCCTTTCTCCACCAGATACCGCCGCCACAAACGTCATCCCAGCCGCCGCACATATCGGCGAAAAGTCTCTCGGCCATCTGGAGGTAGTGGTCCTCGCCGGTCAGATCGTAAACGCGAAGCCAGGCCAGGCCCCACCAGCCCTCGTCGTCGTAATAACGATTGAGAAAGTTTTCTCGCCTGTTTTTCGCGAAGGTGTTGACAATTACTGGCAGGTAGCGGTCAGTCTGCATCAGGGAAGAGTAATCAGCTATGGCATAGATAGCGTTGGCCGCGTTCCACCATCCGGTGGTGGCCCACAGACCGCTGTGCCAGTTGTACCAGCGCTGCAATGCCTCAAGACATGCCGTGGCGTAGGCCCGGTAATCGCCCATAGCTCGCTCCTTCGTAAGCGTTTCCTCGCGCCTGCGGTGCTCGCCTGCTATATTTTGTGTTGCGGGAAAATGCGCGCAGCGCATTTTTTCACACCACAAAATATATCCATTGGGCGGCGGAGCCGCACTCCACTTGCCTTTTTGATACGTTCCTGCTAAACTAAGTTATAGCAGAAAAATCAATGCAACAGGTTTTATTGATGTTATATAGCATAAATACCGTTTTGCAGCGTCATCACGAAGAGATCCTTCAGGAGCTGCATCGTGCATTTATTATGCAGACTGCAACGCTTACGGAAGAGGTCAATTATGATACGCTCTTAAACATGTATGGGCAGATGCAGTATCATCTCGGCTGGCTTGATCAGCAATTTCGTCCTGCCGAGGGCAATCCTGGCAAGCTGCTGCGTCCGAAACTTCTTCTGCTGAGCTATGAACTGGCCTGGGCGCTGGAACATAATTCCACGACGGATTCCCCTGAACTTTCTTTGAAACCGGTTCTACCTGCGGCTGCGGCGATAGAACTGACGCATAATTTTACGCTGCTGCATGATGATATTCAAGATGGAGACGTTGAGCGCCGCCATCGCCCTACGGTCTGGTCCTTGTGGGGAGTGCCGCAGGCGATTCTTGTTGGGGACGCCCTGCTCGCGCTGGCCCGTCTCCATCTATGGAAAGTGCTCGATGAGGGGGTAGAGCCTTCAACCGCGCTGCGCCTGGCTAAACTGCTTGACGCAACGGTGCTCAGGCTGACCGAGGGGCAGCACCTCGATATGTCCTTTGAGCAGCAGGCACAGGTTTCTCTGGCGAGCTATGAGGAAATGATTGGCCGCAAAACGGCCATGCTGATGAGCTGCGCGGCGGAGATGGGGGCAATATCTGGAACCTCTGACCAGGAGGTTATCGCGGGCCTGGCTCGCTTTGGTTACGCCCTGGGACTCGCGTTTCAGGTGCGAGATGACATGCTGGGCGTGTGGGCGACCGAGGCGGAGTTAGGGAAGGTCTCCGCCGGCGATATCTACCGGCGTAAGAAAAGCCTGCCTATCCTCCATGCCCTCCAGCATGCGCAGGCGGAGGATCGACAGGCAATGGCGAAGATATATAATCAGGATGCGCCAGTTACCGCCGCACAGGTGCAGGAGGTGCTGGCTATCTTCGAGCGTGCGCGGACCAGGGAGTACTGCGCAGGGTTCCTCTCGCAGCAGTGCCAGCAGGCGCGCGGGCTGCTTGCTCAGATAGCGGCTCCGCGCAATGTGCTTGCCACGCGCGCCTGCACCGACCTTGAGACAATTATAGATTTTTTGCAGAGCGAGTAACAGAATCGGGCGTGTATGGGTAGGAGGTGCGCCCGGGCCGCCGCGAGAGGATTCTGTTGCGATGCTGGTTGTTAAACTTATCCTGGCCGTCCCGATGTGCTCTGTTCAACGATCTGAAGCACTTCGCTGCGGCTGAGCTTGCTTTCGCCACGCGCTAATGAATCCAGCGTAGCATAGGCCAGGGCGAGGGGAATGGTGCAAAAATCCAGCACCGGGCCGGGCGGCAGGGAACTGGTATAGGCATCCGCCAGAGCCAGGTTGCGCCGCGCGTAGGCTTGCATGTCTTCCGCTCGCCACCCGGAAGGAAAGAAATCCACGCCGCGCGCCAGGTCTTCCGCGTGGTTGCGTATGATGTTCACGGCTTGCAGGCCGCGCCCGAAGCCGACGGCAAGGATGCGGTTCGTCTGAGTATTGTTGTACCAGGCCCACAGGTCCGACAGCAGCAGGCCAACCGAGCCGGCTACGCTGAACGTGTAGCGGTCCAGATCCGTTTCGGTTTGAATCTTCCAGCCGTTCTCCGCCCACTGTGCCATGCGATCCGCCATCGTCGCCGTTGCTTCCCACACGCGCGGAGCGATGGTCGAAGGAGCGAGCAGCGCCCACTCGCCCACGCGCAGCGTCACTTCCGCGAGTTGATGCTGGTAACGACTCAGCGTTGCCAGGAAGTCGCCGGGGGCAAAGGTCGTTTGCAGCGTGCGGCTGATCGAGTGCAAAAGCGTGGTCTTTGTGGGATTATCCAGCCCGGGGTGATCCTCTATCTCATCGATGGCGCGCAGGCACAGGTAGCCTGACATGACGGCATCTTGCAGGCTACCTGGCAAACGGCTGATGGGGATAAAGAACGTTCGGCTGGTCTTTTTCAGCATCTCTAACGCGTTTTCACCAATGCTCACAGTTTCAACTCCTTCCACGGTCAAAAAAAGCAATAAGTCCTTTTAGTGAGGGATGATTTTAAAATGGGGACACCCCAGGCCCCGCCAGGAGGGCTACCGCCCTCCTGGACCTCGCGTATCGAGCCAGGCTTTCAGCACATGCGCCGCTCGCAGTGCGCAGCGCGGGGCCGTATAGCTGAGCCAGAACAACTCTTTCCAGAGCCTCGGCTGGAGTATTGCCCTTGTGGGCCGCAGCCATTCTGAGGATATGCCATGTTCTGGGCTGTCCAGTACGACCCGGATCGCTGCCACGCGCAGATTTCGTTCTGCAAGGAGGCCCGTTTCCATATCAGCGGCGACGAAGCCCCGCTGCGCCCAATCATGGCGGTCACTACCGGTGATAAGGGATCCGGCGGTCAGCAGTGGCCCGGTATCGGGTTGAAAGTGCAGCGTGCGTGCGGCTTCCACCAGTGACTCTACAAGGGTGGGATCGCAATGTATGATCCTCCCGTCAGCAAGGCCGATCTTCTCGGGTATCAGCACGGTCCCCGGAGGCAGCCCGGAGACGAGCGCACCTGCCAGGCCGCATACAATTACAATGGAGTCCTCGCACGCCCCTTTCCAGCGCGCGAGTTGCATGCCGGCCCGGCGAGTACGAGCACGGGGAAGTACATATCGCACTGCCCAGTACTCAAGAACTGTTGGCGCTAGAATTTCTATGTTATGCATCACCGAGCAACAAAAAAGGTACACCAACCGGGCATTATATGGTATTGCGTCAAGAAGCGCCTCCCACTCTTATCACGTTGCATAGCCATTGTCGCGGTACCATCGTACCGCGCGTTCCAGAGCAGCGGTGACGGATGTCGCTGCGTAGCCAAGTTCCGATTGTGCCTTAGCGGAACTGGCATACATGTGATAACGAGCCATGCGAACGCCTTCCAGCGGGATCAGTGGCGCCGCCATACCGCCTGCCCCATGCTGGAAGAGCCGGCAGCGAAACTCGTCGGCCCAGCCGAGGGTAAAGGCCAGTTGATAGGGAATGCGGGCAGTCGGGGCACGGCGACCACAGATCTGTGCCAGGCGCTGCCAGAGTTGGGACAGGCTCATATCCTCTCCGCCGACCAGGTAGCGCTCGCGGGGCCGCCCATATTGCAGCGCGAGTACATGCGCCCGGGCAACATCCTCCACCGGCACGACGTTCAGTCCTCCGCCCAGCGTGGCAAAGATGCGCCCGCGTATAAAATCCACTATCATCTTCCCCGTCGGTGTTGGCTTCCAGTCCCCCGGCCCGACGGGCGCGGTTGGCAGGACCAGGACGACTGGCACGCGCGCCGCCAGCGCTACTCGCTCTTGCTGCAATTTCGAGTGGTGGTATGCCGAGGTATCGGTCTCGTCGGCATAGTCATCTTCGTTTGCCGGGCGCCCGCCACGACTCGGCCCCACGGTTGACGAACTTGATGTGACGACGGCGCGCTCAATGCCTGCCTGGTACGCCGCCTCCAGCAGCCCGGCGCAGCCGTGCACATTGGTAGCGAGTATCCTGTGATGCGCACCCGGGGAGAAGGAGTAGAGCGCAGCCACATGCACGAGATAGCGACAGCCCGCCATGTGCTGAACCAGGTCGCCCGGGCGAAGAATATCGCCGCGTACAGCGGTGCATCCGTCGAGCGGTGGCAGCGGCCTGGAACCTGGACGCACCAGGGCGCGCACGCGATAGCGAGCCGCGAGCAGGGCGCGCAGCACATGACTGCCCACGAAGCCGCTTGCTCCGGTCAAGAAAACAGTCTCGCCTTCTCCTGTCATCCCCTGGCTCCTCCTCTGCCATTACACGAATTAAGGGTTCCCCTCTGGTGCGCAGCCGCGCGATTTATCGCGCCATGAAACCGCCCTGGAAGCCGAACGAGCGCGATGAATCGCGCGGCTGCGCACGGATGAGTTAACTGTGGGTAGTTTGCAGGGTGCCGCGCAGCACATCGACGGCGGCTCGTAGCGACTCGCGGGGGGACTTCATCGTGGCGGCCACCGCTGAGGGTTCATAGCCGCAGTGCGCCATGCAATTTGCGCAGCGGGGATCTTTACCGCGTCCGTACTTCTCCCAGTCGGTTGTCTCTATCAACTCTTTGTAGGAACTGACGTACCCGTCGGCCATCAGATAGCAGGGCCGCTGCCAGCCCAGCACCGAATAGCTGGGTATGCCCCAGGCCGTACAACTGAAATCGACCTTGCCCTCCAGAAAGTCCAGATAGAGGGGGGAGTGATTCAGGCGCCACTTCTTGCGCTTGCCGCCCGCGAATGCCTGGCGGAAGATCTCGCGCGTCCGCTCGACCCCGAGGAAGTGTTCCTGGTCCGGCGCTTTCTCATAGGCATAGCCCGGTGAGATCTGCATGGAATCTACCTGCACCTCGTCGTTGAGGAAGTCGAGTACCTCGCGGATGCTGTGTGCGTCATCCTGGGTGAAAAACGTAGTGTTGGTGGTCACACGGAAACCCCGGCGTTTGGCCTCCTTGATGGCCGCGATGGCCTTATCGAAGACACCCTGGCGGCAGACCGATTGATCGTGGCGCTCCCTCAAGCCATCGATATGTACCGACCAGGAAAAGTAGGGGGACGGCTTGAACAGATCAAGCTTCTTGCCCATGAGGATAGCGTTGGTGCATAAATAGATAAAGCGCTTGCGTTCGACCAGCGCCGCCACGATCTGATCGATCTCACGATGGATCAGCGGCTCCCCGCCAGCGATGGAGACGATGGGCGCGCCGCACTCCTCAACCGCGTCGATGCACTGCTGGACGGAGAGGCGACGCCCCAGAATATCCTGGGGGTGCTGTATCTTACCGCAGCCGGCACAGGCAAGGTTGCACTGATAGAGTGGCTCTAGCTGTAACACCAGCGGAAACTTCTCGCGGCCCCTCAGTCGCTGCTGAATCATGTATGCTGCAACCCGAAGATTCTGGCGTAGTGTTATAGCCATAGCTTGTACTCCTCCTTTACGTAAGCGATAAGCTGTACCGGATGGTATTGTATACTATTCCCGCTCTTGCTATAATAATTATACCGTCAGGTGACAAGAGAAGGCAAACAGTCAGGAGGCGACATCATAGCGGCGGCATCCTCCTTACTTAATACACGTCCGAAAGGTCTATCTATGGAACATACCGAGCTGAGGGAAGCGGGGGAATCTCAGTCGAGGCTGGCCCTGGATCGAGCTGTGCAGTGGCTGCTGGATCATCAGGATAGCGAGGGCTGGTGGTGCGGCGAACTGGAAACGAATGTAACCATGACAGCGGAGCACGTTCTGCTGCTGCGTTTCCTGGGCCTCGATCTGGAGCCGATCAGAGAGGGCGCTATACGACATATCCTGAACAATCAGCGAGAAGATGGCTCATGGGCGCTCTACTTCGACGCTCCCGCTGACCTGAGCACCACCATCGAAGCTTACGTCGCGCTCAAGGTGCTCGGAGTTGATCCCGGCAGCGACGCGATGCAGCGGGCGCTCAGGGTTATTCACCGGCAGGGAGGAGTGGCGCGGGCCAGAGTCTTTACCAAAATCTGGCTTGCGCTTTTTGGCGAGTATCCCTGGTCCGGCGTTCCTACCATGCCGCCAGAACTGGTTTATCTGCCATCGTGGATACCGTTCAACCTCTACGACTTTGCCTGCTGGGCGCGCGGCACCATTGCCCCGCTGCTCATCGTAATCTCGCGGCGCCCGGTGAGGCCGCTGGGGTGCAGCGTGCCGGAACTGGTCGTGCCGGGAACCGAGCGCCTGCTGACCCGCGTGCCGGGATCGGGTATTTTCTGGTGGGCCGATAAGCTGCTCAAACTGTACGAAGCTTTCCCGTGGAAGCCCGGGCGTGCCCGCGCGCGGCGGCGCCTGGTTGATTGGATCGTGGAGCGGCAGGAGGCGGATGGAAGCTGGGGCGGCATCCAACCCCCCTGGGTGTATTCGCTGATCGCCCTGAACCTGGAGGGCATGGGCGTCGATCACCCGGTCATGCGCAAGGGAATCGAGGGCCAGCAGGGCTTCGTGATAGAAGACGAGGACGGGTGGCGTTTTCAAGCCTGCATGTCCCCGGTCTGGGACACCGCCTGGGCGCTGCTGGCCCTGCGCCGCGCCGGGATAGGACGCGACCATCCGAGCGTGCGGCGCGCGGTCCAGTGGCTCCTGCAAGAACAGATCTCTACCGGCGGCGACTGGCAGGTGCGCTGCGGCAACGTGCCCTGTGGCGGCTGGGCGTTTGAATTCGAGAACGACATCTATCCCGATATCGACGATACGGCGGTTGTCGTCCTGGCATTGCTCGAAGGTGGGGAGGAGAGAGATATGCGGGCCGCGATAGATCGCGCGGCGCAGTGGGTGCTGGTTATGCGGTCACGCAACGGGGCCTGGGGCGCCTTCGACAAGGATAATACGCGTCAGGTTGTCTACCGGCTGCCGTTCGCAGACTTTGGCGCGCTGCTCGATCCGCCGTCCGAAGATGTGACGGCGCATGTGCTGGAAATGCTCGCGCACGTAGAGGTCGCTGGCCGGGAGCGGATCATACGCGAGGCGCTTAAATATCTGAGAGAGACGCAGCGTCCAGATGGTTCCTGGTATGGCCGCTGGGGCGTCAATTACATCTATGGAACATGGTGTGTCATCTCGGCGCTGGCCGCGCTGCGCGATGCTGGCTACGCTGTGCAGGAGATGATCGACAGGGGCGCGGCCTGGCTGATCGGGCGACAGAACGGCGACGGTGGATGGGGCGAAACCTGCTACTCCTACGAGGACAGTTCATTCGCGGGCGTCGGGCGCAGCACGGCATCGCAAACGGCCTGGGCCGTCCTGGCCCTACAAGCGGCCGGTCTGAGCCGGCATCCCGCCTGCCAGCGCGGCCTGGCGTATCTGCGCGAGACGCAGCAGGCGGATGGCACCTGGGAGGAGCGGGAGTATACGGGCACGGGCTTCCCGCGAGACTTCTACATCAACTACCACCTCTACCGGCACATATTCCCAACGATGGCGCTGGCAGGAGCGGGTGATGATGTTTAATATTCAAATGCGGGAATGCCCGGAGCGCCCGTAAATTATGAACTTATCGAGCGAAGACCTCAATAACCCAATCATAGACCAGAGCCGAGGTAAAGGCAATGTTGTTAAGCCCACAATGACTATCGGCCCCATCGGTGATGGAAAGTCGATAAAATCGCCTGGGACAGTGCAATCTTTTATAGAATTGCTCTGCCTGCGCCACTGCCTCCGGTCCTTCTCCTTCCGCAGATAGGACCAGAGTGGGGCAGGTGATCTTGTGTTCCAGTCCTTCCAGGGTATAGGTCCTGGTCTTCTCGACAAACTCTGGGAACGTCCTGACTCCGTTATTCCAGAGCATATAGTTGTCAATCATGGCATCCCAGGCCCAGTCTGAGACAGCGCCTTTCCCTCCGGTCCCTTCCCGCTCTCTTGCCTCTTGCGATTGCCTGCTCAACAGGTCGTAGAAATTGCGAATAGGTGCATTCGCAATCAGAGCCTTGATCCGGGTGTCATGTGCGGCAGCTCTGGGAGCGAGATAGCCGCCAAAGCTGAGTCCATAGAGGGCCAGGCGCTCGTGGTCAACATCCGGGCGCGAGAGCGCATAATCAATGGCCGCTCCAAAGGGCACTTCAGCATCAGCGCGCATGGCCTGTTCTGGGTGGCGATGTAAGAGACCTCGCTGACCAGGAGCGTGAAACAGCAGGATATTCAGACCGCGTGCGAGGGCTTCTGGAACGCCGCCAAGAAAGTAGACCTCCTCTCCATGTCCATCCCCTCCTCCGCTCACGATCACCGTAGTACGGGGCTGGCCGTCCTTTGCAGCTTTGAAGAAGTAGCCGGGCATGCAGATCCCATTCTCAAAGGGAATATCGATCTTCTCAACCGGTGTCTCAAACAGGGCGATGGCTTGATCGAAGGCCGCGACACTTTCAAAGTAAATTGCATCAAAGTTATCCTTGTCGTGCCGGTCAAAGAAGAACTCGGCAGCGCGCAGGTAGTTATAGGCCCGCAGGAAGCTGGTTCTGGCTGTCTGGCGCTGCCCCTTTGCCAGCGCTACTTTCGCCTTCTCTGCGTTATGCCGTCCCTGTTCTGCCCACGCCTGGATATATGCAAGTCTCGTAGCTCCTTTGAGAGCGATGTCATATGCGACGCGCAGCACCTCACCGGCGGATGCGGCACCATACACCTCGTAAGAAAGAGTTCGAAGATACTGGAAATCTAGTAGCTCACTTTCAGCCAGATTCAGACGAGAGTAACTGGCTTTCAGTTGAAGTGGATTCGATGACATGATGTCTTCTCCTTCCTGATTCTCTCACTGCTCAGATGATCTTCATCTCTCAACAATCTGTCGGATATATGGCATACTGTTGTCAAGAACAGTGTAGTGCTGGAAGGCTTTCACTTCAACGATCAGATCTGAAGAACTGTCGGATATTCGACAAGGAGGACATTTTGACGAGCAAGAAGACTGATTTGCGAGTCAGACGGACGCGGATGGTATTGCGTGAAGCTCTTATTGCGTTGATTGAAGAGCGAGGCTTTGATGCAATCACTGTGGGAGACATTACGGAGAGAGCAATGGTCAATCGCACGACATTCTATCTCCATTATCAAGATAAGTATGATCTGGTCACGAGTATTTTCAGGGAAGCGATTGATGAACTCTCCAGAGGACTCGGGAATCCGCAAGAGGGTCCCGGCCGTGTCGATCCAGAACAGCCCCCGCAGGTATGGGTCAGGCTGTTTGAGCATTTTGCCGCTCATGCAAGGATGTATCGTGCCATGCTCGGTAAAGGTGGAAGCCCCTGGTTTGTGGCAAATTTGCGCGAGTACATAACCGACCTGGCACAGAAACGACTTCAAGCATCGCAGCAACCGTCCAGCCGCTATAGGATGCCTTCTGAGGTTGCTATTACGGCGATATCGAATGTGTTTATTGGAATGATCACCTGGTGGCTCGAAGGAAAGCAGCAGCATTCTCCCAAACAAATGGCAACATGGTTTTTGCGTTTTGCCCTCTATGGATACTATCATGCGCTGGGATTCGATGCCTCAGGTTTGTGCCACAGCCAGCCGGCACTCACGACGAGCAGGCAGAGAAGCGCGCCGATCAGCACAGCGATAGAGGCCCCATAGCCATTCGACAGCCAGCCCATCAGCAGGTATCCCGGCGGCACGCTGCCGTCGAAAAAGAGCACAGATACGCTTATGACGCGCCCGCGCAGGTGGTCCGGGGTGATGGTCTGGAGCATGGTCAGGGCCTGCGTGGCGAAGGCGTTCTCCATACAACCGACACCGGCGAGAAGCGCGATTGAAAGGGGATAGAGGCGCGATATCGCGAACGCTATCTCCAATATGGCGAAGGCCAGCATGCCAATCAGCATACGACGGATGGACGGCTGCTGGTTGCCCCAGGCCAGCCACAGCGCCGAGAGCAGCGCGCCTATACTGGTCGCGGCGGAGAGCGAGCCGAAGCCCGCTGCCCCCACATGCAGTATGCTGGTAGCAAAGATGGGAAGCACGACGTTGAAGTTCGAGCCGAAGAGCAGCACCAGGCCCACCACGACGATCACCAGCAACACGGCGGGCGTTTTCCAGACATAATCCAGCCCCTCTGCGAGCCGCTGCCAGGTGCTCCGGGAAGTCTGTATATCGCGCGGCGGCTGAGCGTACAGTTCGCGGCTCCTGATGAGCGCCAGGCCCGCGATTACCGGGAGGAAGCTGAGCGCGTTGAGCAGAAAGAGCATACCAACTCCGCTGATAGCGATGATGATGCCTCCCAGGCCAGGGCCTATAATCCGTGTCAGTGTCGAGATCGAAGAGGTCAGGGCGACGGCGTTGGGCAGGTCCTCGCGTCCAACCATCTCGACGACAAACGATCTGCTCGCGGGCCGGCCCAGGCTGTTCGTTATCCCTAGCAGCAGTGCCAGGATGTACAGATGCCAGAGCTGGATGGTTCCGGTGGCGATCAATATCCACAGAAGAAATGCTTGAAGCATAGCTGCCGATTGGGTTACGAGCAAAATGCCGCGCCTGGGCCAGCGATCAGCAAAGACGCCGGCGAAGATCGAGAAGAGCAATATTGGCAGGGCTTGCAGCGCACCCACCACGCCGAGCTGCCAGGCGCTGTGTGTCAACTCAAGCACCAGCCAGGACTGCCCGATGCTTTGCATCCAGGTGCCGGTCAGCGAGATGATCTGCCCGAACCAGTAGAGGCGAAAATTGCGCTGACGTAATGAGGTGAAGGCTCGAAGCAGATTCTTGCCAGCAAGCCTGAGTGCAGCGGTTGCAGGCGTTTTCTGTTCAGGAGCGCGCGCAGAGACAATCTGTTCCTGCGCGCGTGACGATTGCTCTTTCATATTCGCGATTCCTTCTGTATACGGAGAAATATCCTGACGAATACCAGCCGGACAGACCGGGATCCGTTTCTTGCGCTTGTCTGTTTAGACCGCCTGATTGCCGATACCATCACTCGCTTGCGCCTGCGGTATTTGCTAGATGGATATGGTTGTGATGCCAGACGCGAAGTGTCCGGCTTCACAACCATATCCATTCTTCGCGCGGCGGAGCCGCGCGAGCGGCAGGCCCAGGGGGACGGGGGCGCTGTGCATCAGCAGCCTCTTAGCAGGACTGGAGGAGAGTATACAGAAGGGACAGCTAAAAAACATCGTCCAAAAGAACGTTGTCAGGGGCTTGACAGATATAGTACAATTAAAATGAGAAAAAAAAGAAGTCTTTCAGGGTATGCTGCAAGCAAGTTTCTACTATTTATAAAACCCCCGCGCGGCTAACGACCAGATTGGCAATTAGAAAGGGTCGTGGATGTCTGTAGGGGCGCCGCGCCGCCGTCCTGGGCAATGCACCGTGACCCGTCTGCGGCGCAAGCCCGCCCGGTTCCCAAAAACGAATGGTAGGTGCAATCAATCCGGCGGGCTTGCGCCGCAGACGGGTTGACCGGGGAGGCACCTCCACGGCGGCGCGGCGCCCCTACAGCAAGGTTTGTGCCCCATCTTTAGCGCATAGCATTTCTTGGGAAGCGCTCATCGTATGCGGGCGTTGCCAGCAGATCTTGAAGCTGAATGGTTTTGCCGCGCTGCGGGCTGACGGATATCATGGCGATACGCGTCTCCAGCAATTCTTCCAGGCGCTTGAGATAGGCCCTGGCGGCTGGAGGCAGTTGATCGTAGGAAGCGATCCCCGTCGTACTGCATTGCCAGCCCTCCACCTCCTCATAGATCGGCTCGCAGGCGGAGAGGTCGTTGAGCGTAGCGGGAAGGCTGTGAATGATTTTTCCGCGCAAATTGTAGGCTGTACAGATCTTGATGGTGGGGAATGTATCGAGCACATCGAGCTTGGTAATGATCGCGGCATCCAGGCCGTTCAGTTGTGCGACGAAGCGGCCCGCCACGGCATCGAACCAGCCGCAGCGCCGCTCCCTGCCGGTATTGGTGCCGTATTCGTGTCCACGGTCACGCAGCGTCTTCCCTACGCTATCGAAGAGCGCCGTTGGCATCGGCCCGCTGCCCACGCGCGTAATATAGGCTTTGTAGACGCCGATCACGCGATCAATCGAGCGCGGCGGCAGCCCGGCGCCAACGGCAGCGTTCGCCGCCATCGTGGATGACGAGGTGACAAAGGGATAGGTGCCGAAATCGATATCGAGCAGCGCGCCCTGTGCCCCTTCCAGCAGGATCGTTTTATTCTCGAAAAGTGCGTCGCGCAACATCTTTTGCGTATCGGCGATGTGCGGGCGGAGTTGCTGCCCGTAGCCGAAGTATTCGCCGTGAATTTCTTCCAGTGAAAGCGGTGGTTGAGAGTAGATCTGGGTGAGCATACGGTTTTTTTGTTGCAGGATGGTGGAGAGCTTGGCGCGGAAAGTATCGGCATCGAGCAGGTCGGCCATACGGATGCCGGTGCGGGCGTGCTTATCGACGTAGGCGGGGCCGATACCGCGCTGTGTGCTATCGATCTTATCGGCTCCGCGTGCCTCTTCCTCCAGGCGGTCAAGCAGGAAGTGATAGGGCATGACGACGTGCGCGCGTTCGCTGATGAAGAGGCGCGAGATGTCAACGCCCTGATTGCGCAGTTCCTGCATCTCCGCAATCAGGCCCTTTGGATCGACGACCATGCCGTTGCCGATAATGCAGGTGGTGTTGGGGTAGAGAATGCCCGATGGCACAAGGCGGAAGGCGAACTCGCCCTTCTCGTGGACAACGCGATGACCTGCGTTGCTCCCTCCCTGGTAGCGCACGACGAAATCCGCGCTCATCGAGAGTTCATCGACGATCTTGCCTTTGCCCTCGTCTCCCCATTGCGCTCCAATAACTGCAACTGCCACCATAATGATACTTCCTCTCGGCTTTCTAGGTTCTTTTATCTGTACGGTAACAAGACCCCTCTAAGCATATCACGTATTCCTTAAAAGGAAAATGTACTCAATCTCAACCTCTACGGTAACTGCTCAGGTCTTCTCTTTTCCAGACTCCTCAGCGCCTGCGGCGCTTCGCTGGCGTTGGTGTGGATGCGTGCGGCGCGGGCGCAGTCCGCGCCGCACGCACCCACACCAGTAGATAAGCCGTCGGAGGCGACAAGGCGCCCCGGATGGTTACAAAAGAACTCAGTCCGAATATCTACGCTCGATTTCATCGATAAGCGAAGTGGCGATCTCATGAGGATCGCTGCTGAAGATCACTTTACTGTCAGATTTTTTGCGCAGGCGGGGGAACCAGGCCGGAAGTTCGTCGGCGAGGCCGCCTGTGCCCGTGAGCACGCCTATTGGTTTGCCATCATAGATCAGGTTGGTGAATTCGTTCAGCGTACCCCAGCCGCCGGTAACGATAATCCCGGCATCGGCATTCACCGTCGAAACCACATTTCTGTATTTCAGCCTCGCACCGAAGTCCTGAGCGGGAGGAAGCGGGTGTTCTTTGAAGAAGAGGGCTGTGTAATTCTGCGGGACGTAGAAAAGTTTGCTATAGGTCTTGATATCGTCATTCGGGTATGCTCTCTGCTGGCTCTCGGCATCGAGTTCGGGAGTAAAGCCCCAGACCTCGGCCCCCTCCTGCTTCGCGGCTGCCGCCACCGCATAGGGCATGCCGCTGCACGCCCCGGTGATGACGATCACTCCTTTTTGCGCAAGTTCCCGGCCCAATGCCCGGGCCATCTTCAAAGCATGTTCGCTTTCTACCCTGTTGGAGCCATAGACTCCTATTTTGAACTTCATAATGGTTTTCCCCCTGGATAGTCTTTAGTACACGCTGGTCATGGCTGCTCGATATAGTTGAGCAGCAACTGATCGGTGATCTGCTCGATAGGCGCGCGGTCATCGGTGAAGACAATTCCGCCGTCGGGATGGCCCTGTGTAACCACCGGTAGAACCTCGCTGGCAACCTGGCCCATCGTCGATGCCGGTGCAAATCGCTCAAGATTCGCCCGCAAGGTTGCTATCGAGGTTGGCTGCATCGTTGCCATAACTTCGGTGTTGAAGGTATCAGGGACGTTGAACACATAGACGCTGGGAAAAACCTGGCTCATGGTGTTAACGAATGCCTGCACGAGCCTGTAATCGTGCGTGGTATGGCCGGTATTCAGCGCCACCACTCCTGTTGACGACAGGTGATCGCGAATCTGGGTGAAGAATTCGCGGGTGGTGAGCTGGAACGGGATGTATGGCTGCTCGAACGCATCGATAGCGACAAGATCGTACTTTTCATGCGTCGTTGCTATAAATGTACGGCCAT